>Ga0114958_10000721_pt1 | contig 27908 bp, 25 predicted proteins | sample C_130208_EF_Meta_FD_89577 | JGI IMG/M metagenome (GOLD analysis project Ga0114958, IMG submission 89577) | Freshwater microbial communities from Lake Croche, Canada to study carbon cycling - C_130208_EF_MetaG | ecosystem: Environmental > Aquatic > Freshwater > Lake | place: Lake Croche, Canada... | reverse complement strand
GATAGGCGGGAATTCCTTTACGTTCGGCCACTTCGCGCAGACGATTTGAATTTGAGCTGTTGGCGCTACCTACCACCAAAACAAGATCTGACTCGGGTGCCATCACCTTCACGGCATCTTGCCGATTTTGCGTAGCGTAGGAAATATCGCTTTTTTTAGGTTCAATGATGCTTGGGTATTTGTGACGCAGGGCCGCAGCTACGGCTGCCGCATCGTCTACGGACAAGGTCGTTTGCGTCACAAAGGCCAGTTGCGTTGGATCGCAGACCTGCAAGGCAACAACGTCTTCTACCGTTTCAACTAAAAACATGCCATTGTTGGCCTGCCCGAGCGTACCCTCAACCTCGGGGTGCCCTTTGTGGCCAATCATGATGATTTCGCGGCCGGCCGCGCGCATGCGCTCGACTTCAATATGTACTTTAGTCACGAGCGGGCACGTAGCATCAAACACCTGCAAACCACGATCTTCGGCCTCTTGGCGAACCGCTTTTGAAACCCCGTGCGCCGAAAAGACCACGATGCCACCGGCCGGCACTTGCTCAAGTTCGTCAATAAACACGGCACCCTTAAGACGTAAGTCTTCAACCACGTAGCGGTTGTGTACGATTTCGTGGCGCACGTAAATCGGCGCGCCGTGCAGTTCAAGCGCGCGCTCAACGATATCGATCGCACGATCAACCCCAGCGCAAAACCCTCGAGGCTGCGACAACAAAATTTCTGCATTCTGACCCGGCAGATTTTTCAAATCTACAGTTGAAACAGCCGTCATCACAACACCCCTAACAAATCAATATCGACACGCAAGGTAATACCTGCCAAGGGATGATTGAAGTCAAACAACGCGCTATCCTCACGAAGCTCTTTCAGCACACCCGAATAGCGCCCGCCGTTCGGCGCTGTGAACTCAACCATATCACCGGGCGTGAAACCCGCATCAGCACCCGCATGCTCGGTGAGCATTGCCCGCGACACGCGCTGGAGCAGGTCAGGATTGCGATCGCCGTAAGCATCTTGGGGCTTGAGTGTGTAACTAAAGCAATCGCCCTCAGGGTGTCCTATCAAGGGGGACTCCATGCCTGGCGACCATTGGCCACTTCCGAGCTGCAGTGTCGCAGGGCGACCCGAGAAGGTATCCATAAAAGTCGAACCAGCGGCCGCGCCGCTTTCAAGAACGATGCGGTAGTGCAAGGTCAGGTAAGAATCCGCACGGACAACGGGCGGTATGTGTGTCGTTTGATCAGTCAAAATCTGTCACCGTATCAGGCTTGGCAAAACGCCTATTTTAGAGCCTTCGAGATGACATTGCGCGATACCATCCCTTTGAACCAACGACCGCGCGAGCGCCTGCTGCAAGCTGGCCCCTCGGCACTGACCGACGCCGAGCTTTTAGCACTGATTTTAGGCACTGGCACCCGAGGCCAAAACGCGATCGCGTTAGCCCAGGCCCTTTTAAATAAGTTTGGCGGCGTCAGACCACTTTTGAGCGCCAATATCAACGAACTTCGCGGAGTATGCGGCTTGGGCGATGCCAGAATATGCCAGTTATCTGCCATTTCGGCGCTGGCCAGCCGCGCACTCGAAGAGGACTTGAAGCGTGACTGCTCGCTCAAAAATCCAGCTCAAGTGAGAGCCTACTGCACGGCGCTGCTGGGGCACGCGTCGATCGAACGCTGCGTGGCGCTGTTTTTAGACAATCAGCATCGCCTGATCCAAACCACTGAAATTTCGCGCGGTACGCTTACCGAAACGACGATCTATCCGCGCGAGCTTGTCAAGGCTGGCTTAGCACACCATGCCGCTGCTGTCATTTTGGCGCATAACCATCCCTCAGGGTGGGCCAAGGCGAGCAGGGCCGATATCGAACTCACTCAGCAGCTCAAGCAATCACTCGCGGTGGTGGATATCGCCCTGCTAGATCACCTGGTTATTGCGGCGAACCAAGTGATCTCGATTGCTGAGCTGGGGCAATGCTAGATCAAGCTCTTTCAAAAATCGCTGCAATACCTTGACCACCACCGATACACATGGTGACCAGTGCATAACGCCCGCCGGTGCGGTGCAGCTCGTAAATGGCTTTGGTGGTGATGATGGCACCGGTCGCCCCGACAGGGTGACCCAACGAAATACCGCTGCCGTTCGGGTTCAAGCGCACTGGATCAAGCTTGAGCTCTTGGGCCACCGCACACGCCTGAGCAGCAAAGGCTTCGTTCGCTTCAATCACATCCATTTGATCGACGGTCAAACCAGCACGCTTCATGACCGCTTGGGTCGCTGGCACTGGGCCAATCCCCATAATTTTGGGATCGACCCCAGCATGAGCATAGGCCACGAGACGCGCCAGTGGTTTGGCACCGCTGGATTTAAGGGCCTCGCCACTCATCATCAGCACCGCGGCGGCTCCATCGTTGATACCAGAGGCATTACCCGCAGTCACCGTGCCATTTTCTTTGATAAAAACCGGGCGTAAAGCTGCCAGGCCCTCGAGCGAGATATCCGCACGGGGGTGCTCATCGACTTTGAACTCGACTTCGCCTTTGCGGGTTTTAATCACAACCGGCACGATCTGGTCGTCGAAGCGCCCTTCTTTTTGAGCATGGGTTGCACGACGATGCGACTCAGTGGCTAACGCATCCTGAGCAGCACGCGAAATACCAAACTGGCTGGCAACGTTTTCAGCGGTAACACCCATGTGCATCCGACCAAAAGGATCGCTTAGGGCGCCCGTCATCATGTCAAGCACAACCGAATCGCCCATCCGTGCACCAAAACGCTGAGTTTGCGAAAGATAGCCCGCACGACTCATTGACTCAGCACCACCACCAACGGCCATCTCAGTATCGCCAAGCAGAATCGACTGAGCGCTTGAGATAATTGCCTGCAGGCCCGACCCACACAGGCGATTGACGTTAAAGGCCGCCGAAGTTTGTGGCAGGCCACCATTGATCGCCACTACGCGCGACAAGTACATGTCACGGGGCTCAGTGTGAATCACATGGCCAAAGGCCAGGTGCCCGACTTGCGAGCCATCAACGCCCGAGCGCTGCAACACTGCTTTGACCACCGTCACGCCCAGATCGATGGGGGCGACATCTTTCAAGCCCCCGCCAAAATCACCAATTGCAGTGCGGGCAGCCCCAGTTATCCAAACTTCACGCATGTTGCGCTCCTAATAGGTTTATGATTTGTTAACGAAGATAAGTTCATGCTAGGTAATCATAAGCATAACCCGCGCTAACAGCCAAGAGAAACCGATGAGCATCCCCTATTCGATTCTAGACCTTTCGCCGATTCCACAGGGCTTTACCGCCTCGGATGCCTTAAATCATTCGCGAGATCTGGCCCAACACGCCGAGCGTTGGGGTTACACGCGCTATTGGCTGGCCGAACATCACAACATGATTGGCAATGCCAGTTCAGCGACAGCCGTCATCATTGGTTATGTCGCAGCGGGCACCAAAACCATACGCGTCGGCTCGGGCGGCGTGATGCTTCCAAACCACGCTCCGCTGGTGATTGCCGAACAGTTTGGCACGCTGGCGGCTCTGTTTCCGGATCGTATCGACCTAGGACTAGGGCGTGCGCCTGGCACTGACCAGTTGACAGCGCGTGCATTGCGGCGCGATCTTTTAGGCAACTCTGATCAGTTTCCGCAAGACGTACAAGAGTTGCAGCATTATTTTGACGATATCCAACCAGGTCAAGCCGTGAAGGCGATTCCGGGGGCGGGGCTACACGTGCCCATCTGGATTTTGGGCTCAAGCTTGTACGGCGCTCAGCTGGCGGCACACTTCGGTTTGCCTTACGCGTTTGCCTCGCATTTCGCCCCTGATTACCTGTTGCAGGCAATGCAAGCATACAAAAGCCTGTTTAAGCCTTCGGCGCAACTGGCCAGATCACATGCCATGGTCGGCGTCAATGTGGTGGCGGCCGACACGGATGAGCAAGCGCAATACTTATTCACCAGCCACCAACAAAGCGCCACGCGTATGCGCCGTAATACCCGTGGCCAGTTACCGCCCCCTATTGACGACATCGATACGTTTTGGTCGCCCCACGAAAAAGCTTCAGTCAACGAATCTTTAGCCTGTTCGGTGGTGGGTTCACCCGAAACCGTCCAGCGGGGCCTCGAGCGCCTGATCGAGCAAACGGGCGCCAACGAGCTGATGATTGCCGGACAAATCTTTGACCATAAAGCCCGGCTGCACTCGTATGAAATTGCGGCTCAGGCAGTTCGCAACATTGAACCGGCTTTGGCGCTTGTTTAGTGCCTGACGCATGGCCGGTGGCATCTCAACACCAGCCCCGCGTGAGCACAGCTGACGCAAACGCCACTTGGCTGGCGCAACCCTGCCCTAGTCGCCCTGAGCCAGACACACAAGCTTTGCTTCAAAAGAGTTATTTATGTCTGCCAGATTAACTGCAATGGGCCTGCCCGGTTGGCTTCTGCTCATGGGGGCTCTGACCGCGATCGGGCCAATATCGATCGACATGTATTTGCCGGCGTTTCCCGAAATGGCAGCTAACTTGGGTGCCGCCGGCAGTCAGGTCGAACGCACGCTTGCAGCCTATCTAATCGGCATGGCAGGTGCGCAGCTGATTTACGGCCCCTTGGCAGACCGCTTTGGGCGCAAGCCACCTTTGTACGGCGCCCTGATCGTTTACATCCTCGCGTCCGCCGGGTGTGCACTTGCACCCACCGTTGAGTTTTTAACGGTCTGCCGGGTCGTGCAAGCCATGGGCGGCGCAGCCGGCATGGTGATCTCGCGCGCGGTCGTGCGCGACCACTACAGCACGCAAGAGGCGGCGCGCGCGCTATCGATGTTGATGTTAGTGATGGGGATCGCCCCCATTCTGGCGCCTTTGATCGGCGGCCAGGTACTGGCACTCGCGGGTTGGCGAGGGATTTTTGCGGTCATCACCTTATCAGGCATCGCATTGTTGATTGCTGTTTCACGCATCATGGTCGAGAGCCTGCCTACGGAAAAGCAGGTCGCGTTAAGCTGGGAGCATATTTTTCGAACCTACTTCAGCTTAATCACTCAGCGGCGCTTTGTTGCCTTTGCGCTTTCAGGGGGCATGGGGTCGGCCACCATGTTTGGCTACATCGTAGCCTCGCCCCGCCTCTTCATTGAGCATTTCGGGGTGTCACCACAGTCTTATGGTTTTATTTTTGGGCTCAACGCATTGAGCCTGATTATTGGTTCGCAAGTCAGTGCACGCCTGCTGAAGACTCACCGCCCTGAAAAGCTTCTGCCCTGGGCTTTAACGGCCATGATGACCGCTGGTCTTGTCGCCCTAGCCTTAACCTTGCTTGGCTGGGTCACAATGCCCTTGATTATTCTATGCATGATGTGTTTTATGTTTACGCAAGGTTTTGTTGGGCCAAACTCTGCCGCCATGGCGCTGTCGGATCAAGGGCGCCAGCTTGGCTCAGCCTCGGCGATGCTCGGTACCCTCACGATGTCGTGTGGAGCGTTAGCCGGCCTGACGGTCAGCCTGTGGGACACCTTAGGCCCAGCGCCACTGGCCTGGATCATGGGTGGCTGCACCACACTGGCCTTTTTGCTGGGGCGCAGTGCCCGGAAAGCCTAGAGGCTGTCAATGCAAAATAGAAAGAACTGGTCTAATGTGAGGTGAAAGCTTGATCAAAAAGCCTTTTTCGTATTAGAATGTCAGACTTGATGCGAATCTTTGAACAAATAATAGGTGTAGCCCATGGCACGTGTATGCCAAGTGACCGGAAAAGCCCCCATGGTGGGCAACAATGTTTCACACGCAAACAACAAAACCAAACGCCGTTTTTTGCCTAACCTGCAATCACGCCGTTTTTGGGTTGAAAGCGAAAACCGCTGGATTCGTCTGCGTGTAACGACCAATGCGATCCGTACCATCGACAAACTCGGCATTGATGCCGTTCTTGTCGATTTGCGTGCACGCGGCGAAGTCGCTTAAAAGGAGCCCAACATGGCAAAAGGTACTCGCGAAAAAATCAAGCTCGAATCGAGCGCAGGCACTGGTCATTTTTACACAACGACCAAAAACAAGCGCAACATGCCAGAAAAAATGCTGATCAAAAAATTTGATCCAGTCGCACGCAAGCATGTTGACTACAAAGAGACCAAGCTTAAATAATTGGCTGACTTTGTTTGATGCATCAAAAAAGCCCCACGTCTGGGGCTTTTTGTTTTTTTGCCTGTCCGAACTCAGCCTCCCCTCTATAATGTGGGGCTAACTGGGGGCGCGCTACACCCTGACCTTTTTTTATGGCTTTATCCATGCTCGAACGCTATCAACCCACCGCAGTCGAACAAACTGCCCACGCCAACTGGGATGCACGTGATGCGTATCGCGTCACCGAAGTAGCCCTTAACGCCAACGGCGAGCCTAAGCCAAAGTTTTATGCCTGTTCAATGCTGCCCTACCCAAGCGGTAAGCTTCATATGGGGCACGTACGTAACTACACCATCAACGACATGATGACGCGGCAACTGCGCATGCGTGGTTATAACGTCTTGATGCCTATGGGTTGGGATGCGTTCGGTATGCCCGCCGAAAACGCCGCCATTAAATCAAAAGTACCACCTGCTAAATGGACGTACGACAATATCGCGTACATGAAAAAGCAGATGAAGGCGATGGGGTTGGCGATCGACTGGTCGCGCGAAATGTGCGCCTGCGACCCAAGCTATTACAAATGGAATCAATGGCTGTTTTTAAAGATGCTCGAAAAGGGCATTGCCTATCGTAAAACTCAAGTGGTGAACTGGGATCCTGTCGACAAAACCGTACTGGCCAACGAACAGGTGATTGATGGACGTGGCTGGCGCTCGGGTGCACCCGTTGAAAAACGCGAAATTCCTGGCTATTACCTGCGTATTACCGATTACGCCGCTGAGTTGCTTGAACAAACACAACACGGCCTAGAGGGCTGGCCTGATCGCGTGCGCGCCATGCAAGAAAACTGGATCGGCAAAAGCGCGGGCGTGCGTTTTGCGTTTTTGCACACGATCAAAGATGCATCGGGCGCGCTGATTCAAGACGGCAAGATGTATGTCTTCACCACACGCCCCGACACCATGATGGGCGTCACCTTTTGTGCCGTTGCACCAGAGCACCCTTTAGCGACGCATGCGGCTCAAACCAACCCGGCCCTAGCTGCGTTTATCGAACATTGCAAACAGGGCGGCACCACCGAGGCCGAACTCGCAACGCGCGAAAAAGAAGGCTTGGATACAGGTCTTGAAGTCACACACCCGCTCACGGGCGCGAGTGTCCCTCTGTGGGTCGGCAACTATGTGTTGATGAGTTATGGCGATGGCGCAGTCATGGGCGTACCTGCCCACGACGAACGCGACTTCGCCTTTGCCAACAAGTATGGCCTGACAATTAAACAAGTGGTGCAAACGGGCGATAAGCCGTTTAACGACAAAGTTTGGTCAGAGTCCTACGCCGACAAGCAAACCGGCCGCCTGATCAACTCGGGCGTGTACGATGGGTTGAGCTTTACTGAAGCGCTTGATGCGATCGCCACCAAGCTCGAAAGCCTGGCGCTCGGCGCGCGGCAAACCACCTGGCGTTTGCGCGACTGGGGTATTTCGCGACAGCGTTATTGGGGTACGCCTATTCCGATCATTCATTGCGAAGCCTGCGGCGCTGTGCCTGTACCCGAAAAAGATTTGCCGGTGATCTTGCCAGAAGATTTAATCCCTGATGGCAGTGGTAACCCGTTGGCTAAACACGAGGCATTTTTGTCTTGCAAATGCCCAAGCTGCGGCAAACCGGCCAGGCGTGAAACAGACACAATGGATACGTTTATCGATTCGTCGTGGTATTTCATGCGCTACACCTCGCCTGGAAACGAGCAGGCGATGGTCGATGCACGCAACGACTACTGGATGCCGATGGATCAGTACATCGGCGGCATTGAGCATGCGGTGTTGCACCTGTTGTATGCACGATTTTGGACTCGTGTCATGCGAGACTTGGGGCTGGTTAAGTTTGACGAACCCTTCACAAAACTGCTGTGCCAGGGGATGGTGCTGAACCATATTTATTCAGCCAAAAATGCCAATGGTTCGATTGACTATTTTTGGCCTGAAGAGGTCGACAATGTCTATGATGCAAAGGGTTCGATCACGGGTGCCTTACTGAAAGTTGACGGCCGTGCGATCACCTATGGTGGCGTGGGCACCATGTCAAAATCCAAAAATAATGGTGTTGACCCGCAATCACTGATCGACACACAGGGCGCAGATACAGCACGTTTGTTTGTGATGTTTACCAGCCCACCTGAACAAACGCTCGAATGGTCGGATTCGGGTGTCGAAGGCTCAAACCGCTTTTTGCGCCGCTTGTGGGCGCTGTGCCACCAAAAGCAAGACTCCATTACCAAGGGTTTAAATGCGCCAGTCACTGATTGGTCAAACGCCAGTCAAGACATCAAAAAGCTGCGACTCGAGATCTATGCGTTACTCAAGCAAGCCGACTACGATTATCAGCGTATTCAATACAACACGGTCGTATCGGCCTGCATGAAAATGCTCAACGCTATTGACGACGCCCGGTTAGGCGACTCAGGCTTTGCCCAGGCTGCAATCGCTGAAACGATGGGTGTGCTGCTTCGCGTGCTTTACCCGGTGGTGCCACACGTGACCTGGAGCCTTTGGGCTGAGCTCGGCTATGCTGCAATATATGGCGATTTGCTTGATGCAGCTTGGCCCTCGGTCGATGAAAGCGCCTTGGTAACTGATCAGCTTGAACTTGTTCTACAAGTGAATGGCAAACTTCGGGGTAGTCTCACTATTGCGCGCGAAGCGTCCAAAGAGACGATTGAGCAGTTGGCAGCGGCCCACGAGGCTGTTGTACGTAATCTTGAAGGTCGCACCCCGAAGCGGATCATCGTGGTGCCCGGTAAGCTGGTCAATGTGGTCGGATAACAGGATAATAGTAAGATGAAGAGCCTGACAATCAGCACAAGCGTCCCAAAAGCCCCGCCGTTTTTCAAGATGGTGCGCGCGCCCGTTTTGCTTGGGCGCACTTGGCTGCTGTCACTCTTTTCAGTCGTCGCATTACTCGCCCTCAGCGGCTGTGGCTTCAGAATGCAAGGCGAAGCGCCCATGCCCTTTAGCTCGCTCTCGATCAACATTGCGCAAAACTCGCAATTTGGTGCCGACTTACGTCGAGCCATCCGCGCGGCCTCGCCCGACACCAAGTTAATCGAGCCGCGTGATATGGTCGTCAGGGCGAGCGATATCGACGAAAGCGAAGATTCAGAAGATAAGGCCACGATTGAGCGCATCAAGGCTCTCAAAGTGCGTAGACTGGCTCAGGCAAGACTCGAACAAGTCAACGAGTTCAAAAGCACCCGAGTTGTGTCAATCAATGCACAGGGTAAGCCCGAAGAGTTTGAACTTTCTCTCAGGTACACCTTTCGTTTAGTCACTGCGAAAGATCAAGTGGTCTTGCCAGACACCACGCTCTATGTGATTCGCAGCATGCCGTTTGATGATCGCGTCGTGCAGGCCAAAGAAGGCGAAGCCGCCACGTTATTTAAAGATATGCAGCGCAGTTTGGTGGCACGTATTTTGCGTCGAATTACTGCCCCAGATATTACCCAGCGCTGGCAAACACTTGCTCAGTTAACTCCTGAAGACGAAGAAGAAGAAGAGACCGTTGCTCGCGTCACTGCGCCCATCACGGCTATTCCGCCCATGTTGCAAAACCCTTCGCTGACGCCCGCTCCTGTCACCGTCAGCCCTGACTAGCGGGTAAGTGCGATGAGCGCCGATCGCCTGTTAGAAACGCTCGCGCGCCCTGGCGCGCAACTTTCAGCCCTGTACGTTGTGATGGGTGACGACCCCTTGCTGACAATCGAGGCGGCAGATGGACTGCGTGCTGTAGCAAAAGCAGCAGGCTATTTAGACCGAACCTCGTTTTTAATGGATGCCCGCAGCGACTGGAGCGCGCTTGGGGTCTCGGCCCAAAGCGGCTCGCTGTTTGGTGACAAACAACTCGTTGAAATCTCGCTACCAACTGGCAAACCAGGTAAACAAGGTGCCGAGGCCCTGCTAAGTTTAGCGGCTCGCAGCAAAGGGATTAGTGATGGTGACATGCTGACGATTGTGTCATTGCCGCGGCTGGATAAAACTTCTCGAGACAGCAAATGGGCAAGCGCACTTTTTGCTGCCGGCACCCTGCTTGATCTGCCTAATATCGAGCGTGCGCAATTACCGAAGTGGATTGAACAGCGGCTGGCCCGTCAAAAACAGCGCGTCGAACCGGCAACCCTTGAATGGCTTGCCGACAAGGTCGAGGGCAACTTGCTCGCAGCTCATCAAGAAATTTTAAAACTCGGCCTGCTCTTTGACGAGGGCCTGTTGCCGGCTGATGCTGTTGAACGAGCTGTCATGAACGTCGCGCGCTACAACGTCTATGGGCTGCGCGATGCAATGCTTGCGGGTGACGTGCCGCGTTTAGTGCGCATGATGGGTGGCCTAAAAGCCGAGGGTGAAGCGCTTCCGTTAGTATTATGGGCGATTGGTGAAGAAATCAGAACCCTCGCACGCGTGTCTCAGGCAAATGCGGCAGGACAAGACTTAACCTCCGTGCTACGCTCACAGCGTATGTTTGGCGCCCATGAAAGTTTAGCGCGACAGGCTTTAGCGAGGGTTACTGGGCGCAATTGGCCTGCAGCAGTTCAACATGCGCACGAAGTTGATCGCCTGATTAAAGGGTTGCCTGTGGCCGGGCGCCTGCAAGACCCTTGGGAAGAGATGACCCGACTGGCGATGCGGGTTGCAGCAGCAGGGGCGCGTGCCTGACGAGCGCGACTTTTGTTGATTCGAATGTTGTAGCGCCCGTTGTCGCGTCTGTCACGTCACATGTCACATCTTTTGTCACTCCATCGCCCAGTTCAAACAGCTTAGATATTCATGACCACTTTACAAGACACCATGCAGCAGATCGGACGCCAGGCGCGAGACGCCTCGCGCGTGATGATGCGTGCGAGCGGTGCGCAAAAATCCCAAGCCCTGCTAGCCATGGCCGAAGCGTTGTCGGCCCAACGCTTGGCGCTGCAAAAGGCCAACGCGAGCGACGTTGACGCTGCGCGCGTACGCCAACTTGAACCAGCACTACTTGACCGACTCACGCTTTCTGAACGCTCGATCGATGTGATGATCGAAGGCTTGCGACAAATCGCTGCAATGCCCGACCCCATCGGCGGCCTCAGTGCGACCACTGTGCGACCCAACGGCATGCAGGTGGCGCAAATGCGCGTGCCACTTGGTGTGATTGGGATTATTTATGAGTCGCGCCCAAACGTCACGATCGATGCCGCCGCCTTATGCTTAAAATCTGGTAACGCTTGCATTTTGCGCGGTGGCAGTGAGGCCTTGCAATCCAATCTGGCACTGGCAAAAATCGTTGTACAAGGTCTAATTACCGCCGGACTGCCTCAGCATGCTGTGCAAGTCATCGATACGCCCGATCGGGCCGCAGTCGGCGAACTCATCACAATGACTGAACACATTGATGTGATTATTCCTCGCGGAGGAAAAAGCCTGATTAAACGTCTGGCCGCTGAGGCGCGAGTGCCAATGATTAAACACCTAGATGGTAATTGTCACGTTTATATTGATGCGCAGGCTGATTTAAAACAAGCGGGCGATATTGCTTTTAATGCTAAGACCTACCGGTATGGCGTGTGTGGCGCCATGGAAACCCTCTTACTGCACAAAGACGTCGCAGCAGCCTGCTTACCTGTTTTAGCCAAGCGCCTGCTGACCCATGGCGTCGAATTACGCGGCTGTGCGCAAACGCAACAGCTTATCCCTCAGGCAATTGCTGCCACTGAAGAAGATTGGGCAACCGAATATCTAGGCCCGATTTTGGCGATTCGAATTGTGGATTCAATCCAAGAGGCGATTGTGCATATCGAGCGCTGGGGCTCGGGTCACACCGACTCAATCGTGACGCAACAGATCGCAGCCGCACAACAGTTTCAACGAGAAGTGGATTCGAGTTCGGTCTATGTGAACCTACCCACTTGCTTTGCCGATGGTTTTGAATATGGCTTGGGGGCCGAGATCGGCATTTCAACTAATCGTCTGCATGCCCGAGGGCCCGTTGGTCTTGAAGGCCTGACCACTCTAAAGTGGGTGCTACAAGGCAATGGGCAACTTCGTGGATAGTCATCAGACAATAAACAACTTCGCGGATGCCGACTGATGCTTTGGATTAAAACGTTTCATATTGTCTTTATCGCCTCGTGGTTCGCTGGGTTGTTTTATCTGCCGCGCATTTTTGTCAATCTGGCGCAGCAAACAGACCCAGCCGTGCAACAAGTGCTGCTTGGGATGGCGCGCAGGCTGTATCGCTTCACGAATATTTTGGCGGTTCCTGCTGTGCTACTCGGGCTGTGGCTGTATGTTCAGTATGGTATCGGTCGTGGGCCCGGCAGCGGCTGGATGCACGCTAAGCTGACGCTTGTGGTGCTGGCGATTGGTTATCACCATAGCTGTGGTGTGTTGCTGCGCAAATTCGAACACGGTGCCAATCGCCGTTCGCATATTTTTTATCGCTGGTTCAACGAAATACCTGTGTTGATGCTGGTTGCAATAACGGCCTTAGTCGTTATCAAGCCTTTTTAATGGGACACCATGTCTGAGCAGGATCCTGAACGTAAAACACTTACCCTAAAAACGCGTGCGGTCAAACCCCGCCCGGCTGCCGGGGGGGATCAAACGCGGGCTCGTATCGGCGCGCGCGCCCGTCAGGTGGCACAGCTAAAAATTGCCAAAGAAAAATTATCGCGCTTACAAGCGGCAGGCAGTGAACATTCAAGCACCGAGCGTTCAGAGGAAGGCAAACCGTTGATCGTACGTAAGGCTCCTGAGGCGTCTTATGGCGACAAGTCATATCGCGGTGAGCGTGCAGACAGTCGCGCGAATCGAGGCTCTGCACCGCGTGAGCCCACACCGCGCCCGGCCTCAGCGCCTAAAGCCTTGCCATTGCGTGAGGGCGCACAAACCGAGCGCGCCTCTGCGCTTGTGCTTGACACTGAAATTTTTCACGTCTTTGCGCCCTGCCCCACGGGCCTCGAAGAGGCGCTTGCCGCTGAACTGAGTGCACTGGGCTATGCGCACGTGCAAGCCACTCGCGCCGGCTGCCATTTTGTGGCCGACTGGTGGGGAGTGCAGCGCGCCAATCTCTACTCGCGCTTAGCCACCCGTATCCTTGTGCGCTTGGGCCAGGCTCCAGTACAACGTGAAGACGACATTCTTGAGCTGGCACAAAGTATTGGCTGGGAGCGTTGGTTTGGCGCCGAGCATACCTTGCGCGTTGACACCTCGGCAGTCAAAAGCCCCATGCAAAGCTTGCAATATTGCAATCTCCGCGCCAAAGACGGCATCTGTGATCGGCTGCGTGACCTTGAGGGTGCACGCCCGTCAATCGATACCGTCAGGCCCGATGCGCGTGTGCATCTATTTTTATCGCATGATACCGGCACGATGTACCTGGATACTTCGGGTGAGTCTCTATTCAAACGCGGCTGGCGACTCGACAAGGGTGATGCGCCCTTGCGCGAAAATCTCGCAGCAGGCTTATTGGCGCTGTCTGGTTGGGACCCAGAAGCGGCTTTACTGGATCCTTTTTGTGGCAGCGGCACGATTTTGATCGAAGCGGCCTGGATTGCTTTAGGTGTTCCACCAGGGATCACACGCCCTTTTGGTTTTGAACGCTTACGCGACCACGATGCGCGTCGTTGGGAAGACCTCAAGGACGAGGCACGCAGCAGGATTTTGCCCGAACTGGCGTCGCCCTTGATCGGCATTGATGCAAACCCTGAAGCCATTGAGGCTGCACGTCGTAACGCCGAGCGCGCCTATCTGACTGAGGATACGATTCAATTTGAACTGGGAGATGCGCGAGATGCCGTCGCGCCTGCACCAAGCGGATGGATTATCACCAACCCCCCTTATGGCGAGCGACTCGATGAAGAGGATGTTGAATTTTGGCGCGAATGGTCTGCCTGCTTAAAAAAGGAATTTGCTGGCTGGCAGGTCAATGTCATTACCTCTGATCTTGATTTGCCCAAACACCTGCGTTTAAAGGCCGAGCGACGGACCCCGATCTTTAATGGCGCGCTCGATTGCCGACTGTTTGGTTTTGAGCTTGTAGCAAACAGCTACCGCGACAAGCCGCCGCCAGCGGACCCTCAGGATTGATGTTAAGCATGACAGCCAACACTTTGTCGCGTTTGCACAACAAACCCTAGACTATTAGGGTTTTCCCGCATCTTGACTTGCATGCGCTAGGGTTTTCCCTTAATATAGGGTTATCCCTAATCAGCACAGGAAGTCATCATGAAAACTAACAACTCAGTTCGCTTGACCGATAGCCTCGAACGCGAACTCTTAGCCAAAGCCATGGAAGACCAGTTCCGTCCACATCTATTTCGCGCTTTCGGTAAAGTCGTGCGCGGCATTGTGGCCTTTACAAGCTCTGCACGTGCCAACGCACGTCACAACAGCCTCTACTAAAAACGGGGTCACTGGCAGCAAGGTCGGTCGTCTCAAGTCACAGACAAGGGGCAGCACAAGGTGTTGCCCTTCTCGTCTCTTCAAGGGCACAGCCTTTGAGTCAGTCCGTGCGCTTGGCCTTGTAAAAAATGCGGGATAATACGCCCGATGAAGCCTAGCACCACACAGTCAGACTTGCCTCTCCCACAGAGCGTGAACATAACGCCTACCCGCGCCCGCCGGTTTGCCTCGATGATGTACGAAGGGGTATTGCTCTTTGCGGTCGTCTTTTTAACCGACTACCTCTTTGATACGCTCACCCAAAGCAAGCACGGCCTGATGCTCAGAAGCACCCGACAAGCTTGGTTATTTTTAGCAATTGGTGGGTACTTTATGCTGTGCTGGGTGCGCAGCGGTCAAACGCTTCCGATGAAAGCCTGGCATATCCGGTTGGTGAGCGCCGAGGGCACGACACCACCCGTTAGTCGTCTCATCGTACGTTTCGTGTTGATGTGGGTGCTACCTTTGGCAGGCGCCGCCGCAGTTTGGGCTCTTTCTAAGCTGACAGGCTGGCCCTCAGCCTTGACTCTGATCGTTGCAGCCCCCTTCACTGTGTTTATTCCGACCTGGTTCACTCCGCAACAGCAGTTTTTACACGATCTGCTTGCCGGAACCCGACTGGCAAACGTGCCAAGATAGTTTGCTTGCTCTAGACTTTTTAACAACGTAATGATGGGTGAAAACCCTTAGTTTTTACATTCAATCCACGCTGTAGGTTGCACCAAAGACAAGGCTGAGCCATGCTACGGGCAACCCTCAAGTCCTTGGCAAGTATGGTCGACCAATACGCAACTCTCTACGAATCTTTTGAATGGTTGGTGCCCACCCATTTCAACATTGGTCATGCCTGCTGTCATCGCTGGGCCGAGAATCCTGCAGACGCACGCAAAATCGCCTTGTTTGACGAAGGGCAAAACGGCGAGCGCGAGATTTGGACATACGAGCGCTTAGCATCAACTGCAAATCAACTCGCCCACGGACTGACTCGCATGGGCGTGCAGCGCGGTGATCGGGTCGCGATCGTCTTGGGCCAGCGTCCTGAAACGGTGGTCGCACATATTGCGATTTACAGCGTTGGCGCAGTGGTGTTGCCTCTGTCTAATTTGTTTGGTCCAGAAGCACTTGAGCAGCGCCTGCGCGACGCTCAAGTGCGCGTCGCGATTTTTGACGATCTTTCGGGCGCCAATGTGCTGGCTAGTCAGCCTCGGTGCCCAACGCTGACGCAGTTAATTGGGATTGACGTCATCGATGAACGCGTCTTGCCCTGGCATAAGTTGTTGATCAGACAACCCACGCACTTCAAAGCGGTGCTCACAAAGTCGTCTGAGCCAGCGATTTTGCTTTACACCTCAGGCACGACTGGCGCACCTAAAGGTGCTTTGTTACCGCACTCGGTGTTAATTGGTAACTTACCTGGATTTGTGGCCTCGCAGAACTGGTTTCCGCAGCCTAAGGACGTCTTTTGGTCACCCGCCGACTGGGCCTGGACAGGCGGCATGATGGATGCCCTCTTACCCACGCTGTATTTTGGACAACCAATTGTTGGCACACGCGGCCGCTTTAGCCCCGAGCGGGCTTTTGATATTCTTGAACGTTATCAGGTCACGAATACATTTTTGTTTCCGACTGCACTCAAGCAAATGATGAAAGCTATTGAACGGCCCAAAGAGACGTACTCGTTAGCACTGCGCTGCATTATGAGTGCTGGTGAAAGTGTTGGGGATACCGTTTTTGCTTGGTGCGAACAGGCCTTAGGCATCACGCCAAACGAAATGTTTGGTCAAACAGAAATGAATTACCTGCTTGGCAATAGTCATCAAAAATGGCCTGCACGCTCAGGCAGTATGGGCAAGCCCTACCCTGGCCATCGCATTTCAGTGCTACGCGAAGACGGCTCGGCTGCAGCAACAGGCGAGATCGGTGAAGTCGCATTGAATCGCTTTGATATTCATGGCTACCCTGATCCAATTCTATTTATCGGCTATTGGCGTAACGATAGTGCAACGGCTGAAAAATTTACGGGTGACTGGTGTCGAACCGGTGACCTTGCCAGAGTCGATGCCGATGGTTACTACTGGTACGCTGGGCGAGCCGACGACGTATTCAAATCCTCAGGTTACCGGATTGGCCCAGGTGAAATTGAAAACTGCCTGCTTGGTCACCCCGCCGTGGCGAACGTCGCGGTGGTACCAAAACCAGATGCGGATCGCGGCGCCGTGGTCAAAGCCTTTGTCGTATTGACTCCAAATTTCGCTTCGCGAAAGCGTGCCCACTTAACCGATATCCTGCAAGAACACGTCAAAACGCGTCTGGCACCGTATGAATATCCCAAAGAGATCGAGTACGTCGACACCTTACCCATGACGACAACTGGAAAAATCCAGCGTAGAGTCCTACGTCAACTCGAAATCGGGCGCAGTCAGCGCCAAGCGAAAAAGCTCAAAACGCCCATGTCATGAACAGCCGCAACGGCAAGGCGCCAGGTTGCCTTCAGCGGCAAGCCTGCGTTGCGCGCGCGTGACATCAAGCCAGTGCCTACTCGGGCTAAACTAGCAACTTCCCTCGTATTAGGTGTAACTCATCATGGCGATTTACCAACTCGGTGACCTCATACCACGCATCGATCCCACGGCCTTTATTTTTGACTCTGCCGATTTAATTGGTGACGTTGTCGTGGGTGCTCAGGCGAGCATTTGGGCAAATGTCAGCATTCGGGGTGACAACACTTGCATTGACATCGGTCATCACAGCAACGTGCAAGAGGGGTGCGTCTTGCACTCTGACGCAGGCGTGCCATTAACGATTGAACATCATGTCACGATTGGGCATCAAGCGATGTTACACGGCTGTACCATTGGTACTGGCACCTTGGTTGGCATGCAAGCGATCGTCTTAAACCGTGCAAAAATCGGACGCAACTGCCTCATTGGTGCTGGTGCAATCATCCCTGAAGGACGCGAAATCCCAGATGGCAGCCTGGTTATCGGCGTCGGAAAAATCACCCGCACGCTGTCTGAAGAAGAAATTGAAACGATACGTAAAAATATCGAAAACTATGCCACACGTGGGCAAATGTACCGTGAAAAACTCAAGCGGATCGGTTAATGCCTGAAGACTCAAACAACATTCGCCGCGATGCGCTTAAAAAGTTTTTATTCGACGATCGCAGTGTGCGCGTTGAATCGGTACGGATTGAGCAGGCGTGGCTCTCTGCACAAGAACACCAGCAATATCCTGCGCCCGTCACAGCCCTGCTTGGCGAACTCGTAGCCGCTTCGACCCTGCTCGCAGCTAATCTAAAGTTTGATGGCTCGCTCTTGTTGCAACTACAGGGCGACGGTGCGATTGCCTTGATGGTGGTTGAGTGTCGAGCCGACTTGAGTATTCGCGCAACCGTCAAAATGCGCGAGCGCCCTTTACCAGACGCCGGCGACTTGCAGTCGCTGTTAAACCCCGGCGGCACTGCAAAATTTATCGTCGTGCTTGATCCGCCCAAACACACGCCCGGGCGCCAAGCCTATCAAGGTATCGTGCCGCTTGAGGGCACGAGCGTTGCGCAGGCGCTTGAGCAATATATGCTGCGCTCTGAACAATTGCACACGCGTATCTGGTTAGCCGCTGATTCGCTGCATTGCAGTGGCTTGTTGATTCAACGCCTCCCGCTGCAAGGCGGGGCACAGCAAACTGAAATCGAAACCGCAGACGAATCTTGGGCGCGCGCTCAGCATTTGGCACAAACACTGACACCTGCCGAAATGCTCTCGACCGATCAGGACACCTTGCTGCATCGCTTGTTTTGGCAAGAAACGTTGCTTGTGTTTGAATCAATTCTCATCACCTGGAAATGCTCTTGCACCCAAGAGCGTGTTGCAGACATGCTTCGTATGCTTGGCAAAGCCGAGGTCGATGATATTTTGCAAGAGCAGGGCAAAGTCGAGGTTGCCTGCGAATTTTGCGGGCTGCCTTATGTGTTCGATGCCTTAGATACCGAGGCACTATTTCAAGCGTCGACCGTGTTGGGCAGTAAGTCGGTACATTGAACCCAGCACTCTAGGCGGTCAAGGAAGCGCGACTTCAACCGACAGGCTCACGCCTTCACAATCACCGGCACGCACAATTGATAACCAATTCCCCACACAGCTTTTAGGGCTGGTTCTGCGTCAATTCCAGACAATGATTCAAGTTTTTTGCGCAGCCGACTAATTAAACTTTCAAGTGCTCGTTTACCCATCTCGGACGATCCGGTTCGCTGGCTGAGCAGTTCGCAGATCATGTCTGTTTCTAACATATGACTCGGTGCCTGCGCCAAAGCCAAAAGTAATGCTCGCTCGCTGTTGGTCAAAAAAGCTTTTTGCCATGGCTCTGACGCGTAGATTGAGCGATCTCGTAAATCTAAGGTCCAGGCGGGTGTTTCATCTGCCTTTTTAACCCGCCGCACCACGCTCATCAGCGTTAAGGTCAGCTCTTCGGGCGCGACAGGCTTGCTAAGGTAAACGTCAGCTCCTGCTTCATAGCCTCGAATTCGATCAGGCAAAGCTGTACGCGCAGTCAGCATGACAATACCCATCCCTGGAATGCTGCGCCGAATGCGAGTTGCGATCGCGATGCCATCTTCGCCCGGAAGTGATAAATCAAGCACGAGTGCATCGAGCGGCTCGGTCATCAGCAGTTCGTCCAGAGACTTACCGCTTTGAACTGCAAAAACAAAAAAACCTTGCTGCTTTAGATGGAAATGAAGTTCTTTACGCAATAAGGGATCATCTTCAACCAAAGCGACTCTTATTTGTTGAGTATTCTGATTCATCATTTTCTCAAAGTTTTTAGCCTGTCAAACTCTGGCCTTCAGGGCGAGGTTGTTGACAGAGGCAATTCAATAGAAAAAAATACGCGGTTGTAATCAAATCTATAACTGACAGAACCTTCGAGTCTTTCGCACAGCGATTTTATTAGCACCAAACCAAGCCCTGTACCGGGCTTATCGTGCGAATAGGTACCACGGTAGTAACGGGTGAATAAAGCGGTCGGATCCGGCTCATGCTCGCGCTCAACCTCATTTGTCACAATGCACAACAGTTTATCAGTCTCAGAGGTACTTACCGAGATTTCAATCGTGCTTGAGGCCGGTGAGTATTTAAGTGCGTTGTCTATGAGATTACTGACGATTGTCATAAACAACAATCTGTCAGTTTGAATAAAAATCTTTCGTTGACCCAACAGCTTAAACCTATCCGGATATTCTGCAACAAGCGCCAGGCCCTCAATCGCTTCAAATACGTCACAGGTTTCAACCTGCACCACAAAGTTTTTTTGATCAACCGCATCAACTTGTCCGACACGATCAAGCACTTGGGTCATGTTATCAATCGATTGTGTCATGCTAAAAAAACGATCAGTAAACTCTTGCTGATATTCAGGTTTACCAAAGATAGACTTGATCGAACCTAGTGCAATACGCATCGTGGCCAACGGGTTTTTAAGTTCGTGCGACAACATATCAATGAGTGTGCTGCGTTCTTTTAACTGTCGCTGCTCATAATCGTTTTGAGTTTTGAGCGAATTGAGTTCAAACATAGTTTGAAGCCATTGATCTTGCTGTGCTTTTGAATAACCAAGTAGCAATAAATAGATCCCGAGTGCTGCGATCAAACTCGCGCCGCTAATCGGCGTTAAGACCATGATCGAAAACCCCGTGTCAGCCATCGATAAGATCAAATCGCCAAACACAAAAAGACTCACGGTCAGCACGCCAATTAGCCAGTACATCTTGATCGGGCGCGTCAGTCGGTCGGTTTGCACAATCGCCAAGGCAATCAAGAAGGGAGCCGTCAGTAAAAATACCCAGTTGAGTAATAAAAAGTAGGGTCTTATAAAACCCACAACCACCAGACTAATTTGAATCACCCAATACGCAAGCGACAGTAAAAAATAATACCGAAACCATTTGTGCGTCTGCCAACGACGTAACAGCTCAAAGCACACGCAGCAACTCAGCGCCACCCGCACGCAAAGCGAAACATTCAAAATTTTTATATAGAGTTCGGGCGACCGTGAAATAAACTCACGCAATATGATCCCGTTTGAAAAACAATAAAAAAATAACGCAGCAATTTGCGTCGCAAAAAACAATCCAACGAGTAGGCGAGGAAACCGAATAAAGTAAATTGCACTCCAACCAATCAGCAGCAAAAAAAATCCGACCTGAATCCCAAAGGTTAAGCTCCTTGAGACCGCATCATCTACCAACTGGTCTGACGCGAGGACCTGAGCTGAAACATACAAACCATTGATCGTGTCAATACGCAAAAAATAGACGCGCTCTTGGGCTTCAGTACCTGGCAAGGTGAAACAATGATGCCCAAAAGGACAATTTAAATGCAGGCGTGGGTGTTTGGCGCCGCGCAGTTGTTTGACCCAACGCCCGCTCTCTTCATAATAAAGCTCAAGCTCAGAGAGAAAATAAGGTCCAACTGCAAGCACCAACGGAGACTGCTGCCCTGCTGGGGCTCGGACCTTAAACTTTAACCATCGTATTGTCGGCTCAGCGCTGCGATTTAAAAGTAATTTAAAAGGCGTAAAAATTAGTTGACTAACATCCGCGATACCCAGACTACGCGTTGAGTCAACGTACAGCCCGCGCTCAATCATCAGAGCGCCATCCGGCGAGCCGCTTGCTGCTTGAGATGGCATCTGCGCTGGGGCTGGCAACTGACTTTGCGCAAGCACTGTTCGCTGCGTAAGCAAACACAAACACAATAAAACTAAGCACAAAAAATAAAACGGCCAGCCCCAACAGCATCGTTGGCACAGGCCGCTAAATTTAGTGCAAAACAAGGCTAGGCCACGGATTTGGCAAGGTACTCGATAGCACTGCGTACCCCTTTTGAGCCCACATCGACACCGAGACTTTGCATGGAGGCCTCAACCCCAGCCAAACAACCCAAAATCATGGCAGAATTTAGATCACCTAAGTGGCCGATTCTGAAGACGCGGCCAGCAAACGGACCCAGGCCGCCGGCAATCATCACATGAAATTGTTCGCGTGCCGTTGCACGGATCAGTTCGGGGTCAATACCTTTGCTGACCAAGACTGCAGTCACTGATGCCGAGCGCGCATGAGGCACCTGACATAGAAACTGTACCTGCCCAGCCTCTGACCAAGCCTGAACGGCTGCGTGCACCGCGCCAGCTAAGCGTTGATGACGCGCGTGCACCTGGTCTAAACCCTCTTGCTGGATTAAGCCGAAGGCGGCTTCAAGACCAAACAATAAGTTTTGGGGCGCCGTGCCGCAAAACCGACTGTATGAAGGCCCTTTGCGGCGACGCATCCAATCCCAATAAAAGCGCGGCGCAGGATTATTGGCACAGACCTTCATTGCGCGTTCGTCTGCAGCACAAAAACCAATACCTGGAGGGCACATCAACCCTTTTTGCGAGGCGCCAATCACAGCATTGACGCCCCATTGGTCCATGAAAAAAGGGATCGCCCCCAATGACGCCACAACGTCAACCACAAAAAGCGCGGGGTGCTTCGCCTGATCGATCGCTCGGCGTAATGCCGGCATATCGCTTGTCGTGCTGCTAGCAGTGTCGGTGTGCACGGCAAAAACCGCAACGATTTCGTGCTGGGTGTCGTCACGCAGGGCTTGCTCGACGACCGCAGGATCAATCGGTTGACCCTCAAGGTAGGGGGTACGCACGATGACCGCACCCATTGCCTCGGCCATCAACGCCCATGAGTCAGAAAAATGACCGGTCCCGGGGATCAGTACTTTTTGACCAGGTGCCAGCAAATTTACAATCATGGCCTCCCAGACGCCATGGCCGTTTGCCGCATATAAAAATATGTCTGCGTTTACCGTATTCAATATGGTTTTTAAACCTTGCTCACAGGCGTCGACGCAGGCGTCAACGCGTGGGTCTCCCATATCGATTGGTTGCCGGGTGAGTGCATCGAGCACCGCTTTGGGCACGTTAGACGGCCCAGGAGAATGCAGCAAGCGGATACCAGGAAAATAAGGCAGTGAAGTGGCAGACGAATTCATAGCAATCCTTAGAGGCGACCGCAATAGTTTACCCTGTCATACCCGTAGCGTAGTTCAACGTATAGACAGTTTTTACGGTCAGGTCCAAACTGCGCGAGATGCGGATTTCGACTGAAGATTCTAAACAACGTGGTGCCAGCGCCCTTGAGGCAAGTTTTGCCATGATCCCAGTTTGTCTGGCGTGCTTACTGGGCGTAGAGCTCGTACACGCTCACCAAAGCAAGCAACTCGTTAGTCTGGCGTTGCACGAAGCGGGCCGTCAGGCAAGTGTCACTGCCGCCGATCCCGATCAAGTTGAGCGAGCGTTTGCTCGGGCACTCTCGCCACTTTTCACGCCCGCCGGTCGACACGCCAGCCCACACAAGCGCCAAGAGGCGACCATCGCACGCTATGCGCGGCTTTATGGTTTACCGCTTTGGCAACTTGCGCTCAATGACGTTGAGGTCGGGAGCCTGAAGTCGCCCGAGTATCGATCCGTGCAATTAGATTTGATTTACCTGCACGAGCCACTGCACGCTTGGCTGCGTCAAGTGCTCGGACAAAGCGCGCGCTGGCTCAAGGCCAAACCCTTCGGGTTGGCGGCACACGCGCAGCAGCAGGGTTTAGTCGCAATACGCCTGAGCCGCAGAGTGATGCTTCACGCGAGCGAAGTTAAACAATCGTCGAAGTCGTTGTCTGAAAACGCCACGCAACAGCCCGAGCAAGCGCTCGACGGACTGCAGACACGTGGGTATGGCCCGCCTCCCCCCGAACCGCGCCTAATACTTCAACGCGCAGAAACAGCGCTGCATCCAAGCAGCCAGAATTTACCCCCAACCAAAGCGTCTACCTTGGGTACTGTGCAGCGAGAATTAGACGAGCAACATTTGTGCGGGGTATTGCTATGCTGCGCGCCATAGTCGGGCAGCTTCAGCTTACAAGATCTAAGGCCACGCTTGAGCGCGTTACCGCGTGTAAGTGGCAGGTTTGACGTTTGTCACCGACGGGGTCGGGCGCTGAGGTTTGGTTGAGGGCTTGAGTTCGGGGGGTTTCACATCCGGAGGCAAAACTTGAACAAACAGCTCACCCTGCCGCATCATCCCGAGTTCGGCCCGGGCCCGCTCTTCGGCCGCCTCGGTACCCGTTCGTAAATCATCAACTTCAGCCAACAAAGCAACGTTACGCGCACGCAGTCCGTCATTGATCTCGCGCTGCGTGGCAACGTGCTCTTGCATGTCCCAAACAGACAACCAACCACCCCGACCCATCCACAAGGGATATTGGATCAGACCAGCGAGCGCGACGAGCACCAATAACAAAAGACGCATACCACCTCGCACTTGCAAGAAAGACCTAAAGCGCCACCTCAAGCGCCTTTCAGGCAAGCCATTCGCGCAAAACTTAGCGCAGGTTGTAAAAAGCCTCAAGACCAGGATAAGTGGCCACTTCGGCGAGTTCTTCTTCGATTCTCAGTAGCTGATTATACTTAGCCATACGATCTGAGCGCGACAACGAGCCCGTTTTGATCTGCATCGCATTTGTAGCGACGGCGATATCCGCAATCGTTGAGTCTTCGGTTTCGCCAGAGCGGTGTGATACGACAGAGGTATAACCAGCACGCTTGGCCATTTCAATCGCGGCAAAGGTTTCGGTCAACGTACCAATTTGATTAATTTTGATCAAAATCGAGTTTGCAACACCACGCTCAATGCCCTGCTTCAAAATTTTAGTGTTTGTGACAAATAAATCATCACCTACTAGCTGAATTTTGCGACCAAGCTGCTCGGTCAGGTGCTTCCAGCCATCCCAGTCGTTTTCGGCCATACCGTCTTCGATGGTAATGATCGGATATTTGTCACACCAGGTTGCCAACAGGTTGGTAAGCTCTTTCGAAGTCAGTGAAATACCGCCCTCACCTTCAAGCGTATATTTGCCATCGCGATAAAACTCAGAGGCTGCGCAATCAAGACCCAAGGCGATTTGTGTGCCTGGCTCGTAACCCGCATTTTCGATTGCACGCAAAATTAATTGAATCGCAGCTTCATGATTGGGTACATTTGGAGCAAAGCCACCCTCATCACCCACCGCCGTCGACATACCTTGATCATGAATGATTTTTTTAAGCGCATGAAATGTTTCGGCGCCCATTTGCATGGCTTGCCTAAAGCTTTTTGCACCGACCGGCAAAATCATTAACTCTTGCATATCGAGCGTGTTATTCGCATGCGCGCCCCCATTGATTACGTTCATCATGGGCACGGGCATGCTCATCGGGCCACTGCCACCGAAATAGCGATATAACGACAAACCCGACTCATCTGCCGCAGCACGTGCAACCGCCATACTTGCTGCCAAAATCGAATTCGCTCCCAACCGCGACTTACCCTCGGTGCCATCGAGCTCGATCAGGGTACGGTCTAAAAAGGTTTGCTCTTGGGCATCTAAGCCCATCAGCGCCTCAGAGATTTCGGTATTGAGGTTTTCAACAGCGCGCAACACGCCTTTACCCAAATAGCGCGCTTTATCACCATCACGCAGTTCGATGGCTTCGCGGCTGCCGGTTGAGGCACCCGACGGCACCGAGGCGCGACCCATCGCGCCAGATTCGAGCAAAACATCGCACTCAACAGTGGGGTTGCCACGCGAGTCGAGAATTTCGCGTCCGATAATATCTACGATTGCACTCATTTCAAGGTTTCCTGGATGATTGAAATTTTGATGACGTTAAACAAAACGCGACTCAAGAAAGCCGTGCCGTTTGACCACCCGATCTAAGTCAGTCAAGGTGGCAAGCAGGCCTTTCATCTGGTCGAGCGGCACGGCATTGGGCCCATCAGACAGCGCCTGCGCTGGATTAGGATGGGTTTCCATAAACAGACCAGAGATACCAGCAGCGACAGCAGCACGCGCTAAAACGGGAATAAATTCTCGTTGCCCGCCCGACGAAGTGCCTTGCCCGCCTGGCAACTGCACCGAATGGGTGGCATCAAACACCACGGGGCAGTGGGTTTCGCGCATGATCGCCAACGAACGCATATCTGAGACTAAATTGTTGTATCCAAACGAAACGCCACGTTCGCAAACCATGATGTCTTCTGGGACGCCAGCTTTTTGGGCGGCTAGACGCGCTTTGGTAACTACCTGCAACATGTCGTGCGGCGCTAAAAACTGGCCTTTCTTGATATTGACAGGCTTGCCGCTCGCGGCACAGGCCTCAATGAAATCGGTTTGTCTACATAAAAAGGCCGGGGTTTGCAAGACATCAACTGTCGCGGCCACTTGGGCGACTTGGTCTTTATCGTGAACGTCCGTCAGCACTGGCACGTTAAAGTGCGCGCGGACGTCTGCCAAAATCTGTAAGCCTTCGTCCATTCCGGGGCCACGGTACGAGGCGCCTGAACTCCGGTTTGCCTTGTCAAACGAACTTTTATAGATAAAGGGGATCCCAAGTTCGGTCGTCATTTCGCACAGACGACCCGCGGTATCAAAGGCCATTTGACGCGACTCGATCACGCAAGGCCCGGCAATCAGAAAAAAAGGCTGCGTTAAACCGATATCAAAACCGCACAGTTTCATCAAGCACCCTTGCGCTTATTCTGACTGATCAACGCTGCGCGGATATAGCTCGAGAACAAGGGATGCCCATCACGCGGTGTCGAGGTGAACTCGGGATGAAACTGAACCCCAAGAAACCAAGGGTGGCCAGGGATCTCCATGATTTCGGGAAGGTCTTCTGTAGGTGTTCGAGCGCTAATCAGCATACCGGCCTGTTCAAGCTTTGGCACGTAAAGGTTATTGACTTCGTAGCGATGCCGATGACGCTCGTTGACCTCTGACCCGTAAATGCTGCTGGCCAGGGTGTCGGCCTTGATGGGACACCTCTGTGCGCCCTTACGCATCGTGCCGCCCAAGTCTGACTGTTCGTCCCGGACTTCAGCGCGCCCTTCGCGATCAATCCACTCAGTAATTAAGGCCACCACAGGGTGCCCGGTCTCGGGGTTGAACTCGGTGCTATTGGCATGCGCGAGGCCTGCTTTGTGGCGTGCAAACTCAATCACAGCAAGTTGCATCCCGAGGCAAATCCCCAGATAGGGCACGTTATGCTCGCGCGCATATTGAATCGCCAGAATTTTGCCTTCGGTGCCACGCTTACCAAAACCACCAGGCACCAAAATCGCATCAAAAGACTTCAGCACGTCGGTACCGTTCTGCTCAAGGGCTTCAGAATCAATGTACTCGACGATTACCCGCGACTCGGTATGGATGCCCGCGTGAATCAGGGCTTCGCTGAGTGACTTGTAAGACTCAGTGAGGTCGACATACTTACCCACCATCGCGACGCGCACCTGATGCTTGGGGTGCTCGAGTCCGTACACCAACTGATCCCATACTGATAAATCAGCCTGTGGTGGGTTAATTGCCAGCACCTCGCAAATGAGGTTGTCGAGCCCTTGTTTGTGCAGCATGCTCGGGATTTTGTAGATTGAGTCAGAATCCCAGACAGAGATTACCGCATCAAGAGGCACATTAGAGAAGAGTGAAATTTTTGCACGCTCTTCATCAGGGATCGGCCGATCGGCACGGCATAGTAAGGCGTGAGGAATGATGCCGATTTCGCGCAGCTTTTGTACCGAGTGCTGTGTTGGTTTAGTTTTGAGCTCGCCGGCTGACGCGATAAACGGCACCAGAGTCAAGTGAATAAACGCCGCACTATTGCGCCCCATGCGTAAACTCATTTGTCGCACGGCTTCAAGAAAAGGCAACGATTCAATGTCACCGACCGTGCCACCGATTTCGACGATTGCAACATCGGTTTGACCCGCCCAGGATTGCTCGGCGCCACGTTCGATGAAAGCTTGGATTTCGTTGGTGATATGCTGAATCACCTGAACGGTTTTACCTAAATACTCACCCTTGCGCTCTTTGCGCAACACAGATTCATAAATTTGACCCGTCGTGAAATTATTGGCCTTGCGCATTTTTGACGAGATAAAGCGCTCGTAGTGGCCAAGATCTAGATCGGTTTCAGCACCATCTTCGGTGACAAAGACCTCGCCATGCTGAAACGGGCTCATCGTGCCCGGATCAACGTTGATGTAGGGATCGAGCTTGAGCATGGTGACTTTGAGGCCGCGCGATTCGAGCAGGGCAGCCAAAGACGCGGCGGCGATGCCCTTACCTAACGAGGACACCACACCACCGGTAACAAAGACAAATTTGGTCATGTCATGAACGCCCGAACGTGCGGCGTATGCAGGAAATTTGAATTATAGCCGCACGCGTGACCTTTGCGGAACCTGCGCCT
>Ga0114958_10000718_pt1 | contig 27951 bp, 21 predicted proteins | sample C_130208_EF_Meta_FD_89577 | JGI IMG/M metagenome (GOLD analysis project Ga0114958, IMG submission 89577) | Freshwater microbial communities from Lake Croche, Canada to study carbon cycling - C_130208_EF_MetaG | ecosystem: Environmental > Aquatic > Freshwater > Lake | place: Lake Croche, Canada... | reverse complement strand
GCTTGCCATTGGTACGGGCGAAGGGACTCGAACCCCCATGCCTCGCGGCGCCAGATCCTAAGTCTGGTATGTCTACCAATTCCACCACGCCCGCGTAATTTGGAGTGCAAAGGTAATTAGCAATTATTACTATTCCAAAAGACAAGATAAATTTATGAATAAAGCCAAAAGCGAATTATATTTGATTCTCTAAACAAAATCAATGGAACCCGAAGCAAGCCATCACAAATGGAAATATTGGTATATCTCCTTAATCGGGTTTTTAGTAGCCATCATCATTTTTTTTATCATTTTCGGCAACCACTACCAGTAACATGAAAACCATTGATTGGATTGTATTAATTGGGACTATTGGCGGCATCGTTGCCTATGGCAGTTGGAAAGGAAATCAGGCTAAACATTCCTTAAAAGGTTTTCTACTCGCCGACCGCGAATTACCTTGGTACCACATCCTTTTATCCGTCATGGCCACCCAAGCCTCAGCGATTACTTTTTTATCAGCTCCAGGACAGGCCTATACGGATGGCATGCGGTTTGTGCAATTTTATTTAGGATTGCCCATCGCCATGATTATCTTATCCGTCACCTTTATCCCCCGCTATTATCAATTAAAGGTCTATACCGCCTATCAGTTTTTAGAAAAGCGATTTGATACCAAAACCCGTATTTTAACCAGTTTATTATTTCTGATTCCCCGGGCACTTTCGACCGGCGTTACCATCGCCGCGCCTTCCATTATATTATCCACTTTATTGGGTTGGGATTTAGCCTGGACAAATGCGGTGACGGCCTTAATCGTGACAACCTATTGTATGCTAGGCGGTTCCAAAGCGATATCCTATACGCAAATGTTACAAATGTCGGTCGTTTTGGCGGGCATGGTGATGGTTGGGGTTTTGTTGGTCTATCAATTACCCGCCGAAATTGGCCTAGGCGAATCGATGCATTTGGCCGGAAAAATGGGGAAAATTAATTTGATTGATTGGAAATTTGATGTCAATAATCGCTATAATATCTGGTCTGGAATCATCGGCGGATTTTTTTTACAACTGTCGTATTTTGGGACAGACCAAAGCCAAGTTGGGCGCTACCTGAGTGGTCAATCGGCCGATGAAAGTAAAAAGGGACTTTTACTAAATGGCTTTTTAAAAATACCTATGCAGTTTTTCATTTTACTTGTGGGGATCTTGGTATTTGTTTTTTATCAGTTTCATGAACCACCGATGTTTTTCAATAAACTTTCAGAGGAAAAATGGCAACAGTATCCTGGCCATGAATCTTTTGACCAAGCTAAAAGCAAAATTTTCGAGGCAAAAAAACAGAAAGAATTTGCCTTAATGGATGCGATCAAAACAGAGGACCAGGCGCTTGTGCAAAATCTACAAGGGGAAATTGGGGATTTGAATATCAAACAGGCCGAAATTAGAGAAAAGGCGGTCGCTTCAATTAATCAAAAAAGTGTACAAATCGAGCCGCAAGACACAAATTATATTTTTCTGCGCTACATCATTGACCACTTGCCGATCGGCGTGATTGGTTTTTTAATTGCCATGATTTTATTGGCGTCTATGGGCTCGATGGCTTCAGCATTTGGATCATTGACCTCCATTAGTATGGTGGATATTTATCAGCGATTTTTCAATAAAGATTCATCCAACCTGCATTATTGGTGGGTTTCGAAAGGTATTACGTTGGGCTGGGGAATTCTCTGTCTCATTGTGGCACAATTTGCCGTGAACATGGGCAGTTTAATCGAGGTGGTGAATATCTTGGGTTCTTGGTTTTATGGCACAATTTTGGGCATCTTTTTATGTGCCTTTTATTTACCAAAAACAACGGGGACTCAGGTATTTTGGGCTGCAATTATCACCGAGGCATTTGTGATTTATGCTTGGAAAATCGACTTGATGGCCTTTTTATGGCTAAATGTTTTGGGCTGTTTGTTGGTCATGACCTTGGCCATTGTGTTTAATGGTCTTCATCGATTGAGATCGTAAAACGAACGGGAACCACAGGCCTTTCATCAAAAGACCGTTCCTTTTTTATCGAATCTACCACGGCCATGCCGCGGGTAACTTTCCCGAAAACGACATAATTTTTATAATAGGGTGCGGCTTGTTCAGAATCTGTAATGATGAAAAATTCAGTGGGCGAAGATGATTTTTGAGGATTTCCTTCATCATAGCGCGCCATCGCGATGGTACCACGGACGGGTTTTAAGTCATCTACGTATTCAGCCGGAACGAGATAATCGAGTCGATCCAAATACTCCCCGCCACCTTGAATTCCGGAATCATAAATGTTGCGGTAAAAAAATCGGTCCGTAAAATAGCCTAATTTAACCAAACGAATAAAATTCACCCGGTGCAAGGGTGTCCGAGCATCTAATTCGATGAAGATATCGCCCAGGCGAGTTTCGAATTGGATGTGCTTTTCAGGATGTTCGGAGGCGATTTGGGTTAATTGTTTGCCTACGTTTTCCTGGTTTAATTTCCATTTTGGTTTACAGGCCACAATCCCCAAAACGAACAAAATAAATAAATAGCGCATGACTGATTTTTTTGCAAACATAAAAAAAGGGAACCGAAGTTCCCTTTTTTTGATATAATTCAGGTTGTTTAAGCAGCTGAATGATTTACTTTTTTACCCAAGAAATATAAACCGATGAAAGCAACAATTAGGATAGCTGGGAAAATCAACATATTAGACAAGGTCGCTTGGCCAGCAGCTAAATCAGCCGCATCACCTACTAAACCATTACTTAAAGCAACTGTTTTGTTTTTATCAATCCATCCACCGATGATCGGTTGGAACATAGATGAAGAAAACATACCAATTCCACCTAAGATAGACAAACCTAAAGCTCCTGTTTGAGGCAATGTTTCACCGACAAAACCAAGCATGTTAGGCCAGAAATAACAGATACCCAATGCGTAGAAAACAGCGGCTACGTATAACATAGAACCATCCATGGTGCTCATCATATAGATACCAATCACACCGAAAACGGCAGAACCTAATAAAACTCCAACGGTATTTAATTGCTTAATGATGGGTCCTGCAAAATAACGACCCACGGCCATTAAACCAGTAACCAAAGCTAAGATTAACATCGGAGAAGCACCTGCTTTCGCTAAGATTGGGCCAACCCATTGTTGCGGACCAAACTCAGAAATCGCTGTCAAAGCCATACAAGCTGCCATGAACAAATACAAAGGATTTAACATCGCTTTGAAATTATCCAAGGTTGTATTCTCAACGATTCTTGGTTTAGGGAATGATTGTCCTGCGAATAGATAGGCATAAATAACAGTTGGGATAATGATTACCCAAACTTGCGTTTGCCAAGCAAAACCACCGTCTGTCATAAATTTAGAAATCAAAGAACCTACAACGATTCCACCTGGGAACCACATGTGGAAACGATTCAATTTACTATTGAAATCTAGTCCAGAATAAGAATCTGCAATCATAGGATTACAAGCAGCTTCCGTACATCCATTTCCTAATCCGATCAATAGCGTAGAAATTAATAAAGTATTGTAATCTACTGCGTAAATCGTCATCAAAATACCGATGGCGTGAGCGACTAATGCAATTTGCATAATCAATTTTGGACCAATAGCTGAGTAAAATACACCCCCTAAAATCATAGAAATTGGAAAACCAAGGAACCACATTTGATTAATGTGACCTAATTGCTCATTAGATAAACTTAATTCTGTTCCTAATTGGGGTAAAATACCTGCCCGAATACTAAATGAAAAGGCAGTCGTGATAAGTGCAAAGCAACTTGCCAAGAATAGGCGATTTGCATTAATAGGTTGACTCATAGTTGTTTGGATTTAGTTAAACGTTTAAAAAATAGGTTTTCTTTAAAAAATTAAAAATGAAATAGAAAAAATTATGTCAAAAAAACAAAAAGATTTTCATTTTTTATTTAAAATTTCTCATTTTTTTTATAAAAATCAGTAATTTCAAAGTCTAATTATGGGCAATTTGATGAAATTAAGCCCTATTTTTGTGCCATTATAAATCTATTTACTATGATTCAAGGAGGTTCGTCGACTAAGGTAGAAAGTCGGCAAGGAAGAAAAATCAAAATGGGTATGATTGGGGGGAGTTTGGAGGCTTTCATTGGGGCGGTGCATCGTAGAGGAGCGCAATTGGACGGCGAAATCGAGCTTGTTTGTGGCGCCTTTAGTTCGAGTCCTGCGAAGTCTACAGAAACAGGGGAAGCACTTTATTTAGATCCTTCTCGGGTTTATGGCAGTTATGAGGAGATGATTTTGAAGGAAAAGGAATTGCCAGAAGGGGAACGTATGGATTTTGTGACCATTGTCACGCCGAATCATGTGCATTTTCCTGCGGCCAAAATGGCTTTGGAAAATGGTTTTCATGTGGTTTCGGACAAACCAGCTACCTTAAATTTAGCGGAAGCGAAGGCATTGAAAACCGTGATTGATAATTCGGGATTAATATATGCCTTGACACATAATTATACAGGCTACCCGATGATCAAGCAGGCCAAAGCCATGGTGGAAGCGGGTGAATTAGGAGAGATTCGTAAGATAATAGTGGAATATCCTCAGGGTTGGTTGATCGATTTGGTGGAAGCCACGGGTCAAAAACAAGCGGCTTGGCGGACCGATCCAGAGCGATGTGGTGCGGCGGGCGCGATTGGGGATATCGGAACACATGCGGAGAATTTGGTGGAATATATTACCGGATTGCAGATTGATGAGCTGTGTGCGGATTTGACGATTTTCGTGGAGGGGCGCTTGTTGGACGATGATGGAAATATCCTCATCCACTATAACAATGGTGCGCGCGGAGTTTTGCATTGTTCGCAAATCTGCAATGGCGAGGAGAACGATTTGAACATACGTATTTATGGCTCGAAGGCCGGTTTGGTTTGGCATCAAATGGAACCGAATACCTTGGTTGTGAAATCGCGCGATGGGGGTAGTCGGAATATCCGTACGGCGGTGGGCCAATTATACGAGGCGGCGAATGTACATTGCCGTCAGCCTGCTGGACATCCAGAAGGGTATGTCGAGACATTTGCGAATATATACCGCAATTTCGCCTTTGCTCTTCGGGCGCGCTGGGAAGGAAAAGCGCAGAATCCACTATATGATTTTCCGGGCATTGAAGAGGGGATAAAAGGCATGGCCTTTATTTCGAATGTTGTTCGTTCGGCTCAAGATTCGAAAAATAAGTGGACCAAATTTGAAATTTAATTAACCAAAAGATAGATCATGACAAAAATTAAAATTGGAATCGTAGGAACAGGATTCATCGGACCTGCGCATATTGAGGCCTTGCGTCGTTTGCCGAATGTGGAAGTGGCTGCCTTGTGTGAAGTTACGATAGAGTTAGCTGAAGCAAAGGCAAAACAATTAGGAATCGCCCGCTGGTATACCTTCGAGGATTTACTGAAACAAGACGATATTCAAAGTGTGCATATTTGTACGCCTAATTTCTTGCATTATTCGCAATCCAAAGCGGCTTTATTGGCTGGAAAACATGTGATTTGTGAAAAGCCATTAGCCAAAGATTTGCATGAAGCGGAAGAATTGGTGGAAATCGCGGCTAAATCTGGTTTGGTGAATGCGGTGCATTTTAATTTACGTTATTATCCTTTGGTGCGTCAAATGAAAACGATGCGCGAAAAGGGCGATTTAGGTGAAATTTATTCGATTATTGGTTCCTATTTACAGGATTGGTTGTTTTACGCCACGGATTACAACTGGCGTTTGGAACCGGATAAATCAGGAGATTCACGTGCGATTGCTGATATTGGATCCCACCTCTTAGATATCATCGAATACATTACGGGCTTAAAAACTGTTGAGGTAATGGCTGATTTTAACACGGTGCACAAGGTACGTAAAAAGCCATTGAAGCCCGTGGAAACCTATTCGGGTAAAATGCTGACCCCGGAAGATTATGCGGATGTGCCGATAAACACGGAGGATCACGCGAATGTCTTGTTGCGTTTCGATAATGGTAACCGCGGTTCGGTTACCGTTTCGCAGGTTTCGGCGGGGCGTAAAAATCAGTTGAAATTAGAAATCTCAGGTTCGAAACAGACCTTTGCCTTTAATTCAGAGCGGCCAAATGAGATTTGGATTGGGAATCGGGATCAGGCGAATCAGGTGTTGATGCGTGATCCGTCCTTGGCATATCCAGAAGCAACGGCCTTAATGACTTTCCCGGGAGGTCACAATGAAGGATTTTCGGATACATCAAAACAATTATTTAAGGAAGTTTATGCGGCGATTGAGGCGGGAGCCCAACCGGCCGAACCAAAATACCCAACCTTCGCGGATGGGTATCGTGAATTATTAATTTGTGAACGAATATTAGAAAGTACACGCAAGCAAGCTTGGGTGAAAATATAAATTTTTGAACTATGCAAACAATTAAAGGGCCAGCGATATTTTTGGCACAATTCATGGGGGATGAAGCCCCATTTAATAGCTTAGACGGCATCACGACTTGGGCCGCATCTTTAGGTTATAAAGGCGTTCAAATTCCATCTTGGGATGGTCGTTGCATCGATTTGCAAAAAGCGGCTGAATCGAAAACCTATTGTGATGAATTAAAAGGTATGTTAGCAGCGAAAGGCTTGCAAATCACGGAGTTATCGACGCACTTACAGGGCCAATTGGTCGCTGTCAATCCTGCCTACGATTTAGGATTTGATTCCTTTGCACCTGACGCGGTAAAAGGAAATCCAAAAGCGAGAACGGAATGGGCGGTCCAACAATTAAAATATGCCGCTAAAGCTTCTCAAAACCTTGGTTTAACTGCGCATGCGACTTTTTCAGGCGCATTGATGTGGCATACCGTATATCCTTGGCCACAAAGACCTGCAGGATTGGTAGAGCAAGGATTTAAGGAATTAGGACGCCGCTGGCTTCCGATTCTTAACGCCTTCGATGAAGTGGGTGTAGATTTGTGTTATGAGATTCACCCAGGCGAAGATTTGCATGATGGCGTGACCTTTGAGATGTTTCTGGATGAGGTAAAAGGACACAAACGGGCAAATTTATTGTATGATCCATCGCACTTTGTGTTGCAGGCATTGGATTACAAACAATACATCGATTTTTATCATGAGCGAATCAAGATGTTCCATGTGAAGGATGCAGAGTTTAACCCGACGGGCAAGCAAGGCGTCTATGGTGGATATCAATCTTGGATTAATCGGGCAGGACGATTCCGTTCCTTAGGTGATGGACAGGTGGATTTCAAGAGCATTTTCTCGAAATTAACACAATACGGATATGACGGTTGGGCCGTGTTAGAATGGGAATGCTGCATCAAAGATCCGGTACAAGGAGCGACTGAGGGAGCGCCGTTTATTGCGAATCATATCATCAAGGCGACTGAAAAGGTGTTTGATGATTTTGCAGGAACGGGTGCGGATGAGGCGTTTAATAATAAGATTTTAGGCTTGTAATTTTGAAAGCTGCGTGAATGAAAAGCCCCGAAATTTCGGGGCTTTTTTGTTAGCAAAATTTTCGTTTTACTAATCAAGTTGATGAAGCTTTTTAAGTAATCGTCGAAGTAAACCCTAAATTAAATAAGTGTCAATTTGAGATCCTTTATGTAAGCTTTGGAAATTAATTTAAAACCGATGCGTGACCGTCGCCGAAATGAAATAATCAGAAAAAGCCGCATCGCCATGTTTTCCGGTTACCCAGTCATTGGCGGATTTGATCCGATTTCGTTGGGTCGCCACAGGCACCGAGACAAAAAATGTATTTTTAGCGGTGGAATAACTAAGACCTGGCTCGATCGAAAAAATAAATCCAGGCCGACGGAACCCATCACTGTCCCCTATTAAATCATAGGCAGGAATTCCTTCGATCCGGGCACCCAAGGTGGCACCAATGCCGGCCTTCGGAGCTAGCGCATAATTCAAACCCACACGACCCGCATATTGATCAGCTACTGAATGGTACTGAATCATTAGATCGGTCACAGGCTTATCCGGTGCGTTTTGTTGGGTTGAATTTGTATTCATCGGGTTCGACATATAGAAACCATTATAATACAAAGATGTACGTGTAAACAATTGTTGGTATCCCTGAATTTCCAAGTTAATTCCTACACCGCCATCGCCGAGTTGAATTGACTGATCAACGGCCTTTTGCACGGTATAATCCGTCCCATCTGCTTTTCTACGATGAACGACATCAATTACGTTTGAATTTCCAGTAGGTAATTTGATGCCCAATCCCATCGAAAAATTACCCTTCATGTGTTTAATGGGATCTAAGATCCAATAATTCGCAGTTAAACGAGCATCCCCAAATCCATTTGCTTTCGTTGCGAAACGCAATTGTTGAGGATTACCCGTCACCGCATTTCCATAATGTTCATACATGGATGAGCGATCATTAAAGGTGAAAGGAATATTTGCACTGATTGAAAAACGATCCGTTACCGAATAGGTTACCCCTAAATCAAAACCTTGTGTATCGTTAATCACGTTATTTCCAGCGGCTTCGCGGGCTGGTTGGTAATCCGCACCGATGTAATGTTTATAGGAATGTAAGGAACGAAAGCCCATGGACACTTGCCATTGGCCCGGGTGCATCATCGAATTGGCATTGGCGCCAGTTCCCACGGAGCAGGACATGTGGCGTACATTGACACAACCTTGACTAAATGAATACGTTGAAAATATGCTTACAAAGAGTGCAGTTAAAATACTATTTTTCATGGTTTTAATTTTTAAATACAACAAATAGACGCATCATCGCTAGGCGAGATGCATTACAATTGAATCCGAAAAAATTAACTGAACTGGGGAGGGGAATCTAAAGCACCTGAAAAGGAATTCGGCGCAAGAACTGGATGGTCAGTGTTTAAAGATTTTACCGACCATTCAAAAATATAAAAAACCCAAACATCCTTCGAAGCACAATATTCCTTCACGAGCGTTTGAATTAATTTCGATTTGCTCGGGGATTTTTCGGGTTCATCCGATAGGTGCTCCGAAACTTGATTCGCTAAATCAAAAAAGCGATCACGGGCATTTTGATCCGCCACGATGGTCGTGTAAAGCGTATCATTTTCCATTTTTTGGTCCACCATTTGGTAGAACTCGTCCCCTTTTCTCAACTCACCTTCCGCCTCTCGAGGCGCTTCCCAATTCGTTTGATAAGGCAAGGAAATCGGGATTTTAACGACCATTGTCTCCGTATTTTCATCCAGCGATAGGGATTCAGCATCTGTAGGAGCCAAATATTGCAAAGCAAATCCACCTGCTTGATAAAGCAGAAGGAAGAATAGCAATATGGACAGAATCTTTTTCATTAAAATTTGATTGTCGCAAAATTAGGTCATTTTTCAATAACCGTACCTAATTCTTGAGAAATATTTTTTTGAACTTCTTTTAAACGGATGAAATTCAATAACAATTCATTCATCTCCGACGAATCGCCTTGAAAATTCGCCATCAAGTCCAATGACTCTTGGAGTTTTTGATCATTGTATACCTTGCGCAAACGCAACACATTTTTAAACGCTAAATCCTCCAGCATATCATGTTCCATTACCACCCGAATGTCATGTTTTTCCTTCCAAGTACTGGACAAATTATGTTTATCCGACGAACAATCGATGGCAAAATGCTGGATTTCCTCATCCGAATGATGCATATAAAAATCTGGTTTGGGACTAATTCCCCCAAGAAATGCTTCTTTACAAATCGCCATGATTTGACTAAAGAGCGGTACTTGAAAATGCACACCTTCCAATTCCTCGATTAAATAATGGGTCAACGTCACCCCAGGTGCTTTTTCTGGATTTATTTCCAAATGCCCGAAATTAATCAACAAACGAATGCATTCCGATTCTTGATAATAGGCTAAATTTTGATGAGTAGGCGTTTCCGGTTGGGCCGTTGGCTCGATCAACTGCCGAATTTCTTGGTAATCCTGCGGATTTACTTGCCCCGGCGTAGGAACATTTCCACCTTTCTGTTTTAGATTTTTGAGATGAATTTTGTTCATTTCAGCCAACAAGACCTCTTCATCCAAGCGCATCATGAAAGCCGTTTTTTGAATAAACAAACTTCGCTGTATCGCATCCGGAATCTTTGAAATGCTTTGCACCATTTCCTTAATCAACTCCGCCCTTTTAAAAGGATCATCACCCGCTTCCTTCAAAAACAAATTGGCCTGAAAGGAAATCACATCTTTGGAATGCTCTTTGATGTAGTTGATAAAAGCCTCGCTACCTATTTTTCGCACATAACTATCCGGATCCTCGCCCTCTGGGAAAACCACTAAATTCACTTGTAAGCCTTCCTCTAAAATCAGGTCCATTCCACGCAAGGCAGCTTTTATACCGGCGGAATCTCCGTCGTAGAGGACGGTGACATGTTGGGTAAATCGACCAATAAGCCGAATTTGCTCTACGGTCAAAGAAGTTCCCGACGAAGCCACAACGTTATGAATGCCCGCTTGATGCAGCGAAATCACATCCGTATATCCTTCCACCAAATAGCAAACATCGAGCTTTCGGATTTCATTTTTCGCCTGAAAAATTCCATATAAACTAGCCGATTTATGGTAAACTTCGGTTTCAGGAGAGTTGAGGTATTTGGCTTGGTTGGACTTCGGATCATTGCGTAAAATCCGCGCGCCAAAGGCGATTGTTTTTCCGGAGACATTATGAATCGGAAAAATCACCCGATTTCGGAAACGATCATAGACCTTTCCTTCGTCGTTCCTTTGGGTCACCAGACCCGCTTTTTCGATGATTTCTTGTGAATATCCTTGTTTGAGCGCCGCTTTCAAAAAAGCATCCCAAGCCTCCGGACTATAACCTAAATCAAAGGCCTGCAAAGTAGCTTCTGAAAAACCACGTTCTTTAAAATAGGGCCAAGCGATGGATTTACCTTCTTCGGAGTCGTGCAATTGGCTTTTGAAATAGCTTTTCGCATATTCCAAAATGATCAAAAGACTTTCCCTTTCGTTTTGACGAAGGACTTGATCATCCGTCATTTCTTCCTCTTGGATATCAATGCCGTATTTTTTCGCCAAATGCCTCAGCGCTTCGCCATAACCCAGCCCTTCGATGTCCATGATGAAACGGACGGAATCGCCGGCTTTACCGCAACCAAAACATTTGTAGATTCCCTTACTCGGTGAGATGGAAAAAGAAGGCGTTTTTTCGCCGTGGAAAGGACAACATGCCCAAAAATTCGCGCCCTTTTTCTTGACACTCACATAATCCCCGATCACGTCTGCCACCGCAGCCGTTTGCTTGATTCGCTCGACGGTTTCAGGATCTATGCGCATATTACAATAATAATCCGGCTAAGGTGGCTGATAAATAACTCGCAAGGGTTCCGGCAATCAGGGCCTTGAAGCCTAATTTAGCGAGGTCAGACCTACGAGACGGTGCTAATTCACCAATACCACCGATTTGAATCGCCACCGATGAAAAATTTGCAAAACCGCACAATGCAAAACTGGTAATGGCAATCGTCTTTGGACTTAATGTATCTTTCAGTTTCACCATGTCCAAATAGGCCACAAATTCATTTACTACCATTTTCTTGCCCATTAAGGCGCCCGCCACTTCCACATCCACTGCCGGAACGCCCATGGCAAAGGCAAACACAGAAAATAATTTTCCTAAAATTAAATTCATAGATAAGCTTGGCAGATTGATCCAAGCGCCGATATGGCCTAAGCCTAAATCAACCAGCGCAATCAACGCGATAAAACCGATCAACATTGCAATCACATTGAGACCCACTTTCAATCCCTCACTCGCACCTGCCGCGATCGCATCCACTAAATTCGCATGGGTCTTCGTCACATCCATTTTGACGATACCCTCCGTTTCCGACTTCTCCGTTTCGGGAAAAATGATTTTGGAAATCACCAAAGCACCTGGCGCAGCCATTAAACTTGCGGCCAATAAATAGGCAGCTGGTACCCCCAATGAAATGTAAACCGCCATCACGCCCCCGGCGATACATGCAAATGAACCGGTCATGGAAGCCATTAACTCGGATTTTGTCATGTTTTTCAGATAAGGTTTAATCATGATTTGTGCCTCCACCTGACCTACAAAAGTAGATGCCACATTCGACAATGCCTCTGCCCCACTCACGCCCATGAGCCAGTGAACGCCCTTGCCTAAACCGGAAACGACGCGTTGTAAGACACCTAAATGATAAAACATATTGACCAAAACGGCTACGAAAATAATCGTTGGGACTACTTTAAAGAAGAAAATATATTCATTTCCGGGCCCAAAAGCTTTGGCCATGAGCGAACGATCCACCAGGGAACCAAAGACAAATTGGGCGCCTTTATCCGCCTGACCTAAGAGGGTATTGATGGAATCCCCGAGCCATTGAAATAATTGTTGGCCCACATCCGTCTTTAAAATAAACACAGCGAGGGAAACTTGCAATAATAATCCGACACCCACGGTCCGATAATTAATCGCTTTACGGTTATTAGACATTAAAAATGAGACGCCTAAAATGAGAATAATGCCTAATAAACCTGTAAATCTTTCCATATTGGGTTGTTGGTGTAAATCTTAATTTCTTGTTTCCAAGTTAAACGTATAGTGATCAAAGGGGATTTCCTCCACCAAATCATCTTCTTTCAATTGGTAAAATTCCTGATGAATATTGAATGGTTCCTCGCTCTCCACTTTCCAATAATTCCCATCCTCTTGCATCTCATACGAATTCACCGTATCTCGCAAATTCCAATTTAAAATTGTAATGGCCAAATTTTTAGCCCGCGAATTCACAAGCTCAAATAAGGATTCAATTCGACGGTCAAAACTCCGCACCATCACATCCGCTGAACCGCCGTAGACCTTGGGGTCGCCCTCATGGTGGAAATAATAAATCCGCGTGTGTTCTAAGTAATTTCCAACAATGGATTTAATGTAAATATTTTCTGATAAGCCTTTTCGCTGAGGTCTTATGCAACAAATTCCGCGGATAATCAGCAATACCGGCACACCCGCCTGAGACGCGCGATATAAGGCTTCCATCGTCAGTGTGTCTTGCAGGGAGTTAATTTTCCAACAAATTCCCGCCTTTTTCCCCGCCTTATGATTATCTACCTCCGTTTGAATCATTTCAATTAAGCGATTCCGCATATCCCGAGGAGCCGTGATCAAATGTTCATAATGTGTGGGCATCGAATGCCCGGTGATAACATTAAAAAACTCGGCAATATCTTGCGTAATCCGCGTATCGGTGGTCAAAAGACCTAAATCTGTATATAATTTCGCCGTATCTTCATTGTAATTTCCCGAGGATAAATGGGCATAACTCATCACATGAGAACCTTCATTTCGAATCACCTGCAATAGTTTCGTATGCGTTTTTAAGCCCGGAATACCGTAAATCACAAAGCAACCTGCTTTTTGTAAGCGAGTGGCTTCTTTGATATTATTTTCTTCATCGAAACGCGCTTTTACCTCAAACAAAACCGAGACGTGTTTCCCTTGTTCTGCGGCCCGAAATAGCGCATTTGAAATTCGAGAATTTTTAGAAATCCGATATAAGGTAATTTTAATCGCAAGGACATTGGGATCATCCGCGGCTTGTTCGAGCAACTGAACCACCGGCTCAAAATTATTATAGGGGTGGTGTAACAAAATATCCCCCCGTTTCATCGTCTCAAAAATATCCCCAATTTGCACTGATTTTAAACCCAAAGGAGGAACTACGGCCGGATTAGATGCCACTTTTCCTTTGAAATCAGAATGTTTTAAAATTTGCCAGAAACACGTGAAATCTAATATCGATTGCTTCACGAAGATGTCCGATTTTTCGAGCGACCAACGTTTTAGCATTTCGCCTAATAGAAATTCGGAATGCTCCTGTTCCACTTCCACACGAGTCACACGACCTAAACGCCGATCTTTGATTTTTTTCTTGATCTCATCGACGAAATCGGTTTCAGTATCCTCATGCTCGACTACATCAAAATCCCCGTTTCGAGTAATTCGGAAAAGCGTGGTGGATTCGATTTCTACATTACGGTATAAAACTTGTAATTGATGCCGAATCAGCTCTTCGATTGGCAAAAAGACAACCATATCTTCCCGTTCAATCACATAAAAGCGAGCTAAATTCAGCGGAATTTGAACAAAAGAAATTTTATGATCTTTTTCTGTTTTGCCTTTATGGCCTTTTTTTTCATGATGCCCGACCGTGACTACCCCAAAAATGAGCGTTTTGGCCAATAGGCTTGGGAAGGTGTGGGTATGGTCAAACACCATCGGGGTTAACATCGGGTAAATCGTCCGATTGAAATAGATTTCGACGTCCGACAGTTCATCCTGACTTAAATCGTCAAGTTTAGCTAAAATTAAACCATTTTCGGAGAATTGGGGCAGGATTTCATCCACAAAAAGACGGTGTTTTTCCTTGCTAAATTCCTGAGCGGATGAAATAAGCATCTGCTTAAATGGCACTTCGCGCAATCCAGAATAATCGGTTCGTTCTTTACCAAAATCGATGTAATTATACAAAGAACCCATTCGAATGGTAAAAAATTCATCGAGATTGGAGGCTGTAATGGCCAAAAACTTAAGACGGTCGAACAAGCTACGGCTTTGATCACGGGCTTGGTCGAGTACACGCTCATCGAATTTCAGCCAAGACAAATCCCTTGAAATGAATTTGGCTTTTGAAATGATATCCTGCGATTTCTGCATGGATTTTTCGATTTTCCGAGCAGAGTCACGAGGAGCCACCAAATTGATTTTCCAATTTTTGGGCTTTAGGAATGACAAAAGATTCCCTTTGTGGGAATCTTTGTCAATAGAAGAATTCAGATTTGTTTGCGAATCACTCATATGTTATTCGTTTGGAATTTGATTCTTGATGGCTTCGTAGTCAGAACCTAATCGGCCTACTTCGGTCATCAAGAAAGTTTGAAGCTCCAAATTAAATCGTTGTTTTTCATCAGGTGTTAAGGAATCATAAAGGTTCTTTAATTCCTGATTTATTTGGCGCTTTTCTTCTTCCGTTTCTGCGTGAATGCTACGCAGATGAAAGGATTTAAAATCAAAAACCATGTCTTATACGTCTACTTTAGCGTATTTGGCATTTTTCTCGATGAAATCACGGCGTGGCGCTACTTCGTCACCCATCAGCATGGAGAATAATAAATCGGCCTCAATGGCAGATTCTACCGTCACTTGTTTCAAGGTTCTGGAATCTGGATTCATGGTCGTTTCCCATAATTGTTCCGCGTTCATTTCCCCAAGACCCTTGTACCGTTGTACACCTACGCTTTCTTCTTTTCCATTGCCGACGATTTCGCGAACAGCTTCATCACGCTGTTGTTCTGTCCAAACATAACGAACTTGCTGGCCTTTTTTCACTTGATACAGAGGCGGTTGCGCAATATAAATATACCCATGATCAACCAATTCGCGCATATAGCGGAAGAAGAAGGTTAAAATCAACGTACGAATGTGGCTTCCATCCACGTCCGCATCCGTCATAATAATCACCTTGTGGTAGCGTAATTTATCGATGTTCAACGCGCGCTCATCTCCATCTTTTCCAAAGGAAACGCCGAGCGCTGTGATCATATTCTTAATCTCTTCATTCTCGTAAATGCGGTATTCCTGTGCTTTTTCGACGTTTAGGATTTTACCACGCAAAGGCAAGATGGCTTGGAAAGCCCGATTTCTTCCTTGTTTTGCAGTACCCCCCGCTGAATCTCCCTCGACCAAATACAATTCACACGTATGTGGATCTGAATCAGAGCAATCGGCCAATTTACCTGGCAATGAATTCGAACCCAAAACCGTTTTCCGCTGCACCATTTCACGTGCCTTGCGCGCCGCATGACGTGCTTGAGCTGCCAAAATAACTTTCGCCACGATTTGACGCGCTTCTCTTGGATGTTCTTCTAACCAGGACTCCAGCATATCCGACATCGCCGCCGAAACCGCGCCAGACACCTCACCGTTTCCTAATTTCGTTTTGGTTTGACCCTCAAACTGAGGTTCCGCCACTTTCACAGAAATCACCGCCGTCAAACCTTCCCGGAAGTCATCTCCCGCGATATCGATTTTCAATTTCTCTAAGGCTCCTGATTTGTCCGCATAATTCTTCAAAGTACGCGTTAATGCGCCTCGGAATCCCGCCACGTGCGTTCCTCCTTCGATGGTATTAATGTTATTGACATACGAAACCACATTTTCTGAATAAGATGTATTATACATCATGGCCACTTGGACCGGTACACCATTCTTATCTCCCTCCATGTAAATAGGCTCAGAAAGCAATGGCTCGCGAGTCGCATCTAAATACATAACGAATTCACGAAGTCCGCCCTCTGAGAAAAAGGATTCTGATTTAGCCTCACCGTGTTCATCCAATTCACGCAAATCAGTTAATTCAATTCGGATACCTGCATTCAAAAACGAAAGCTCACGCAAACGACCAGCTACCGTTTCATATTTGTATTCAGTCACCGTGAAAATAGACTCATCCGGCTTAAATAAAACCGATGTTCCCGTGCGATCGGTCACCCCTACTTCCTTCACAGGATATTGAGGAACCCCGATTTTATATTCTTGTTGATATATCTTACCATCCCGGCTATACACCGTCACTTTCAAATCCGTCGACAAAGCATTCACACAAGATACCCCCACCCCGTGCAAACCACCAGAAACCTTGTAGGTATCTTTGTCAAATTTACCCCCAGCGTGAAGCACGGTCATAACAACCTCCAGCGCCGAGCGCTTTTCTTTCGTGTGCATGCCCGTCGGAATACCCCGACCATTATCCTCCACTAAAATCGAATTGTCCGTATTAATCGTCACCGATATCTTATCGCAATGACCCGCCAAAGCTTCGTCAATCGAGTTATCTACCACCTCCCAAATCAAATGGTGTAGGCCCTTAAATCCAGTATCACCAATGTACATCGAGGGACGTTTCCGAACAGCCTCTAATCCTTCTAGAACTTGAATATTATCTGCACCATAATTTGCCCGATCTTCGGCTGATGAATCTTGTGATTCTGACATAATTTATTTGAAAATAAGTTAAATGGACGCTTTATCGCAAGGAAAAAAACTTCCGTAAAAATTTTAGAATTTAATAGTTAAAAATAGGGATTTATCCACGCAAAAACTAACAAAATGGCTAAAAATTTTAGTGTTTAAAGTGTCGAATTCCGGTCATGACCATGGCCAAGTTATTGGCATCACAATAATCGATCGAATCTTGATCTTTAATCGAGCCTCCAGGCTGTGTTACGGCCACGATTCCCGCATTTCCAGCAATTTCTACACAGTCCGGGAAAGGGAAAAATGCATCCGAAGCCATCACTGCACCCTGTAAATCAAAACCAAATTCCTTGGCTTTATCAATCGCTTGTTTTAAAGCATCCACACGCGAGGTTTGTCCCACGCCAGAAGCTAATAATTGGCCGTCATTCGCTAAAATGATTGTATTTGATTTGGTATGCTTACAAATTTTTAAAGCAAAGGCGAGGGCCCGCTTTTGCTCCTCGGTCGGTACACGCTTCGTCACCGTTTTAAAATCCGCCACACCTTCTGTCGCCAAATCTTTATCCTGTTCCAACACGCCATTTAAAAGCGTTTTAAACATAACTTTCGGAAATTTCTTCGGATTACGTTTTAACAAAATTCGGTTTTTCTTCGTTTTTAAAATCGCCATTGCCTCTTCCGAAAAGGATGGCGCTATTAAAATTTCACAAAACAAGGGATTAATCGATTCTGCCGCAGCCTTATCCACCTCACCATTCGTGGCCAACACTCCACCAAAAGCCGAAATCGGATCACAAGAAAGGGCCTTATCATAGGCTTCTTTGACGCTTTGACCTGTCGCCACGCCGCATGCATTCATGTGCTTGATAATCACAAAGGCCGTTTCTTCAAATTCATCCAATAAAGACAAACAAGCGTCGACGTCGACCAAGTTATTGTATGACAATTCTTTCCCGTGTAATTTATCAAACAGCGCGTTTAAATCGCCGTAAAATGTTCCCTTTTGATGTGGATTTTCGCCATAGCGTAAGCCATGTTCGGGCAAGGATTTAAATTGGGTCAAATCGGCCGCCTCTTCCGCAAAATAGCGCTTGATAGCACTATCGTAATGGGAGGAAACCTGGAATGCTTTTTGGGCAAAACTACGACGCTGTTCCAAGGTCGTTCCAGACCCTTGTCGCTTAAATATGTCCATGACTTCCTGGTACTGATCCCGGGAAGAAACAATCAAAACATCTTGGAAATTTTTAGCAGCTCCACGAATCAAAGAAATCCCGCCGATATCAATTTTCTCAATAATATCCTCATCTGAAGCGCCTAAGGCAACCGTTTCTTCAAAGGGATACAAATCCACCATCACTAAATCAAGGGCTGGAATTTCATATTGTTTGGCCACCGCCACATCCTCCGGCAAATCCCTGCGGTATAAAATACCTCCAAATACTTTGGGATGAAGGGTTTTTACCCGTCCCCCAAAAATGGAAGGATAGCCAGTCAAATCTTCTACCCGAATCACCGGAATGCCTAATTCTTCAATAAATGATTGCGTTCCACCGGTTGAATAGAGGGTCACGCCGTCTTGATGTAATTGCTGAATAATGGGGGCTAAACCGTCTTTGTAATAGACTGAAATAAGGGCCGATTGGATTTTTTTTACGGACATGGGCTTGAATGAAATTTAAGCCACGAAGGTACGAAATTTGCTTAGCTTCGGCAAACCGGCAAGGATTGCCGAAGCTAAACGGGGGGAATTATTTTTTATTGTGTTTTTGGTATCTCAACAAGCCCTCCAAATAGTAATAATCCGCATAAACCAAGGGCACATCGATCTCCGAATTCAAGCCCTTTGCGCCTACGCAGTGTTTTATCAAGAAATTGTTATTTTCGCCCAAGGCCGCCCGATAAGCCGGACTCGACAAGGATTCCAACATTTTCACCGCATCCGCATAATATCGTTTGCCCTTCTCACCCGAATAAGTACTCAATTCTAATAAAGCCGAAGCCGTAATCGCACCCGCCGAAGCATCACGCTCCTCATTCGGAATATTCGGCGCACTGAAATCCCAATACGGAATTTTATCTGCCGGTAAATTCGGATGATTCAAATAAAAATCCGTAATCTTTTGCGCAAAATCCAAATACTTTTTATCCTTCGTCTCCCGATACATGGTCACATACCCATATATCGCCCATGCATGACCCCGCGACCATGTCGATTCGTCTTGATAACCTTGATGTTGTTTTTTAACCAAAACCTTTCCATTTTCATCGTAACAAATCACATGATACGATGAATAATCCGAACGGAAATGATTTTTGATCGTATTATCCGCATGCGTAATCGCAATGTCATGAAAAGTCTGATCGCCCGTCTCCCGCGAAGCCCAAAACAATAACTCCAAATTCATCATGTTATCAATGATCACCGGATAGGTAAAGCCCCCCTTAAACGTATTCCAAGATTTAATCAAACCTATTTTTGGATCAAAACGAGAGGCCAGCGATTTAGCCGACTGAATCAATACCTTTTTCGCATGCGGATCCTTTGTCAGACGCAATTCATTTCCAAAGGAATCAAACATCATAAATCCTAAATCATGCGTGCCTTTATTGTATTGCTCTTTTTCCACCGCAGCCGTCCATAAACGCGCCGATTTCTCCCACTTCACATCCTTCGATTTCTCATATAAATACCAAAGACTCCCCGGGAAAAATCCAGAACACCACCAGCTCGAAGGCAAGTCGCGGTATGTCCCATCCGGCTTCGCCGAATGTATTGTTTTGGAAGTATCAGGGTGATCGGCTAACATACGTTGGTATTGCTGACCCGCCAGTGCAAACTGCTTATTCACATCAATTTTTTGTGCCATCGCTCCCGTGCTCAACAAGGACAATAAAATCATTACTCTTTTCATCGTTTTATTCGGTTTAATTTAAAATTTATCTGCCCATCCAACCGCCATCAACGGTCAATATAGTCCCATGTACATAATTCGAAGCCTCCGATGCCAAAAAGACCACTGGTCCTTTGAAATCATTCGGATCACCCCATCGGCCCGCTGGAATTCGACCTAAAATAGACGCACTGCGATCCTTATCTTCACGCAATGCCGCCGTATTGTCGGTTGAAATATAGCCTGGCGCAATCGCATTCACATTAATCCCTTGGCTCGCCCACTCATTCGCTAAGGCCATCGTCAAACGCGCGATGCCCCCTTTGCTCGCCGCATACCCCGGCACATTAATTCCACCTTGGAAACTTAATAGCGAAGCGGTGAAAATAATTTTACCGCTGCCTTCTACCAACATCCGTCGGCCTATTTCCCGACTCAAAATAAATTGCGAACTCAAATTCACTTCCAATACCTCATCCCAATATTCATCCGAATGATCCGCCGCCGGATCCCGCAAAATGGTACCCGCATTATTAACCAAAATATCAATCCGCGGAAAATCATGCAAGAGCTTTTTGATAAAATCATACAAAGATTCACGATCCGAGAAATCTGCCTGATAGGCTTTGAATTTTCTTCCCAAAGCCTCCACGGCTTGTTGGACCGCCGAATTCTCCAATTCCAAACTCGCTGAAACCCCAATAATATCCGCCCCTGCTTCCGCCAAACCAATGGCCATCGCCATCCCAATTCCCTTTTTACAACCCGTTACTAAAGCAATCTTACCTGTTAAATCAAATGTTTGTTGCATCCCTAAATTTATTCAAAATTTCGTACCAAAAAAATTAATTCAAATGTACCGCCGAGTCATTGATCTTAAATTCCTTCTCCGATACCATTTGCATCACAGCCGCACCGGCCAATAACACGGGCCCATATCCATGCGCCGCAAAGGGCGAGATCGGGCGAAAATAATAGAAGGCAGGATCCCAAGCCAAACCCGTTCCTACGCAAGTGCCTTCCACTTGACCCGCCAAATTCACTTTCGTTGCCACCGCATTCCAACCCAATAAGGCCGCCGGTGCATAAATACGTGGATCCAACCAGCCCATATTCACCGATTTGGCAATGGCATAAGTATATATGGCCGTAGCCGATGTCTCTAAATACGAATCATTTTTATCCAATAATTGATGCCAAAATCCAGTTCCATCCTGGTATGACATCAAGCCCTTCAGATGATTTTTCAATTGAGCCAACACTTCCGGCCGACCAGGATGATTCGCAGGCAGAAATTCTAACATCTCCACCGTGGTTAATAAGGCCCAACCATTTGCCCGGGCCCAATGAAATTCAGGATGTGCCTCCGCATCCTCCAAATAGCCATGCATAAAAATCCCTAATTGGGCATTAAACATACGTTTGCGATAGGCATTAAATTGAAATACCGCCTCATCGAAATAAGCTGGATTTCCGGTGAATTTTCCTAATTGCAACAAAGCCGGAATCGCCATGTATACATCATCTAACCACAGTGTGTTTTTCAATGGCCTAATTCGAACCAAAGTCCGATCAGGAAGCCGATGCTCCTCTTTTAAAATAAAATCTGAAGCACGCTGCGTGATGAATGAAACATCTTTTCCATATCCAGCTCCTTTCGCCTTAATGACCGCCATCGCCATGGCACCAATATCATCGAGGGCTTTAGGAGAAATTAAACCTTTTAATACATGGGGACTTTGGGGTTGCAGGGCCTCAAATGCCCTTGCTTTAGGCAAATACTCCTGAATCGCATCCAAGCGACGAAAGACATAGTCCCGATATTTTTCCTGTTTTGTCCAGGTAAATAAGGCCAACATCCCCGAATAAGTCACGCCCCATTCATAGGAAATGGGCCTAAAATCGCCTTTGGCAAAGGCGGTGGTGGCCGCATATTCGCTGGTAGGTAAATTGGAAGATTTATCAATGAAGGAGCTAGGAGTAGCTTTATCTAAATAAACAAAAACACGATCGAGGGTTTCTTGGATTTTTGCATTTGTTGGCACGCCATAGGGCGTCGGATAATCGGGCTGAAGCGCATGCAAAGGCGCCGTTGCATCGGAAGCCGTGGTGATATTTTTTTGTCCAAAAACAATCGAAATAGGACTACAAAAAAGTAAAAAGAATAGTTTTTTCATCATTCCCCAAAACAGATTGTCGGATAAATTTTAAAATCACAAAAGATAAAAAACGAGCTAATCGATTTTAGATTAAAAAGCCTGAACGGGTAAGATTCTACTCTTAAAACATCGCTTTCAAGTCATTTTTTGTGACTTTACCCATCGCATTTCGGGGCAATTCTTCTTTGATGAGATATTTTCTAGGCACCTTATAACCCGGTAAACGCTCTCTAATCCAAGCATTTAGGGTTTTTACTTCGATTTCAGATTTTAAAACGAGGACTACGGCCACGATTTCCCCCCACTCCTCATCGGCTAAGCCAATCACCCCACAATCCGCCACTTCTGGATGCTGACGAATCACTTCTTCGATTTCTAAGGCCGACAATTTATAGCCACCGGATTTGATAATATCAACAGAACTCCGACCTAAAATTTTATAATAGCCTTGGTCTAGATGGGCCACATCGCCGGTTTTGAACCATCCGTCCTCGGTAAAAGTTTCTTCGGTCGCTTTGGCTTTATTCCAATAGCATTGAAATACATTCGGGCCCTTAATTTGAATTTCGCCGGGTACTAATTCTTCCTTAATCTCCTCCTCATCCCCCATCAACCGCACCTGAACGCCGGGCAATGGAATTCCCACATGACCTGGTTTCCGCTCCTCATGAAAAGGATTACTAATGGCCATCCCGATTTCCGTCATCCCATAGCGCTCGAGCAACCAATGACCGCTAATCACATGCCATTTTTCCATGACCGATACAGGCAATGCGGCGGAACCCGAAACCATTAAGCGGAAGGCATTTAATTTTTGGAAAAGGAGTTGTTTTTGGTCTTCAGAAAAAGAGTCCCAATAAGCAATTAATTTAAAATAGATGGTTGGGACCGCCATAAACACAGTTAATTCCCCTGAAAGCAGGCGATCAAAAACGACCTTTTCGCTGAATTTGGGTAGAAATTCGCAAATTCCACCGACCGATAAACTACAACCCACCACATTAATGATGCCGTGAATATGATGCAATGGCAAAATACAAATGGTTCGATCACCTTCATTCCATTCCCAGGCTTGAATGAGTGATTCCATTTGAAAATCGATGTTGGCATGCGTACTTACCACGCCTTTGGGTAATGACGTGGTTCCTGAAGTATACAAAATCAAGGCGGGACGTTCGCTTGAGACCTCAGGCAATGAAGCAATGAGCGGTGTACTTGGTTTTGAAAGCAAATGGGATTTTAGTCCTTTTTCTGAAATATAATCTAAAAGAATAGATTCAAATACGGTATCGATAACGACTTGTTCCGCGGCGGTATCTTCCAATACATAGGCCAGCGAGGCCAGCGGATAGGTCACACATAGGGGAACTGCCACGCCCCCTGCCTTCCAAATGCCCCATTGAACCGCAACATAATCGAATCCAGGGTTAACCATGAAGGCAATACGAGCCCCATGTAAATCGGATTGTCCATGTAAAAAACGATGCGCCCAGAGACTGGACGCATCGATCATTTGTTGGTATGTATATTCCCCATTCGGGTCAATCATTGCAGTTTTTCCTGCAAAAGCAATGGCTTTTTGTGTAATCAGCGGCATGTTATAATTTAGCTTCGATTCCCATAATTTGAACAACAATTTGTTGCTCCTTAATTTCTGGATTCACGGCCACAAAATATACATCTTGCAAACCACTCGTTGCTTGAATATCTACTTTGGTAGCAGGCATCGACATCCGACGCATACCGCCTCCTCCGCCTTGACCTCCTCCGGCAGGAGCAGCTACTGGCGTGACCGGCGTTCCTAAAGGAGCTCCCTTTTGAGCGGCATTGGCAGCCGATGGCGGCGGTCCAAAACTTGCATTTGAAACAGCAATTGGACTCGTTTTCCCAATCATCGGGCCAGTAGGCGAACCTAGGTGGATTTCAATAACTCCACCCGCCGCGCTTGATCTTCCCGGCGCACTGGCCGTAATGTCGAAGGATTTAATACCCGTCAAATCAATACCTTTGAAGGCGATGTAGGGGTTTTTTCCTTTCATGTTCGTGGAACGAGACGGCGTGATTAATTGCTCGATACCATAATTTGCATCTGCCTTTTCTGGATCTAACCAAGGATTACGTAAAATCACCCACTTCTCTGACATCACAGGAGCTGTTTTCTTCGCTCCCTTATCTAAATAAGAAGCACGAACCACGAAAACACCTTTGGTATTTGCTTGTTCTTTCGGAATCGCTGGAGAAATTTCACCTTGTAAGGCTAAGGCATTCGAAGCTTTGGCATCGCCTAAACTTAAGATATAGGAAACCATCGTTTTCGCATCAGCTTTCGAAATTTGTGGGTGAGCTGCCATGGCATGATCTCCCCAAACTCCGCCACCCCCAGCGATTACTTTATCAGCTAAATGATCTAACATATTTTGTCCTTTGTATTTCAAAGCCACTTCTTGGTAGCTAGGTCCTACAGAACGGACATTGTTGATGTGACATGAACGACAATCACTTTTGTTGATCAATCGCAAACCAGCCGAAGCAAATAAATCACTATCTGCTTTCCGGTGACTTTGTGACATTTCGATGGGATCATAGCCTGAAGCAATGTAATCAATCGTAGCCGCCACAGATTCCGGTGCGATGCCCATTCCTAATGAACCATCTTCTTTATCTTTTACGGCAACGGCGTATTTGATTTTTTGGTCCGCGAAATAAAATGATTTATTCGTGGATTCAATATTTACATCCACTACCGGGGCCTCATTACCCACCAATAATTCTAATGTATTTGTATTCGAGGCTCCCTTCGCATCCGTAGCTTTCAAAGTAACTTCATAGGTTCCAGGCACGGCTAATGCCAATTCTGGATGTTCACCTTTTAGGGTTTTCACTACATTACCTAGCTTTTTCACCGTCCAGGTATAGGTCAAAGCGTCCCCGTCAAAGTCTTTCGTTCCGGCAGCAGAAAGAGTCGTTTTAAACGGAATGGCTCCTTTTAATTTAGTGGCTGAAGCCTCCACTTGCGGTTTACGATTCCCCCCTTGGTACTCGATTTTCACCAAACGCGCATTGTCATTGCCTTTAAACCAGGCAGATCCATATTCCAAAACGTACAAATCTCCCTCCGGGCTAAAGCTCATATCGATGGCGCTACCGAAGGAATGGTTTGGTAAAAAGCGTTCCATGGATTTATAGTTTCCTTGCTCGTCCATGGTCACAGACATAATCCAGCCTCGCATGAATTCGACGATCAATAATTTATTTTCATAATAGGCTGGAAATGGACGTTTGGCATTTGGAAAATCTGACCGATGATATACGGGTCCGCCTGTTGCACTACGGCCTGAAGCTCCAACTAAAGGAAATTCTTCAGATACTGCATATGGATACCAAATGAATGCCTTTTGAGCCGCTGGTAATTCACGTAAACCCGTGTTATTCGGCGATTCATTGACAGGATTTGCAGGATTGAATTTGGGTCCGATTTCTAGCGTGGCAAAATTCACATCGGCGTATGGAATGTTATTTCCGATGAAATAAGGCCATCCGAAAAATCCTGGGCCTTTTGCCTGGTTAAATTCATCGTATCCACGAGGGCCGCGTGGGCCGTCGACAGAAGCGTCAGGGCCAACTTCACCCCAATAAATAAATCCAGTTTTCGAATCAATACTCACGCGCCAAGGGTTCCGATGACCCATCGTGTAGATTTCAGGTTTTGTTTTTGGAGTTCCAACAGGGAATAAATTGCCTTTGGGAATGGAATATGAACCATCTTTTTCAGGATGGATGCGTAAGATTTTACCGCGTAGGTCATTGGTACTTGCAGCGCCACGTTGGTCATCCCAATAGGCCTGACCTGGACGTTCGTCGATGGGTGAATAGCCATCGTTGTTGCTATTGGATGTATTATTTCCAATTGTTAAAAATAAATTTCCTGCTTTATCGTAAGTCATTCCACCGCCGGTGTGGCAACATTCTTCGCGTTGAACGGGTACTTCGAGAACAACTTTTTGTTGATCTAATAAAATCTGATCTCCTTTCATTTCAGCACGAACCAACACATGCTTATGTTCGGTTGGGTGTGCGTAATACAAATAAAGCCAATGATTTTCTTTGAATTTAGGATCCAAGGCAAGGCCAATTAGACCTTCTTCAGCTTCGCGAACAACCCCGACGCGGTTGGTATATTTGGTATTCACGTTCACATGCGCGATCGTTTTTAATTCTTTTGAACTAGGATAGAATTGTTTGATGTCTCCTTTCCGTTCAATCATTAAAATTTTTCCGTCAGGCAAATAGGCCATAACCATGGGTTCGTCTAATTTATCGACTAAGACGGTTTTGACAAATCGATTTTCATCGGGAGCCTGTGCAAAGGCCGACAATACACTAAATAGGCAAAGGATAAAAAGGTAAGTTTTCTTCATAGTGAGATTTTAATATATTTTACAAAAATGATACAATAATTGAAGAATAAAAATTATATAATGGATATTGCTACCAAATTTGGGGATTTGTCGACAAATTTGAGCACTACAAAATTAAGCACCGTATGAAATATATGTTTATCTCTTTTTTATTTATTTCAATTTCGTTTTTTGGTCAAAAAACGAAGGATTCATTAGCGATTCAGCAGGTGTTACAAACGCAGATTGGGCATTGGAACCGAGGAGATATTCCGGCATTTATGGACTATTATGAGAAATCGGAGGATTTGAAATTTATAGGAAAAGCGGGGGTGACGAAGGGCTGGAAGGCCACTTTGGATCGTTATTTGAAAACCTATCCGAATAAAGATGCGATGGGGACTTTGAATTTTGATATTTTGGAGATAGATGTAACTGCGGGTCAAAGCGCCTGGGTATTAGGCAAATGGCATTTGACCAGACCGGCCGTAGGTGATGTGGGAGGCTATTTTACCTTGGTTTTAAAGAAAAAAAGGGGGCGTTGGTTGATCGTTCGGGATCATACGTCCTAAGCTTGATTTTAGGGGTTGATATTCAAGAATTCAAACAAATGATGGTGAATGACTGTCATTGGAATGATGAACGAATACTTCGTTTTTTGTTTTGCCCAACAGCCCCTTGAGAATTGGTCAAAGGGCGTAGGCATCGGAGGAAAAATGCAAATTAAGACTTAATTCAGGCCTATTCTTGAAAACACATAAAACATTTCACTGGCGATTTGCAAGGAGCGTTCATCGTATTTTTCTGCTTCTTGAGGTGTGTCATCAAAGGCCTTTGGGTCCTCGTAGCGAACAGGAATGCGGGCTTCGGCGCCGGGAATGAAGGGGCAGTTTTCGTCGGCATGGTCACAAGTCATGACGGCCGCGAAGGAGCTGTGGGGATTTACGGGGTCATCGAATAATTTGGAAAAAACGAGGATAGGACGTGCGTCCAGAGTGTGAAAGGTAATGTAAATTGGATTTGAGTGGCCACGTTTTGAAATAAGAAAGCCAAAACGTTCTAAGGAATCAACCGCCCGTTCGTTACAGGCTGTCACTTCGACGCCACCGGAATAGCAATGGGCGGGAATTTGGAAATAATCGGCGGCCGTTTGTGCCCAAATCTGAGAAAACTGGGATCTTCTCGAATTATGCGTGCAAATGAAGTTTAAGCGAATGGGCGCATCATTTTTACGCTTTTGTTTCATGTAGTCGATGAGGACTTGCAAAATCGCCTTTCGCTCCTCGCTAATTTCGAGGGATAAGGCGGCTTCGATTTGTAGGTTTAATTTTTCGTTCATACAATAATTACATTTCTATTTTTTTGTCGTTCGCTTTGTCGGTCATCCCTAGCCTTGTCAATCATCCCTAGCTTTGTCAAACCGGCAAGGATTGACAAAGCTAAAGG
>Ga0114958_10000714_pt1 | contig 27999 bp, 23 predicted proteins | sample C_130208_EF_Meta_FD_89577 | JGI IMG/M metagenome (GOLD analysis project Ga0114958, IMG submission 89577) | Freshwater microbial communities from Lake Croche, Canada to study carbon cycling - C_130208_EF_MetaG | ecosystem: Environmental > Aquatic > Freshwater > Lake | place: Lake Croche, Canada... | reverse complement strand
TTCTTGTATCAAGATTATTTGATTTACCAATATAATATTTATTATTTTCTAATTTCCATATGTAAATATTTGTACTTGCATCATCTTTTACTGATTGAATTAATTTTTTAGTTGTTGACATATAAATTAATCTTTTGATGTAATTTTTTTATAAATCAATTTTTCTAACAAAATAGTGGTTTATATCCAGGACTATTTTCAAAGCTTCTTGCACCTTTAGGTGTTATAATTGCCCGTCGAGGAGATATAATAGATGTTTGATTTACTTGATCTTTTGATTTGATTCCATTTACAAAATTGGAGATAATTTCTAAACTATCTTCATATCTAATTTCATGATATCTTGCATATCTATTAAAAACTTTTCTTTCCAATAACATATTTTCATCTTCCTTCTTTAGGTAATATGAAATTGGGATATGTTCATGTGGATTGTTAACATGGTTTCCATAAAATCTATATAATACCGCGAGTACTTCTTCATCACTAACTTCAATCCCTAGAAAATCTCGAACTGTATTAATTAGAAAATTCATTTGTTTATTAAATTCAGTATCTTTATTTTGATCTTCCATATCTTTTGCTTTCTTTCTGAGCGCTTCAATTTGCGCTAATAGTTCTTGTTCAGTTGACATTTATATTTATAAAATAATTATAATAAATATAAAATTTTAATAAATCAATTTTTTACTTTTAAATAATACCTAAATATCATATTAAAAATATATAAATTAATATCGCCCTTTAGTTGAGAGGCGAAGCCGAACAACAATTTAATCTTTATAAGAGATTATTTATTAACTAATTAATGAGTACGTTCGGAAATATCTTTAAGATTACAACTTTTGGAGAATCACACAGTAAAGCAGTTGGTGTTGTAATAGATAATTTTCCTGCTAATTTTGAAATTGATTTTGATTCTATTCAACATCAATTAAATAGAAGAAAACCCGGTCAATCTGATATTACTACACCTAGAAGTGAAACTGATATTTTTACAGTTTTATCTGGTACTGAAAATGGTAAAAGTTTAGGAAGTCCAATATGTTTTATGGTTCCAAATCAAGATATTAAACCTGAGGATTATAAACAACATGAATTAATACCAAGACCTTCACATGCAGACTTTACATACTTATGGAAATATGGTATTCATGCTTCATCTGGTGGTGGGCGTTCTTCTGCAAGAGAAACCATTGGTAGAGTTATTGCAGGTGCTTTAGCCGAACAAATCTTAAAATTACATAAAATAGAAATAATCGCTTATGTAACTCAAGTAGGTCATATTAAATTAAAGAATGAAAAAATAAAGGATATGGTTTCAAGAGATCTTGTTGATAAATATAAAACAAGATGTCCAGATGAAGAAACAAATAATAAGATAGAAGAACATATCCTAGATTTAAAAAATAAAGGAGATTCAGTTGGTGGAAAAATTAGTTGTATTATAAGAAATTGTCCAAGAGGATTGGGCGAACCCGTGTTTAATAAATTAGAAGCAGAATTAGCAAAAGCAATGCTATCAATTCCAGCAACAAAAGGTTTTGAAATAGGAAGTGGTTTTAGATGCGTAGAAATGAATGGTTCAAATCATAATGACTTATTTGGGTTACATGATACGGATTTTTATACAGAAACAAATAATAATGGAGGTGTAATTGGTGGAATATCTAATGGTGAAGATATTTATTTTTCAGTTGCATTTGAACCACCTGCAACTATTTTAATGGATCAAAAAACATCAAATTTAAATGGTGATGAAACTATTCTTAAAGCTAAAGGAAGACATGATCCTTGTGTCGTACCAAGAGCAATTCCAATTGTTGAATCAAAGGCAGCTCTAGTATTATTAGATTTATTGTATTTTCAAATAGCTAAAGCAAACTATCGTTAAGTATTTGGTGATATTCGATAATATTTGATAATTAAAATTTTAATAAAATATATTGATATTGTATTAAAAACTTACTTTAAATTAAACCTCTTCTTAAAACTTCTTATATTTTCTCTTAAACTAGTACTTTCTCCCCATAGTATCCACTTTGATAAACTTCCTGCTGTCATTGGTTCATCAAAATGTTCAGACCTACTATGACGCGCAATATATTGAGATCTCCGTTCTTTATCGTGATGTATGGTGTAGTCTGAAAAATTAGCCGCTCCAAATGGAACAGTTTTAGTATTTCCATTATCATACGTAAATATAGCATCGTATTTTTTTGCAGGTAAGTGTGATTTTACAATTTTTAGTTTCATCTATAATATAGAATAATAAGATATAAAAAATAAGTTAATATATTCTTTTTAATTCATAAAAATAATATATATATATGTCTTTTTCAATTTATGTGAATACTTCTGATAAGAACGCAAACGACCAAATAGAAGATCTAAAGAGTGATAATATTATTAATATGAATACTCGTGTAATATTAGCAACTGCAAATTTTAATATTACTAATACCGATAGTATTCCCGGCATCGATAATATGTCAACAGATGATGTAATCAGTTTAATAGATACTCTTCAAGCTCTATATAAAACTCATAAAAAAAAAGACGATCAAGATGATAAAGACTGTGCTAAAGTTAGTTTATCTATTGGAGGTAAATATCATTTTGCAAACTCAGAATTATATAATAAACCTGCAGAATTAGCTAATAATATTAATGAATTAGTAACAAAATTTAGATTTGATGGCGTAGATTTTAATATGGGTGATTCTTTACCAGTTCCTTCTGATTTTGTAAATAATGTTTCCCTATTAATCAACACCTTAAGAAGTATTAATCCAAAGTTATATATAACATTAACAACTGGTGCTCAAGCATGGGTTCCTGGAAATTATGAACCAGAATTAATTAAAAATACTATTGACAGCATAAATGCTTGGCAAGCTAAGGAACATGATTTATATGTCTTTGATTTTGAAAATTATATTAAACAAATATATTATGATATAAATTATTATGTAAATACATGGAAGATAAATCCAAATAAAACTATTATAGTTTTAAGACCCGGTATTGATAATACAGGTAATGATAATGATAAACATAAATTATCATTATCTAATGCTTTAGATATAACTAAATTTGCAAAAGAAAAAAATTATCAAGGTATTTGTTTATGGTCATCATATATTGATAGCAAAGGTTGTGATGGAAATGATCCTAACATGTATTCTATTGAAATAAAGACAATATTCGAATTATATCCTCCAGGACCTCCTCATCCCTTACCATCTTTACCTCCAACATCTCCAAGATTAACTAAAGATGAGATTGCTAAAATTAGAAATAATATACATAAAATAAATAAATTTACTGAAAAAACATATGAAGAACAAAAAGATATAATTGAGGATGTAATCGAAACTTTAAAAATAGCAACATATGAACCACCAGTAGATCCTAAAAGTACTACTTGGAAAATTTGGGTTGAGTTAGGTCTTGATGTTGTATGTCTTATACTTCCAGAAGTTGGTGTACCTGCAAAAATTGTTATGTCAGTAGAAATTGCATGTGCAATTACTAATTCGACTATTGATTATCTAACTGATGATCCTGAAAAATTTGGCATTGAAGAATTTAAATTAGATGAAAAAAAATTAGATTTAAATTCTAGAAATAAAGATACAACAGATGCTCTTTTAAAATATATGAGTTTTCTGTTCGAGGATCCTCAAACATATAGAGATCAAGATTTTAAATATAAAGATAAAAGTTATACTATTAGAGATCTAATTCATATTGATATGCCTGAGCCTGATTCAACTTTATTTCTTTCAATGGCTCATCAAAATGGTAGACAATTTAAAAATAATATAACTCTTCATGAAATGCAAAAATATAAAATTTGGAATATTTTTTATATTCACGATGGAGGTTATCCAACACCATGGGAAGGAAAGTTTGGTTGGATATATGATCCAAAAATAAAGAACTTTTATCCTAATTATAATAAACGTACTCACGCAATGGATAAAGATAATCTTGGTATTGGAAAGCGCATCTTTGCAAATGATGAAGTTTGGCATGTTCATCCAGAATATGAACATGTTGAATCATTCGGAAATAGTGATGATGATTTAGTTGGTAGTTTTTTAAATGCAGGTAATAAATTTATTCATGGTGATCATACAAAGGATCATGAAAAACCAGCTCAATATGCAGGATTAGTATATCCATGGCTTGTTACAGATAAATACATATATTCTCAACGTTGGTACATGACAAATGGCAATGTTGTTGTTGGTTCACCCGAATATGCAATTGCTAGTGGCGGATTTATGCGTTGGTTATTTATTGATGATGGATTCGGTAATGTAATAAATCCTAATGGAGTCATGTATAGATACGATATGTTACGAACTGGATTTTTTGATAATGGTAATGATATACCAGATGATATAACTGAATATGAAGGTGAAGTAAAAATTAAATCATCTGATAACAAATATAGATATCCTGGTTGTTCTGATTTATTATCAAAAAATAGAATCTATACTGACGATTTCTATGAAAATTATTTATCTAAGAAACTAGTTGGGGCAGTTGAAACAGTTGGAACAGTTGAAGTACAGAATAAAACCAATACAATATATTCAATATTTAGTGTTGTATGGAGATATATATGTGGAGCATGTTTCAAGAGAAAATCTGAATAATTTTTTTAATATTATATTTAAATATCATATTAAAAATTATAAACTGTTAAAAATTTCAATTCTTTACGGAAGATAACGGTTTTTTATTGCCCCTTCTAGGGCATAAACAACAGAATCTAAATAATTTGGATAATCTAGATTCATATGTCATACCAGGCATTGCTAATTGAGGTGGACGATTATGTATATGTTGAACTGCTGTTGGAATATTTAATTTTGTCATTACAAAAGAACGTTCAAATAAACCATCTGGATTTGCAATTCTACTCGAATAATTATGAAATAAATAATTACATGCTGAATCATTTAATGCTCCATCACTAAATGTACCTGCTCCAGTTCCAAGATTATATTGTTCTTGAGTATAATATTTAATAGGATTCCCATGACAATCTTTATCTTCATGGTAAGACCATACATTATAATATGATTTATGAACTGGGATAAAATTATTATCAATATCATCTGGATTACATGGAAAATTCCACATTGGTGGATTGTCCTCTTGATAATCTGTAATTACAAAACGAGTTAATAGTGTTGCCCAAATTCCTTGATCTAATGCTTTAAGACAGCCATTTAATAAATCATAATATGAAGGGTCAGACTGAACTGGAAATTTTACATTAACTAAATCACTTACTTTTCCACTAACTGTTTTTTTTCCAAATGGTGTATTAAATGTTCCACCAACAGTTTTATCCCAATTTGCTACAGGATCTTGGTAATAAATTGCTAAATCATCATTTGTTTGTAAAAAGGTCTTTTGAAGGCGAGTTAAAAGACTAGAAAATAAATCATTTAAAGCAGGAGGAGTACTTGATGAATAACCACCAACTAATCCAGATAAAAAGCTAGCTGCAAGAGGTCCAGCAGGTTCTAGTAAATCAGCAAGTTTTGATAAACAACCACTTACTAAATCTAATCCAATTTGTAATCCTAAATCTTTATTATCTGTTTGAGTAAGTAGAGCATATGCATTTTCAAGTTTCATATTTGCATTATTTAATAGATCTTTATTAAAACTAATCATATTGTTTAAATTATTTTTAACTTTGTTAATATCTTCTTGAGAAGGTTGAGACATATGTTGTGTATTATGTATTATATAATTCTATCTTTTTATATAATTAAACTTAGTAAACATAAAAAATATTATATAAAATATGCTCCATAATAATTCTTTCTATTACGACTTGTTATAGTATTAACATATTCTACTCCACTAAATAATTTATTACCACTCGATGATGAATACCATGTTACTAAATCCGCACTATACGCTATTTTAGGATCATTTATATAATCTGTAGTATTAGTTACTATCCAATATTTTCCATTCCAAGTTATATCTGTAATATATCCTGGTAAATAAGTTTCATTACTAGAAAGCATTACTCCATTCCAATTAATTCCATCTTTACTAGATATTAATTTGTAAAGTCCAACACCAGCAGCTAAAAATTGTGTTCCATTATGTGATACTGTAGTTCCAGAATTAATTAATGAACCAGTATTAGCTTGTACCCATAATACACCATTATAACTATAAGCAAATGGATGAGCATTACTTCCTGCTGCAACCCATATATTACCATCCCATGCCAATGATTTTACAAATCCTAATATTGCTGAAACATTTACATCAGTCCATACAAGACCATCTGAACTTTTTGCTATATAATTGGAACCGCCAATTAAAAAATATGATCCATTATAAGCAACATTATTTAAATAAGTATGATTATCATTATTATAAGATAATATTAATGTCCAATTCATTCCATTTAAACTATAAGCTACTCTAGTATCATTACCAATACTAGTACCAACAGCTATCCATTTTTTTTGTCCCCAAGCAATATCAGATATATTAACTTGTAAAACATTATTAACCGGTGTTATCCAATTAATGCCATCTGAACTTAAAGAAAGTGATTGATTTTTATATACATTACTACCACATGCTAACCATTGATATCCATTAAAATCTACCTTATTTACTTGATCTATTATAGTTGAGTTTGATGAATAATAATTTATACCATCATATGTATATCCAAGTGGTTTACCATAGATTGGATTATTACTATTTACACCCATAATAGAAGTACATCCCACTACACAAAAACAATCTGTTAATGTAGTATTAAATTTATCTGATACTTCATTAATTTTTGGAATAATATATTTAAATTCTTTTGGTTCAGTCATATATATATATATAAATTAATATAATAATTATATCTTAATATATTACCGTAAAGTACCAAAGTTAATTTCTATATTGTATGACTATATTTTTATATAATTATAATTTCATATAATTATATAAATCTAGTTAATTAATTTATTAATTTATTAATTTATTACAATCTTCACAGATCCATCTTTAATTAATTCTTCATGTGAATATATATTATATCCTTTTTCATCTTTAATTAATCTACCATTACCTTCGATGACAAAATTGTAATCAACTGTATTTAGTTTTAATAGACCTGAAATATCTGTATTAATCATTTTAGTATATTCTTCAATATCAATCTTAATATTTGTTCTTGTAACAGCACATCTTTTGCAAAACTTATCCTTTCTATTTAATCCAAACCAAAATCCAGATCCAGCAAAATGTAATTCTTTATTTAATTTTTCATTCTTTTTATGAATATACACTGAAATAGAAACGGATTCTTGAGGTATAGGAATATCAATCAACTCAATAAAATTATTAACTGGTTCAAATGGTTTTGGTTTAATTATATCATATGTATATGGAAAATCTTGTACTTTTAATGTATCTTTTAATAACATATATTTTGGATCTTTGTTCTGCCACCCATATTTGTAATTAGTAGAATCCCAATTATACATACCAGAATCAAAAAATGGTGCTTGTGTAGATTTAAATAATTCTTCGCTTATTTTATCAGGATAAATTGACCTATTAAAATGTTCTGTATTGTTATATAACCATGTATAAAAATGTCTATCCATATTACAATGATGTAACCAAAATAATGGATCAAATGCTGATATACTAATTTCACCCATATTCCCACCATCACCTCCGATAACATCGTGGAGACTATTATGAGGTGTTTCTAAAGGTACGTAATTAGATACAACATTAGATGGAGTATAAGATACTGGGTGAGAACTAAATGTTTCATATGACGGAGCATAAAGGGCATTATTTAATTCTTTTCTAATTGTATTCAATTGAATTCTTTCTTTTTTTGTTGTTGGAGTTAGAAAACCATTTCTAGTTATTTTAGTTTTAACACCATCTTTATAGTAAAAAGCAGATGCTAATGGATTATCAATCATTATCCTTTTATAATTATACAAAATTGTAATTTTAGGATCATTTAAGAAAGAGAAATCATCTGAAAAATTAGTTAAATCCATGTATGGTAATGTTATATATTCTTTATTAGTAGATGTATTATATTTATTTAATAATAATTCAAATTGATATACATATGGTACATGCCATGCAATAAATGTGAATACCTTATGTTTGCAATATTGGGGTTCTCCAGTTTCAGCAAGAAATGAAACTACTTTAGGATCAGTTGGACATAATACTTCAGGATCATCTGGTTTAAATGTATTCCCATGAATACCACAAATTCTATACCAATCGTCGGACTCCTCCAAGTTTTTAAGAGCCATTACAAATCTTCCAAATTCTTCTGGATAATTATTTTTTAAGTCAACGATATTGTATCGTTTGTGTTTTTTTGCAAGAAACAAATTTTTCATATATAATTAATATTTATTAATATTAATTAATATTTATATTGTATTAAATCCATATATAAATTATAAAATCATACATATTATATATATATATATAATATGTCTTATTCTACTTACATCACAACTTGGGATACTAATAGACCTTATCAACAGGTTAAAGAAATGATTAATAAATCTGTTTTAAAATCTAATACCAGAATTATTTTATCTTTCGCCAGTTTTAATTTTTCAAATACCAATTATATTCCTGGAATTGATAATATGAATATTGATGATATCTTAAAATTAACTGCTCTAGTTCATTCTACTGATTCAAAAATTAGTTTATCTATTGGTGGTGCAACTTATCCCTTTTATGGATCAGATTTATATAATAAACCAGGCGATTTAGCAAATAATATCAATATATTATTAAATAAATGTAATTTTGATGGTGTTGACTTTGATATTGAAGATTCATCTAGTAATGTTCCTTCTGATTTTGCAAATAATGCAGCTTCTTTAATTAATACTTTAAGAAGTCTTAATAAGAATCTAAATATAACATTAACTACTGCTGCTCAAGCTTGGGCAACAAATAACTATCAACAAAATTTACTTAATTTAACTATTGGTAATATTAATGCTTGGCAACCAATGGAATATGATTTATGGATAGATTCATCAAGTGATTATTATAATCAAATAAAATACGATATTAATTATTATTTAAATAATTGGAAAGTAACTCCAAATAAAATTATTTTAGGATTAATGCCAGGTAAAGATGATTCTAGTAAAAATTTAAGTTTACAATTTGCTTTAGATTTAACTAGTTTTGCTAAATCAATGAGTCTACAAGGTGTTATGACTTGGACTGCAAACGATGATGGCAAAGGATGTGATGGTAACGCTCAATATGCTTATTCATTAGGTATACAATCAGTTTTAAAAAATAATTTCGGAATCAGAACCAGATCCAAATGTATCTTATGCTAGACTTTGCAAAACCATCTTCTATTTTTCCATTGTGTTTTTATTAAATTCTTAAATTCAATAAATTCCATATCCGAATCTGGATCATATTGTTGTTTTTTATTTGATGCATCTATATAATCAAAGTAATCATAATGCTCACTATTTTCAACATCATACATGTAACATTGAATTGTTATACATGTATCTTTTTTATTATCTAAATTTTTTAATTGATGTACTTGGTTTAATGTTGGACTAATCCATGTAATATCACCTTTATCAAAATCTGCTTTACCAAATGGAACTACATCATCTTCACTTAAATATGGAAATAAACTAACATTTATTGATCCATGTAATACTTTTATTATTGCACTTGCATTTGCATGATTGTGTATAGGAGAATAATGTCCAACTGGCCATATTTCCATTACATAAGGTATTCCTGGTGATTCACCATTATTTTCTCCTAAAGTTATTCTTAAATATGTCTCCTTATAATTTGGTTTATCTTTACTAAATTCATATGCTTTTTCTTTTAGTTTTTCATAACACCACATGCCAGGTGTTGCAATACTATATTCAATTGCTCTCGTAAAATTTGGAAAATCAAATGTATTTAATTCAAATTTCTTTCCAGATATACAATCATATAATTTCTGATTTATTAATGACAGATTGGCTTTAGGCATATATTTATTTAATGCAATATCTTCCATTGTTAGACTATCTGTATTTTTTACTTTAAGTGCAATAATTGATGTTATTGGATCTCGAATTAATCTTGTTATCAGTAAGTTATTTCCCTCTACAGATTCTAAACTTTCTAAAAATAATTTATTATTAATTCTATCTTGATTTTGATCAGGAGTATAAGTAAACTTATAATAATATATTATATTTTCTTGGCGAGCCTCTCCGATTCCTGCTGTTAATACTTGATTATGTGAATCTATACAAAACCAATAATAAGCTCCATTTTTATTTATTAAACCTCTTGAACTTTTATGATCAATTAATGGTTTATTACTTGGTTCCATATTTACTACAACTGCATTTTTGGTAAATTGTACTTTTAATGATAATTTATAATTATTGTCAAAAAAATTTAAATTACAGTTTTCAGTTGCTTCGAATAAAACAACACCTTGGCCTTGTATAATTAATTTTACTTTATCTACTAATTTTGATACTTTCAATCCTTTTGGTTTTTGATTTCTTAAGTTTATATATGTCATATAATATTATTTGTTTTATGTTTTTATAATAAACTAATTTTGATTATTTAGATGAATTATTTAGACTAAACCAGATAATATATCAGATGTATATGGTTTTCCATTTACTGTTTTTAATTTAGGTAAAAATTTTAACGATCTTTTTAATGATTCATTTACATATTTCTTGCCATGTTTCTGCTTTCTATAATTCTCCATAACATCCTCTGGTACTTTTGTAACAATACCATTTAAAGTATGCAAGTTAACTAATTTATCTAAGGAATTTCCTAATAATCTATGGTAATCATTAAACTCTAATAATTGTAAATTAACTAAAGTTGATAATGAATTATTTAATTCCTGATTAAAACCGTCTCCAATATATAAATTTTTTAAATTCACTGAGTGAGTCAATAGATTATCTAATGGTATATTAATTTTCATTAAATATAATGTTTCAAGCTGGGGTATTTTTGACAGAGCTTGTCTTATTTTCTTAATATTACATAAATTATTATCAAAATAGACTGTAACAATATTATATAATTCAAATTGTCTTAATATATCAGTTTCACATATATTATCAAGCCAGCTATTTAATTTTTCATCTACAAATGCATGTTTTATATGACTAATTGTAGTTGGTTTATCTTCACTATTCATTATTTGATTAGTTGTTACATGTATTTGATATTTTTTCTTTAAATCTGTATTAGATTGAATTATGTATAGAGGAGAATCTCTACTATATAAATCAAACATGCACCGTTCTAAACTTGCTGTACACCATTTAGTATTCCTTCCATAATATATAGATCCTTTTTCTGTTGTTGGACTATATATTGTTACTTTATCTGTTTGAAGCATAATAACCTTATCATTTTCTCCTTCTCTTTTTATTTTTTTATGTAATTCAGATTCTTTTCTACTTGATTCTCTTTTTGCAATTAACATTTGTATAGTCTTTTCATTTGATGTTATATATTCTTCAAGTTCTAATAATCCTTTTATATCATTAAATAATTTTACTGGTGTTTCTTTTTTATTTGCATTTAATATTTTATATTTAGAATATGCATCTATATAACGACCATAGTTTTCTAAAGAACTTGGTTTACCAAAAGTATCGTTTATATAACTTTGCATTATCCATACAATCTGTTGATTATCAATTATTTTTTCTTCTTTTTTTTCTTTGACATATGTTCTAATTTGATCAAATATATTATCAAATATTTCTTTTGATTCAATAGGTGGTATACCTTCAAATTTTAAAAGACCTTTATCACGATCGCGACGTAATATTATAATTATATCGGCATATTTTGATTTTAATTTTGAATCAAAGATTTGTTTAGCAGATTGCCAATTTCCACCAATTAAAGACTTAATATTTAAATACTTTACCTTATACTTTAAATATTTATTATAATAATTCATGTATATATATAATATAATGTATAAAAAAAATTAGATATTATTTTAAGTTGAAAATACTGGTGTAAACATTGATCGTACTTCAATTAATGCTTCACCAAGTAAATTTTCCCCTCTCCATGGTACATTCATTAATGCCTCTACTGCAGTAATACCAATCCCCCAGATTAGTTCTTTTGGATCTGCATTTACGATCCCTGAATTACCAGTCCACATTAATTTATTCTGTAGTACAGGATTTTGTGAAAATTTGTAATATAATCCTTCCTTCATAATATCATAACGTTTTGCAAGCCATTCAGCATCTTTATAATTCTTTACACTGAGAGCAATTTTTTTCATTTCTTTTGGATCTTTTGTTGATAAGATTAATGGTTCAAATTCAGGATCAAATAACATTACTTTCTTCCATACAAAATACTGTTCAACATTTATAAAATTTATACCATCAACTGTAAATGGACTTGGATATAAATTATTTAAATAACCATCATTGTTATATGGTTTATAAAAATATATTGACATTTGTTTATAAAATTAATTATAATCAAATATGAATAAATATAAATTCTAAATAAATCAATTTTTAATATTTCTAGAATAGAATAAATCTAAATAAGTGTCATATTACTTCTCCTTTGTAGATTTTTTAATGCACACGATTCTACTAAAAGACCTCCATTTGCATATACTCCATAATTCATACTTTCATCTTTATTTTCAAGTGCAAAATGATAAATATTATATACACCTTCAGAATTCCACGGTTCAGCACGTTCATCAATATATGCCATTATTCTATATTTTTTATCTGTAACATATAATTTTCCTAATTCCTTAATAGAATCTTCTTTTTGTTTTTCAGTTATAGGAAATTCAAGAATTGAATGATAACCAGTAATATATAAATCTGATGTTAATGAGGGATATTTAGTAGTTGAACACTTATATAAACGATCTTTAATACGTAAATCATTTCCAGGATTCTTTAGTTTTGATCTACCAATTATCTGAACTATTTTATATCCGTCACGACTTGTTTTTACAAACATACCTTTTTGTATTGACTCAATTGGAACATATTTCTCAATTCCATTAACTTGACATAAAATTGTTGTACCTTCTAAAAAACATGTTGTATTTGGATATAAATTATACACACCATCATTAACAAGTGTATCGCCTACATTATATACACTATTTGGATCTGAAGACCCACTACTGGTATTAGCAATACGCCAACTTGTAAATCCACCTTGCATTGAAATTGTATAGGTATATGTCGGACTTATTATATTTAAGTTATTTTCTGCATCATACTGTGTTGGATAATAAGAAATGCAATAACCAACTGGTTCTGCAAATTCATTCATCGGTCCTAAAAGAAGACGAGGCACAGAACCAGTATTAGTTGTACTATGATAAGTTCCTTCATTAAATATAAATCCAGTATTTTGTGTAATAGAATATGATTCATCTCCAATTAAAAACTGACCAGGATTATCATTTAAATAAATTAAATATGTCTTTTCAAAATTAGAAACTGCACCATCAATATGGGGAAAACTATCACCTTTTATCCATCTCATTGGAATATTAGAAATATTTGAAAAATCAAGACCAAATCGTGTTTGTAATGTTGTACGAATGTTATTGGTAAGTTCAATTGTAAAATAAGCTGAACCCCGTTCTTTCAAATCTATTTTATCTTTTGCTATTTGAACTTCGGGTAAAGAAAGAATATATTCAACATCAGATTGTGTTAAAACAGAACTTAATGATGACATTTATTTATATATATATAAATAAATATATATTTATATAGCGTTAAAAACTAACTTTTGGAGTTACCACGAAGTGAATTCTTTTATTTAGTTCTTTTTCACTTCGTTGTACTAAATAAGTGTCATATTACTTCTCTTTTGTAAAGTTCTCAATGCACACGATTCTACTAAAAGACCTCCATTTGCATATACTCCATAATTCATACCATCGTCATCATTTTCAAGTGCAAAATGATAAATATTATACACACCTTCAGAATTCCATGGTTCAGTACGTTCATCAATAAATGCCATTATTCTATATTTTTTATCTGTAACAAATAGTCTACCCAATTCCTTAATAGAATCTTCTTTTTGTTTTTCAGTTATAGGAAATTCAAGTATTGAATGACAACCGGTAATATATAAATCTGATGTCAAAGAAGGATATCTAGTAGTTGAACATTTATATAAACGATCTTTAATGCGTTCACTATTTCCAGGATTTTTTAATTTTGATTTACCAATAATTTGAACCATTTTATATCCATCACGACTTGTCTTTACAAACATACCTCTTTGAATTGACTCAATTGGAACATATCTTTCTATTCCGTTAATTTGACATAAAATTGTAGTACCTTCTAAAAAACAAGGTATATTTGGATACAAATAATAGATACCATCATTAACTAGTGTATCGCCTACACTATATACAGTACTTTTTAATGAAGACCCTGTACTGTTAGAAGCAATACGCCAATTTGTAAATCCATTTGGATTAGTTATGGTATATGATCCCGGTGCGATTAAATTTGTACCTGATGTGGCATCTGATTGTGTTGGATAGTAAGATATAGGTACAATTGGATATAGAAAATAATTACCATCTGCATTAAGTGAATCATTAACATTATATGAACTAATTTGCGATGAAGATCCTGTACTGTTTGAAGCTATACGCCAGTAATCAAATCCATTTGCATTAATTATGGTATATGGTCCAATTATTATTAAATTCGTACCTGCTATAGCATCTGATTGTGTTGGATAGTAAGATATAGAAATATTTGGATAGACATAATAGATACCATCATTTGCAAGTGTATTACCAACAGTATATATAGGGCTCTGCGATGAAGATCCTGTACTATTTGAAGCAATACGCCAGTATTCAATTTCTGTTACTTGAACTAAAGTATATGAGTCACCAACCTTTAATGAAATTCCTCCTGATAAGGCATTTGCTTCTGTATCATAGTAAGATATAGGTATAATTGGATACAAATAATAAATACCATTTTCGAAAAGTGTTTCACCAACATTATATGAAATAGTCTGTGATGAAGATCCTGTACTGTTAGAAGCTATACGGTAGTATGTAGGCCCACTTGCATTAATTATTGTATATGATCCATTTATAGATACTAAATTTGTTCCTGCTAGAGCATCTGCTTCTGATGGATAATAGGACATTGGAATAAAATTTGGATACATATAATATAAACCGTCGGCAGCAAGTGGATCACTAGTATAATATAAATTACTTTGTGATGAAGATCCCGTACTGGTTGAAGCTATACGCCACTGTGAGATTGAATTTGTATTAACTACGGTATATGAATCAGATGTACTTATATAATTTGTACCTGCTATGGCATCTGCTTCTGATGCATAATAGGATACTGGAATAATTAGATATATATAATATACACCATCGTTGGTAAGTGTATCGCCAACGGCACATACAGTGCTCTGCGATGAAGATCCTGTACTGTTTGAAGCAATACGCCAGTATGAAGATCCATTCTGATTAGTTATGGTATATGATCCAGTTGTGATTAAATTTGTACCTGATGTAGCATCTGCTTCTGATGGATAATAGGATACTGGAACAACTGGATATATATAATATACACCATCATTGTTAAGTGTATCGCCAACAGCATATGTCGTGCTCTGCGATGAAGAGCCTGTAGTGTTGGCAATACGCCAGTATGAAGATCCATTCTGATTAGTTATGATATATAATCCAGTTGTGATTAAATTTGTACCTGATAGGGCATCTGCTTCTGATGGATAATAGAATACTGGAACAAATGGATATATATAATATACACCATCATTGTTAAGTGTATCGCCAACAGCATATGTCGTGCTCTGCGATGAAGATCCTGTACTGTTTGCAGCAATACGCCAGTATGTAGATCCATTTACTTCACTTATAGTATATGATCCAGTTGTGATTAAATTTATACCTGTTGCAGCATCTGCTTCCCATGGATAATAGGATACTGGAACAACTGGATATATATAATATACACCATCATTGTTAAGTGTATCACCAACAGCATATGTCGTGCTCTGCGATGAAGATCCTGTACTGTTTGCAGCAATACGCCAGTATGTAGATCCATTCTGATTAGTTATGGTATATGATCCAGTTGTGATTAAATTTATACCTGTTGCAGCATCTGCTTCTGATGGATAATAGGATACTGGAACAACTGGATACAGTTTATAAACACCATCACCGACAAGTGTATCACCAACAGTAAACACTGAACTTAGTGCTGAAGAGCCTGTACTGTTTGAAGCAATACGATAGTGTGTAGATCCATTTATATTAACTATAATATAATTTCCATCTATAGATACTAAATTTGTACCTGATAGGGCATCTGCTTCTGATGGATAATAGGACATCGGAATGTAATCTGGATACATATAATATAACCCGTCACTAGTAAGTACATCACCATCATTATATACATTAGCTTGTGATGAAGATCCCGTACTGCTTGAAGCAATACGCCATTGTGAGAGTGAATTTGTATTAAATACGGTATATGAATCATTTGTACCTATTGAATTTGTACCTGCTATAGCATCTGCTTCTGATGCATAGTAGGATACTGGAATAATTCGATACAAATTATATATACCATCGTTTGTAAGTATATCGCCAACAGTATATATAGTACTTTGTGATGAAGATCCAGTACTGTTTGTAGCAATACGCCAATATGTAAATCCATTTGGATTAGTTATGTCATATGTTCCAGTTGTGATTAAATTAATTGCTAATGTGACATCTGCTTCTGTTGGATAATAAGATATTGGAAAAACCGGATACAGATTATAAACTCCATCATTAGAAAGTAAATCACCAAGATAATATGTAGGACTTTGTAATGAAGATCCAGTACTGTTTGAAGCGATACGCCAATATGTAGATCCATTTACTTCACTTATAGTATATGTATTAGATGTACTTAATAATACTGTATATGATATAGCATCTGCTTCTGTTAGATAGTAGGATATAGACGCAACTGGATATACATAATAAACACCATCTCCGATAAGTGTATTACCAACAGTAAATACAGTGCTTTGTAACGAAGATCCTGTACTATTTGGAGCAATACGCCAATTTGTAGATCCATTTACTTCACTTATAGTATAGATATTAGATGTACTTAAGAGATTTGTACCTGTCACGACATCTGCTTCTGTTGCATAGTATGATATAGGAATAATAAGATACATATAATAAAGACCATTATTAATAAGTTCATCACCAGTACTATATATGGTTGCTTGTGATGAAGATCCTGTACTGTTTGAAGCAATACGCCAATATGTAAATCCATTTACTACATATACTGTATATGACTCGCTATTGGATGTTATAAAATTTGTACCTGTTAAGGCATCTGCTTCTGTTGGATAGTAAGATATAGAACTATTTGGATATATAAAATAAGAACCATCTTCATTGAGGTTATCACCAATATTATATAAAGTTAGTTTTGACGAAGAACCTGTACTATTGGGAGCTATAAACCATTTTGTGAATCCATTTACATTATTAATTGTATAAGAGTCAATTACAGTTATCATATTTGAACCTGGTGCAACATAATAGGGGTGGCTAACTGGTAGTTTAGATTGAATGTTCCATTTCAATGCTAAATAGCCTTCAATGTTTTGTCTTTGAGTTGTTGTATGGTGTGTATTATAGATAAGGATTTCTGATATTGTGCCTAACATATTACCCGTTGGACCGTTACCAATCTTTACATTATCTTGTGTTGTGACTCTTGTATTGGACCCAGTATCAGTTATTATTAGACTGGCATCTTGATAGACATAACGAGCAACACCAACGTTTAAGAATGATTCATACAAAAAATCTTGTCCTGGTGTAAGGGAATTACTTGGGGTATTAATATTATTACCAAGCCAATCAGTATTCATATAACTTGGATATTGATTATATATGGCAAAGCCTGCTCCGGGACTACTTGTATAGGCAGTACTTAATACACCGTGTGGAGATTGACCAGTAAAATTGAGAATCATGTAGATAGAGTATGGGGTGCTTCCATAAGGAAAAGATCCAGCAGGAAATATAAATGAGCTATTACCATCAAAAGCAAGTCCTGCAGTTGTGTATGTTGGTGTACCTATACTGCTAGTAGAGTTACGTCCATTTCCAGACTTATCAAACCATTGTGATACTGTTGCATTTATAGAGGGTACCGTGCCTGTGTTTAGTGGATCTTTTGCATCTAACCATAGTTGTAAGCCAGGTAAATAGGAGGGTGTAAATGCAGTTATAGCTGTTGGATAGTATGAAATTGGAATAATTGAATACACATGATAAATACCGTCAGTCGCAAGTGTAATGCCAATAGTAAATACAGTGCTTTGTGACGAAGATCCTGTACTATTTGAAGCAATGCGCCAGTGTGTACATCCATTTACTTCACTTATATCATATGTACTAGATGTACCTAAGGAATTTGTACCTGATATGGCATCTGCTTCTGTTGCATAATATGATATCATTTATTTATATATATATGTATATAAATAAATATATATCTATGTATATTTGTTTTTATTTATCTTTGTTTTTTCTAATAATGAATACATTTTATAAATAAATACCATCCAATAATTATAGTTGATAATATTGATATTGATATAATTGCTATATAAACTGTTAATTTATAATTAAATGAATTCATATTCTGATTATCAAACAAGAATACTAATGTAGAAATAGCAGCACTTAAAAAAAATATATTTATAATTAAAAGTAAATATAATACTAATTGAGAAGTTGGATTTCCACAGTCTCTCCGTATTCTACGAATTAAAGAAAGTCGTTCAGTTGAGATTTGTTGCACATTTAATACTGGATGTGTATGTATAATTTGTTGTATATATGACGATTGAACTATTGGTTCTCTTATTACAAATCTACATGATGGACAACTATTTCCGTCTTCTAACCATTTATCTAAACATTTATCATGATAAATATGATTACATTTTGTTTTTATTACTTTATATAAATTAAGATCTTCATAACAAATAATACATACGCCATTTATTATTTCTTCAATCATTATTTTATCAATTATTATTACTAATTACTTTTATTTATAAATCTCTAAAATAAAAATATAATTAAAGTCTATTAAAATATTGTGTACCTTTTTCTACACCATGTGCATCAACCCACAATTTTAATCTTTTTTCTTCTTTTATTCTATATTCTTCTTCTATTTTTGCATCGTATTCCTTTTGTTTTTTAATTTCTTCTTGATATTCAGCAGATTTTAAATATTCTTCATATTTTAAATCTTTTTCAATCTTTTCTTTTTTATATTTTTCATCTAAGATTCCTTCAAGTTCATCTATTTGAAATGACATTGGTTTTAGAAGATTAATTAGATTTTCATCAGTGCATTTAAAACAATGTGAATAAAAATTGTTAAACATTTGAATATAATTATTAATTTCATTTGTAGATCTTTCAGAAATAGTAGACCCTTTCGCTTTTAAATCAGATAATTTCTGGGTAAATGGATGAAATTTATCAACAATCCCTAAATATGGGTAAGAATAAGATCTTAAATAATCACTTTGAAAAAAATGAAATATATAATCATCGCTAGTTTTTTCAACACATAGAAATACTATTAGCCAAGAAGATTGGGGACCATCTCTATCAATTTGTGTATCTTCATCAGATATGTATTGAGTTGAATAAATAATATTTTTATTTTCAATATTTAAACTTTTTGATACAGTTTTAAGATTTGATTTAAAGATTTCATTGTTAGTATTCATTTTAATTATAATGAAATGAATAAATTATATTATATTTATAAAATAATTTATTCAATTTTTCAAAGGTTAATCAATTAATACAATTAATACAATTCAAGTACTACTTCATTTGGTACTAAACAAGCATATTGACTCCAAGCATCTAATAGAACAAAACGACGTTTACTTTGCATTTTTTCTTTAATTATATCTAATGTAAATTGATCTTTAGTAGGAAATGGACATCCTCTATCCTCTTCATCCCATTCTGATGGAAATTCAAAATCTGAACAATATTCATCATACCAAACATCTTGAATATATGTTACTGCTTCTTCAAGCGTTGCAAAACTTTTTTTAAATGTGCTTTCAAATCCACTTGATAATGTGCGAGAAGTTGATGTAAGATGATACATTTTGTTTTATTATATTATTAATAGTATTCTATAATAATGATATAATCATGATAAATCAATTTTTTTTATATATTTTTATATAATTTTTATTATGATTAGATTGTAATTATAATTGCTTTTTTCTTATTCAAGTATTTGTTAGGATTACTTCTAAATGCTTCAATTGCCTCATCAACCTGTCCGTAAAAATCTTTATTTGGAAATAAAATTTGTATTTCTTTAAATACATTACATGCAATAAGTGATACATTATCTAAACACTTATCGGATATATTTTCACGAACAACTTTAAATAATCCTTGGAATGCTACTAATTTAGGATTACAAATATTATTTATTGGAATTGGTATTTTGTATATATATGTATAATATTAGTAATTAAGAGAATTAATTTATAAATCAATTTTTTATAAAATAATAGATTAAAATTTTTATTAATTAAAATAAATATTTAATAAGATATTTTTATAAACTAACGATATCGATAACTCGAACTATTGTGATTAAATGGTGCCGAGTGTCTGCTAATATCTAAAGCACCATTATGTTTAATAAAAACTGGTGTATACAGCATACGCGGATCATCTCTATTAGATTCTCGTGCTAGTTCTGCCGCTTGTTGATAAGTCATACTGATCGATCCTCCATGTGATTGACTTCCAGTATAACTTGAGATGAATCCCGTGGTCCAATTCTTTTGTGGTTGTCTATTTGATGACATTTTATATAATTTAATAATTTAATTATATAAAGAAATAATTGGTTAATATTTCAATTTTTACTCACATGTACATCGTTAATGAACTACCTCCTTCATAATTAACTGGATGTCTTTTTTTTACATCATCATAATTCTCAACTAGTTTATTAAAATGTTCTTTTAATCTATTCATTAATGCATCATTATTATTTTTAATTAGATCTATCTTAATAGGATATCCAATAATTTCATTTATATAAACTTTATCTGAATCTTTTTGATCAATCTTTATATATTTATCGAATGATTCTTGATCTAATATTAGAGTTTCACAATCATATGAAGATCCTCTTTTTCTCCAGGTTATTGGAAAATTAGATTCTTCTATCTTAAATTCACCCAACTTAGATTCTTTAGTGACCTGGTAAAGGAACCAAGAAAAGTTTTTTCCATAATGACTAATTATAGATACTTCATTATTATTTTTAATTAGATCAACTAATTTACTATTGTCTTGATCTTCAATTGATTTGACTGAGTATTTTGTATTTGGATTTATATTAATATAAATGTTATCATCTTCTAGTATACAATTATATTTTCTGCTATAATGTCTACCATATCCAGTATTAAATTCAGTATCTTCGTGAATTTCAAAATCTATCTTCCATAGTTTGTTTTGAATTGTTACTCTACCTTTTATGATGCCATTTTTTTCATATAGTTCAATCTCTTTTAGTTTATCTTTAGATAACCAATTAATAGTATTATGATCAATTACATCCTGAAAATCACCAATATTAAATTCTCCTTCATTGTCTCCGACTACAAATTCTGGAGGGACGCCACCATAATCATCTACATCAGTATCTAAATCTATTAGTTTTTCACCATCAAAAATCATTTTATTATTATTTCGATAATCATCATTTCCAAAATGAATCACATCACCGCGATCCATAAAAGAGTTAGGATCAAATGTTTTTGTATAGTGTTTATTCGGGTATAAGGTATTTGAATATTCATATAATTTTCTAGTGGAATTCCATTTATAAGTTGGTCCAGATTTACTTTCTAATCCATTTTGAAGTGAATTATATATAAATTCATCAGCTTCGTGTAATGTTGGCATTTTATTAATGATGTAGAATATATTGCATTAATAAAATTATAAATCAATTTTTTGATTCATCGTGTGGTTCATTTTTGTGTTCATCTTGAGACTTATAGTTCATTTCATTTTTAGCAACTATAAATTCTTCCCTTATATTTCTAATCATCATTTCCAAATTATATAAAGTTTCTAGATCTTTAGGTCCTCGTTTCTTTGCTTTTAATTTTGATGCTATTAGATTTTTTATATCTGTTGCACTATAAGTTCTAAATATATAACTTACATCTTTTAGAACGAGCATTGTATCAAATATCTTATAATATAAACTATCTGCATGAGCTTCTTGATTGGATTCTTGAATAGGATTCATAAAAATAAATATTAATTTATTTTTATATATTGATGATATTAATAAGTTTTAAATTTTTTTACTTCAATCCAAGGAGATACATCATTAAAATGATAAATTCCACTTCCATATATGAAATCAAAATTGCCTAATTTATGTAATCCCCATAATACACAATCATAAAATTCATTATTATTAACTCCGATAGATACAAAAGTTAATTTTCTAGAAAATGATTCAGATCTTATATTATTATCTAAATCATGTGTGTTTGTATTTGGAGCTTGTGTAGTATTAGCATATGGTCTATAAATTGCAATTAGACCTTTAAATTTTATTTTTTTTACTTTCTTCTTATTTTCTTCAATTATATCATCATCTATTTCTACATACATATCTGGATAAAAATTAAATTGATTCCACCATCCATATAATCTAAAATCCTCGATTATATCATTGGTACTCTTTTCTGATTTATCACATGTTAACATGTCACCTTCTCGAATATAACTCCCTCTTCCATATTCTATTTGAAGACCACTATTTATTGTACTTCTATAATGTACCCATTTTCTATAACCACTATTTGCATGATTTAATGTAGCAACCCAGAATTTCTTTGGAGTATGAAATTTATGATAAGCTAATGCAAATATTAATAATGCATATGAAAATGCATGACTCTTACAAAATGTAAAATCCTCCAATTGAGTTAATTGAAATATTAGTAACTCCTTTTGTACATAACTTAATGATATATTATCGAGCATTTTTTTAAACTCGTTTTGAATTAGGAGTCCTTTACGTCCCTTAGCAAATCCTCTTCTATAATAATCAGCTTGACTTTCTGAACAATTTAATAATTTTTGTATTACTTGAATTGCATCATCATCATATATTATTACACTTCTTAAATCTGTCTTCGGTAGATAGTTATTATAAAAATTTCTCATAAAGTTACCTTTATTTCCATTTGCTGTAGCTCCAGGACGAATAATTGCTAAACATAGTGCTAATTCTTCGATACTTTTAGGTTTTATTAATCTTAATATTTTTTTCATTGCTGGTGATTCTGCATGTGTTAATCCGATGTTTTCACCTTTGCCTAAATAATCCCACACTTTTGTATCATCCCAATTATATTCATTTAATTTTTTATTAGATAAACATACTAATTGTGATAATCCACGATTTGATAATATATCTATTTTTATCATACCTGCATCTTCTGCTTCATCTTTATTTAATCTAATTTGTGTATGTCTTATCTTATCCTTATTTAATTTTTTAATATCAGTATCTAATTTTAAATCTTCTGGAACATATTCATCAAAAATAACTATTCCACCACAATGTAAAGAATAATGACTAAATTTATCCTCTAATCTCATTGCTTCTTTTCTTACCTCTATTCTTTCTTCTTTTTCAGGAAATAATGTCTTTAAATCAAAATCTCTCGGAATAAATTTATGATATCCAGCTCGTCTTATTGCTTCTCTAATTGCTGATTTTGGTTTATAATATAAATGATTACTAATTCTTGCAACTCTTCCAGGATATCTATCGTATATTATTTGATAAATAGATTCTCTTAAATGTGATGGAAAATCAATGTCTATATCTGGTAAATCATCTCTTTTTTCATGCATAAATCTAGATAATGATATCTTAAATTTTATTGGGTCAACACTTGTAATACCTAATAGATAACAAACTAAACTACTACCAGCACTTCCTCTAATGACTGTCGGTATATCTGGATTAATTATTTTTAAAATATCAATTACTTGAAAAAATGTTTTAAAGAAACCCTTATCTTTTATTAATCTAAGTTCATAAGATAATCTAAGAAAATACTTCTTTCTTAATGGTACTTTTCTTGTAAAATTATTTATTAATTCAATTGCATTTTCATTATATAATATATCATATTCCGACTTCTCGTAATTTTGTGTATATAACTCTAATAAATCATAATAATCGGATGCAAAATCGGATATATCAGATTTACAAGATTTATCAGTAGAATCAGATATGTCTGATTCCGATGAAGTCTTTTTTTCTTCAACCATTAATAGTATATATTAATATTTTCTTAAGTAAGAAAATGAAAAATATATAATTTTATAAATTATATATTTTATGATTTATGGGTTGGATTATGGTGTTGGTTTATAGTTTATGGTTAAAAGAGAATTTATTTTTTTGTTACATCAATATTTACATCTAATTCAGATTCAGGTAATGTTTCACCACTTTCATATGGATATGGTAATAAATATTTTGCTTTAATTTTTACTAATTTTTGAACAACTAATGGTTCACTTGCTGAACTTGAACCTGTGCCAGGTAATGGTGGTAATACTTTTTTTTCAGATGGATCTGGTAAAATAATATTAATATTTGGATAATGATGTTTTATTAACTCTCTACAATTTCCACATAAACTTTTAAATTTTTGTTTTACACTCATACAAACTATGGTTGTAAAATTATTTCGATTCGTATCTTTAATTCTTGCTTGTGATACTGCAGCATGTTCACCATGTACATTATTAGCAAGTGGTGATCTTGCAGCTAATCCATATAAGATTGTACCATCCTTATGAAGAATTGCTGCAGCTAATGGATATAATTCATTACAGTTTGCAGTTACAAACTTTCGTAATTCTTTAATTAATTGAAAATCTCCTTCTGTTAAAGGTTCAAGTAACGTCTCTCCTTTACCACCATATAATTCTATTTGTTTAGGATACTGTTTAGAATACTGTTTTAATTTTATATACTTTTCACGATATTTTAAATACTTATTATAAAATCCACCTGCTGCTCCAACAGGAGCTCTAAAAGCAGGGATTGATAAAAATCGCATAGGATCTCCTGTATATTCTGTTTTTTGAATATCACTCAATTCTGCTAAATAACGTTGTGTTGTATCAAAATCAAATTGTTCATAATCAACTTCATAAACTAATTGTTCTAGTCCTCTTCTCATTACTTTAGATATTCTATTTATTATAAATAATCCAGGTGCTAATGTTATTTCTGATTGTGATCTATTAAAATTCATTAAATAATTACTTCTTGTTTGAACTCTTATTTTTATAATTACACTAAGTTCATCATGACCCCATTCATCAAATGAAAAATTCAAGTTATATGCACATGATATCATTTGTAAATTTACTATTATATTTCTATCTCTCAAATTATAATTATTTGGTTGAAAACATAAACTTCCTCGTACTGCACGATATAAATAAAAATGGTCGCCAGCAATTTTAGGAACTATCGATGTTAAAGCATAAAATTTAGAAATACTTTCTTCATAGGAATCAACTTTCCATGAATATCTACATTTATCACCTTCTTCATTCTTAGTTAATATTGAACCAGAACCATATCCAAAAATTAAACCAGATAAAGATTTTATTTCTGCAGAACTATAAAATTCAGTATACAAGGATCTATAATAATCATTCAATGTTTGATCATCTAATCTATTAGCATTTAACGCTTCTTTAGTTACTAATGGATATGGACTAAAATCAAATGTAGGTGGTAAAGTATACTTTGTAAAATAGATATAATGCATATTTTTAAAATCAAATAATGGATCATCTTGATCTACTTTAGAATAAAATTCAGATGTAGCTATCTCTGGATTATATATTACAATTGTATTATCTAATAGAGCAATAAATAATTTACAATTATCTGTTCTTTTATTAAATGTATATATATCTGAATCATTATTTACACAATATTCAGTATCCTTAATTAATTCATTATTATTACATATATCACCATTTCTATTCTTTATAATTAATTTATAAAATATTTTATTAAAAACATCACAATAGTCATCATTATTTATTACTGTTTCATATTCTCCTTTTGACCTATCAAAATTAATAAAATTATATGTTTTTTCTTCGACAGATATTCCAAATCTAGAAGAATGTCTTTCTATTCTACAAAATTGCAATACTATAACATCAAAATAATATATACATCTATAAGTACTTTCATTACTTGAAGTATATTTATATCCATTCCCTCTAATAAACTCTGCCATATATACTATATATATTTAGTAATAAAATATATATATGATTAATAAATTGATTATTGATTAGATAATAATATAAAATGAATCGTTAATATCTTTAAAGCAATAATTATAAAATAAAGTCTTAAAATAATCATAACCTCTAAATGATTTATCTTGTTTTGATTTCAACTTTAATTGATATTTAGCGTAAGTTAATAAAATTTTTGTATTTTTTTCTAATTTATTATCAATATAATGATGTAACGCTACAACACTTCGACTATAATATAAATCTCTGACTTTGACTTCAACCTCAATATCATCTATAATTTGACTGTAAATATAGTAAACATTATCAACTTTATCTAAATTACGAACTTTATCAAATTTAAAATTATATCTTTCTAATAATTGACTAATTCTTATTAATTTTTCATTAGTTAATGGTTTGAATAATATAAAGTAATCAATATCACTTTCACCAATTAAATTCATTTTTGCAGAATAAGATGATGCAACTGAATAAGTATATTCATCATTAAATTCTTCCTTATATTCTTCTTTCATTTTCTTCATTAAATTTTTAACTTGTTCATTAACTGGATCAACTTTTTTTTCAGAATATTCTTCTCTTTCTTTATAATATTTTTCAGCTTCTTCTAATTTAGTTTCTAATAGAGGTATAACAGTTGAATTAAATCTATTTACTAAATTAGTAATTTCATCATTAATATTATTATTTTTAAAATTTGTATTATTGTATATACTTTCTAATTCAGTATTTAGTTCTTTGACAAATTTATTATCCATTCTATAAGTGTCTATATATTAATTTATAAAATATTCTTATAAGGATACTTATTTATTTTGATTTAATATAAATTATATAAGGGATTGTATAAATTGTTAATATTAATAAAGTAGTAGTTACATGCATATCATGATTTTTAAGATACATTGCAATAAGAGCAGAACCAATAACCATTAATGAGTCTGCAATAATTATATCCGAACCATTCTCTTTAGCATAATCCTTATAAATATCAATAACTTGATTAATCCCGTAACTAGTTGGTTTAATAATTAGTAAATATAATAACGTATCATGTATAAGTTGAACAATAACAGCTAAAATTACAAAATATAGTGAATTAAATGGGATATTTAATAAACTAAATATATATCGGGTAATTAAGAATCCAATTACAATAATAGTTACATCTAATAAAACTGCAGTCATTCCTAATTTATCATACCAAACATTAATTTGTTTTCTAAAGATACTTGTATTCTTTGCAATTAAAATAACTATTAGGTCGATAATAAATACAGCAGTAATAATATATATCAAATCTGTATTATTACTTATGTTTGAAATATCTTGAAACATGTATATTAATATATATATATATATATATTATTGAA
>Ga0114958_10000713_pt1 | contig 28004 bp, 29 predicted proteins | sample C_130208_EF_Meta_FD_89577 | JGI IMG/M metagenome (GOLD analysis project Ga0114958, IMG submission 89577) | Freshwater microbial communities from Lake Croche, Canada to study carbon cycling - C_130208_EF_MetaG | ecosystem: Environmental > Aquatic > Freshwater > Lake | place: Lake Croche, Canada... | reverse complement strand
CGGTTGGCCATACGGTTCGCGTTGCTGTCAAACATTGGATTGCTCAGCAGGTCTTCGCGTTGGATGTGTTTGCAGAACTTTTTAAATTGACCCTCATTTACGATCCCTAAAAAAATTTGACCGTCGCCGACTTCAAAGCGGTTGTAAGTTGGGATATTGGGGTGCGCACTACCTGTTAAAGCAGGCGTGTTACCGGAGTTCATCCAGTTCGCAGCGTGGGGAATCAACATGCTTAAAGCAGAGTCAAAGAGGGTGGCCTCGACGCGTTGACCTTGCCCTGTGCGAGTACGCGCCCAAAGCGCCATCATGATTCCAGCAAAGGCGTTGTAGCCGGTCACCTGATCCACGACCGGCACTCCGATGCGGGTGGGGCCACCCTGTGGCTCGCCATTGATACTCATCAGGCCGCACATCGCTTGCAGCACTGCGTCATAGCCAGGTAAATTTGCCAAGGGGCCCGTGCCGCCAAAGCCAGAGATGCTGCAATAGATTAGTTGCGGAAACGCTTTTGACAAATACTCGTCATAGCCGAGCCCCCATTTCGCCATCGTGCCCGGGACAAAATTTTCAATTAAGACATCGGCGTTCGCCAGTAATGCTTCGAGAATGGCGCGATCAGCGGCTTTGGTGAGATCAAGACTCAGGCCGCGCTTTCCGCGGTTAATGGCCGAAAAGTAAGCCGCCTGTCCGGGTTCAACAAAAGGTGGCCCAAGCAAACGCGTTTCGTCACCCTGCGGCGCTTCAACCTTGATCACGTCGGCGCCATGATCGGACAACATCTGTGCACACAGAGGGCCGGCTAAAACGCGCGAAAGATCTAGTACTCGTAAGCCTGCTAATGAACCCTGCTTAGTGCTTGTGTCAAGCCATGCCGCATCCGTCAGAAGACTCGCGCCCGTCGTGTCGGGACGTTGACCATGATCGAAGGAAGCGGACATGGGCTTAGCCTCGCGTTGGCAGTTGGACGATGCATGAGCCTAACACTGAGAGTTCATTATTTTGGTTGTGCGCCTCTTGCGTGATGGCAACAAGGTGACGGTCGCCCTCTTTGTATTTTTTTGTGACTTTGGCTTTAATGAACAGCATATCGCCTGCTGGATTATGACGACGGATTTTGCAATCGGCCTGGCGCAAAAAGCCTTCATCTCCCATCCAGTTTGTCATTTGATGCATCAGCCACGAACTGCGTTCTGGACCGTAATCGTAGGCGCCCGGCGCACCAACTTCAAGGGCGAATTCTTCTTCCCAGTGCACGCGTTCTGGCACGTCTGGCACACCGAAGCGATTTTTAATACCTACCCCCGGATGTGCATCAATCAGTTGCCAAGCCAGCTTATTGGCACGAATATACAACCCGCCCCAGCCTTGCGCGTACGCGATAAAGCCCGTGACGGTCATTGGGCCTTTGAATAAGACGGGCAGTTCTTCGCCTTCTTGAACATCATCCCAATAGCGGGTGTTCGCACCGCGAATTTCTTCATTGGCGTAGAGCTTGTAGGCTTCTTGCAATTGCTCGTCGGTATAAGGCACCACACCTTTTTCTTGTACCTCGGTGTATTTGGTGCCTTTCTCACGTGCGTGATCACGTTCGGTGCGAAAGCACCAGGTGTCAGCCTCAGCAAGCTTGTCGCCCGTTTGATTGAAAAAATCAACGTGATAAGTTTGCTGGATTGCTTTACCCGCGAAGCGCGTGTCATGTTCCACGAGATCTTTCAAATACGCTTCAGTGCTAATGACGTCATTGCGTTTGGCATGTTGATGCCAAGTCCAGTTCGAGCCCGACCACATGGCGTGCACACCTGGCAAGCCACCTACATAGCCCGACACAATACGGCTGGTTGAATACAAAAAGCTTGGCAGGGCAAGGATCGTACCGTGACTCGTTTGAGCGGCGTACTCTGGGTTGCACCACAAAGGATTGTCGTCACCAATGCCATGCGCATAGTGTCGAATGTTGTCGCGGGTCGCCTCATAGCACCAAGGCTCGGCGGTGGCGCCGATCTTGACGCCAATACGACGTTGTAGATCTTCAAGCCCTTGTTCAGTAATTTTTGGAAAACTGCGCTGACCGATTAATTCTGATGACATGTAGATCTCCTAATGATTTCTTTTTAACTTAGACCGTTGAATTTTTTTCAAATACGTTGAGCGATCCCTGCTTGCGTGACAACTTAAGAGCAGGGTCTATTGTTACCCTACCGTTTGGTGATTTGGGTTTGCGAAGGTGGTGGTCAATCTTGAATCTGGTGTCTGTTGTACGGTCACGCAGTCGCCTCACGTAGTTTTTTTCGATGAATTTTTCCGGCCGGTGTTTTGGGTAGTTCGGTCACGAAGACGATCTGACGGGGGTACTCGTGTTGGCTTAAGCGTGTTCTGACTAGATTTTGGATTTCTTGAATAAAGGCTTCGTCGCCTGGTCGCTGGCTCACGACAAACGCTTTGACGGCTTGGCCACGTAAGCTATCAGGGACACCAATCGCCGCGACCTCGAGTGCGTCGGGATGCTTAAGAATCGCGTCTTCAATCTCGACAGCACTCATCGTCCAGCCAGCCGAAATAATCACATCATCGGCGCGGCCGCCATGAAAGAAATACCCTTCAGCGTCTACATGCCCAAGATCTTTGGTGGCAAGCCACTGACCCTTGCGCCAAACCTTGATCTCGCCAATGACATTGGCAGGGCAGGGCACACCTGCTGCGTCTTGGACCTGTACTTGCGCACCGGGGATGGGCTTGCCGAGCGACCCCTGTTTATGGGCAAAATCTTCAGCGCCGGGATAGCTCACTAAAATGACACCAATTTCGGTTGTGCCGTACATACTGCAGACCTGTTGCCCGAAGGTTTGTTCGATGAATTCTTCGGTTGCACTGTCGATGGGTTCGCCTGTGAACGACATTTTTTTAAACGCGTATTGGTATTGAGTCGCGCATCCCGAATTTTTCATCATTCGATAGTGGGTGGCCGCCGCAGAAATGTTGGTAAAGCGGTGGTTCGCGAGCCCTCTAAGTAACACTGCTGCGTTGAATTTTCCGGCAAAAGAACCAATGGTTAAACCCAACGCCATCGGGGCGAGGGTGCCGTGCCAAAGCCCGTGACCCCACGCTGGTGAAGAGGGGCACATAAAGCGATCACCAGGTCGTAGCCCTGTGCCGTAAAGCGCTGCAACCATAAGGGTCACGATTGAGCGGTGAGTGTGTTTGACCGCTTCAGGAAGTTCTCGTGTCGTGCCCGACGTGTACTGATACATTGCGTAGTCAGTCGGGCTGGTCTCAGAAGCGAAGGTGTCTTGATATTGGTCTAACGAGTCCATCAGTGCATCATTGGCTAAAACGGTGCGACCTCGATACTCGGCCGAAACAATGTTGATTTTTTCTGCGTTAGTAAACAACAAACTAGGCAGACAGTCAGCGATTCTGAGATTTAAACCGTCAGGGCCGAAAAGAGTGAAGAGGGGTACCGCAATAGCGCCTGCTTTCATAATCCCGAATAAGCAGGTGTAAAACGCAAGCGAAGGTTCAAGCATGATAGCCACACGGTCGCCTTTTTTGATACCGCGCGCAGCTAAAAAATGTGCCATCTGTGATGAGCGCTTGCCCAGCTGCTCGTAAGTGATGATCTCGTCGGGCGCATCGGCTCGTAATACGATGACAGCTGTTTGCCCTTGCGAGGTGTACCGGTCAACGCATTCGTGAGCGATATTGAGCTGTTCTCGATTTCCGTCAAAGAGCTCCCATAATTTTTCAGTTGAAAAATATGCTTGTGCGTCTGCATACGACGTCAACGCAGTGAGTTTTGCCATCAGAGGGTTTTGCTGTGTCAACGGTTTGCGAATGCATCGGAGTCGGCAGCAAGGCCAGCGCGGATTGTGTTGGCTGTCGCTAACGACACCTCACTTTATCGCCGACTCTTTTTGTTGTCAAATGACTCTAGTTGTTGTATTAGTACAATAATATTAAAATAAAAGTGCTCTTTTGTGTTTGATCAAAGCACGACCAATCTTCAACAGAAGCGTCAGCAGATTTCTAACGTAACGAACCCGCCTAATGACTTTGCCGAATCACACTGGTCAGTACATCACGCAGAGCCCTCACAAAAACGGGCAAGATCGCGAGGTGACTCCTTGCGTCGCGCCTCGGATACGTCCGGTGCCCGCTGTATCGCGTTCAATTGCGATTTTGCGCTTGCTGGGTAAGGCTCGTGCGCCGCTTGGTGTAAACGCGATTGCGCAGGCGTTGGCTCTTGTGCCCAGCACGTGTCTACACATTTTGCGCGCACTTGTTGAAGAAAAACTCGTTGCCTTTGACCGCCAAACTAAACACTACCGGCTGGGCATCGGTATGCTGGCACTCGCGCGTAGCGCCCTTGACGCCAATGCATTTCCGGCCCTGATTCAAGCAGGGCTCGACCAACTCTCTACCGCATACAACGTCACAGCCATCGCAGTCGATGTAACCGACCCTGATCAAATGGTTGTTGTCGCACTGTCGCGCTCTACAATCCCCTTTAGGTTGCACGTTGATGTAGGTAGCGTGTTTCCATCGCTCTTAAGCGCCACAGGGCGCCTTGTGGCTGCTTTTGGACAACAATCGCGCACCGAGTTAAAAGTACGCTTCGAAAAACTGAGATGGGCAGAGTCGCTTAGTTTCGAAACTTGGTATCTTGAAGTACAACAAGCAAAGCAAAATGAATATAGTATCGATCGAGGTACTTACATTGCAGGCGTCACCATCTTGGCCGTGCCTGTGCGCCACCTAAACAACGTACCAACGCATACGCTTGTGTGTGCAAGTTTGACGAATCAGTTGACCGAGGCTGACCTAACCGATTTAATCAAGCAAATGAGATTGCAAGCTGATCTTGCAACAAGCGTTTAACGCAACAAGCAGAAGGAAGCCGCCTCGTTTCAAATCCAAGTCACACGCGTCCCGCCCATTAAGGTAGGGTAGCCATAAAAAATATAAACAGGAAGACAAGTTAATCATGCAACAAAGCCGCGAACGAATTTTGACAACCCACACAGGCAGTCTGCCACGCCCTGCCGCCTTGGTTCAGCTTTACGCACAACGAGCAACCGGCCAGCCGGTAGACGAGGCCTTGCTTGAGCGTGCAGGGCACAAAGCGATGCAGGCTAGTGTCGAGAATCAAATGGCGAATGGTATTGATGTGGGTAATAACGGAGAGCAGCAGCGCGAAGGTTTCTTTCTTTACGTCCAGCGTCGGATGTCTGGTTTTTCAGGTAGCTGGAAACGTTGGTCGCGCGGTGACGTTGAACGTTACCCTGAGTTTAAGCAGATGATGGCGAGCCAAGCGGGCGATAAAGTGGCGGTCAGTAACTTTTTGCCTCCATGTGTAACGGGCGAAGTTAAGTACCTTGATCCGGTGCTCGCAGCCTCAGAGGCGGTCGACTTCAAAGCCGAACTTGCTGGACGCTCAAAAAAGTTTACAGAGGCTTTTCTAACGGCACCTTCGCCAGGCATCATTGCCTCGGCGTGCAAAAACGAACATTACGAAACAGAAGAGGCGTACCTCGCAGCACTGGCTGAGGCACTCCGCCTTGAATATGAAGCGATCGTTAATAACGGTTTTATTCTTCAAATCGATTGCCCCGATCTGGCACTTGAGCGTCATGTTTCGTATCACGATGAATCTGACACAAAATTTATCGGCTTTATCGAGCGCGTGGTCAGTGCCCTCAATGTTGCCCTCAGAAATATTCCGCGCGACCGCGTCCGTATGCATGTGTGTTGGGGCAACTATGAAGGACCGCATGATTGCGACGTGCCGCTACAAAAAATTTGGCCGACCATTAGTCAAACAAATGTAGGTGGCTTTGTGTTGCCTTTTGCCAACGCACGTCATGCCCACGAGATGACGGTACTACGCAAGCACCCGTTGAAAGACGATCAAATTATTGTGGCGGGCGTTATTGACGTGTTAACGAATTTCGTTGAGCACCCCGAGGTGGTGGCTGACCGTCTAGAGCGCTGCGCAGCAGAGGTGGGTGACCCCACACGCGTGCTCGCAGGTACCGATTGCGGTTTCGACACCTCAGCCGGTATGGGTCGCGTTGCAACCGATGTGGTCTGGGCTAAGTTGCGGACGCTGGCCGAAGGCGCCCGAATCGCGAGTGACAGGCTGATTAAATAGGGCGACGGCTTCAGTCAACAGTCGCACCCGAGGCCTTCACAATGGCGCGCCATTTGACGATATCTTGGTCTAGACGCACTTTGAACTGCGCGGGCGTGTCGAAGGCCAGTTCAAGTCCAAGGTCAGTGAGCTTCTTTTGAACCGCAGGCTTTTGCATCACCGTGGCAGTTGCTTGATAAATTTTATTGACAACGTCAGGTGGTGTGCCAGCAATCGCAAACAAGCCTACCCAAAGCTCGCCTGAAAATCCTGGGATCTGTTCAATCATCGCAGGAACATCCGGTAAGGACTCTGAGCGCGTAGCCGTGCTGACACCTAGCGCTCGCAACTGACCCTGACGGATGTTACTCAGTGCTGAGGGCAGGCTGGCGAAAGCGATGGGTACCTGCCCACCTAAGACATCAGCCATAGCGGGTGCAACACCCTTGTACGGGATGTGTTCCATCTTGTAGCCGCCCATTTGATCCATCATCACACCCGATAAGTGATTGACCGTACCGTTGCCCGCTGAGGCATATTGATACTTGCCTGGATTGGCTTTGATCAAAGCTAAAAATTCAGCTAAGGTTTTGGCTGGAAACGATGGATGCACCACAAGCACATTAGGTACGCTGCCAATGACGGTAATTGGGATAAAGTCTTTAACAGGGTCAAAGCCTACGTTTTTATATAATGCGGGGTTAATCGCTTGGGCGCTGTTAACTGTCATGAACAGCGTATACCCGTCAGGCGCAGCCGTTTTGGTTTGTGCGGTACCGATATTGCCTCCAGCACCTGGCTTGTTGACCAGAACAACTGGCTGCTTAAACTCTTCAGCAAGCTCGATGGCGATCACGCGCCCCACAATATCGTTGGTGCCGCCAGTTGCGTTTGGAACCACCATCGTGAGTGGACGATTTGGAAAACCACTCGGAGCTTGAGCGTATAGCGCTTGCGCACCTAGACTCAAAGCTACCCCAGCGAGCACTTTAAGAGCCTGTACACTTAAGAATGAGTTGTGTTTAACCATGAGGCTTCTCCGAATGTTATTCGTATTCTTATGATTCACTATAGACCACAAGCGGTGCTTATGACTACGGATTTCGGATAAACAAACATGTCGATCGCACCACGCCGTTTAATTATTGCAATCACCGGAGCCTCAGGCACCGCCTACGGAGTGCGCTTATTACAAGTGCTGCAGGCCACTGATATTGAGACGCATCTTGTCTTAACCGACTCGGCCAAACTCACAATGGCCGCTGAAACCGACTTTCAGCCCGCGCAAGTTCAAGCGTTGGCTGATGTCGTGCACGCGTCAAAGAACGTCGGCGCAACGATCGCCTCGGGCTCCTTTGTGACACTGGGAATGGTGATTGCGCCATGTTCGATTAACACGCTGTCTGAAATTGCCTGGGGAATCACCGGTAATTTGATTTCACGCGCTGCTGATGTCACGCTTAAAGAACGGCGCCGATTGATTTTACTTACCCGCGAAACGCCCTTACACGCGGGTCACTTAAAATCGATGTTGCAGGTTACGCAAAACGGTGCAATTGTGATGCCGCCAGTTCCAGCCCTCTATATCAAACCCAAATCAATCGACGACATCATCGACCATACAGTGGGTCGTATATTAGATTTGCTAGGATTAGACACAGACCTTGTACAACGCTGGAATGGCTTAGGAAAGTCTTCGCGATGAAGCTGTTTGTGTATTACAAGTTCTTGCCGCTTGAACAACCTGACATCAAAGCGCGCGTTGAGGGCATGCAGGTGAAGTTGCAAAATACGTTTACGGCGCTAGATGCACAATTACTGAGGCGCCCCAAGCCTGATGAGCTTGGTCAAGTGACTTGGATGGAAATTTACGATGTGTCGTTAGCCGATTTCGATGCATTTAGTACTGAGCTTGAGCGCGTGGCGAAGGAAGTTAAGTTGCCGTGCCCAAGGCGCAACGAGCAATTTATTAACTGTTAATTCTTTACAGATCTCTCATCGAATGCCTTGCTTGCCTTCTAACAAAGGTCACACTAAAAAAATGATCAAACATAAATTAGTTGCAATCGCATTTTTGCTGTTTGGCGCAACGTTTTACCAGCACACTTTCGCACAGTATCCTGAACGGACAATTAAAATTTTAGCCGGCTTGGCAGCGTGGGGGCCAACCGACAGTTCAGCCCGCGCGCTGGCAGAGGGAATGACCAGGGCGCTTGGACAACAAGTCGTCATTGAAAATCGTCCAGGAGCAAACGCTCAGATTGCAGCAATCGAACTCATTAAAAGCGCAGCCGACGGCTACACCTTGATGCTTGCCTCAAACGGCACGCTGGCAGTGGCGGGCGCCCGTTACGCGAAGTTGCCTTACGATGTCGAGCGCGATTTCACGCCGATCGGCTCAGTGGCGGGGTATCCACATGTGTTGGTGGTGCCGCCTCAAAGCCCGGCGAACGATCTTGCGTCGTTGATTCGCTTGGCAAAGGCCACGCCTAAGGGCTTAACAGCCGCCGTCACCGGACATGCAAACGAGCTCACCGTCGAGTGGTTAAAAAAAGATGCAAATATTGAGCTGACATCGGTGATTTACAAGGGAGCGTCAGCAGTCATTAATGATCTGGTTGCGGGGCGGGTAGATATGGCATTGCTTGCTCCCAACGTTGTGACACCCATGCTTGAGTCAAAGCGGATGAAAGCGATTGCTGTGACGGGCGCGAACCCCGCCGCAGATTTACCTGGCGTTGCGACCATGATGGCGTCAGGCCTTGCGAACTTTGAACTCGATATCTGGAATGGTTTGGTGGCGCCTGCCGGCACGAGCCCAAGTATCATTGAAAAGCTTAACGTAGCACTCAAACAAACGCTCATTCAACCAGAATTTCAAAAAACTCTGGCTGTGTCTGGGCAATACGCGATCATCGATACGGCTGCTGAGTTCAAGCGTAAATATGACAAAGAAGCTGCGCACTGGAAAAAAATCGCCACCGATGCGAAGCTTCCTTTGCTTTAGTAAAACGCTTTCTCATCCAAAGACAACAACGGGAAGGCGCTTAATACATCGTTGGGGCTCAGAGGTGCGACCGCTTGCAAATAGCTCGGATTGAGCTCAGCCAGTGAGTTGACTCCAATCAAGCCCATGCAGATCTTGATTTCGTCTTCTAAGATCTCAAGTAGTCTGACAACGCCTGCAGCGCCGTCTGCTGCAAGTCCGATACATTGCATGCGACCCATGCCGACCATGTGTGCCCCAGAGGCGATGGCTTTGACAATGTCAGAGCCGCGATTAAAGCTACCGTCAACGATGACGGTAGCCCGTCCATTCACTGCTTTCACAACTTCTGGCAACACCGCCAGTGAACCAAGGCAATGATCAAGTTGGCGCCCACCATGGTTCGACACATACACCATGTCTACGCCGTGATCGACTGCCATTGCGGCATCTTCAGCTGTGGCGATGCCTTTGAGGATAAGCGGCACCTTAAGCTTACTTTTTAAGCGATCAACATCCTTCCAGGTAAGCTGCGGTTGAAACTCGCGCCCCGGAACGGCAAGACGGCGAATATTACGTTTGGCTTGATCGCGTTCTCGACGGCTGTAATGGGCGGTGTCAACCGTCAAACAAAACGCACCGTTGCCCGCTGCTTCAACGCGCTCTGCGATGGCGTCAACCCAAGCGGCATCACCATGAACGTAAAGTTGAAACAGTCGAAGTGCGTCGGGTGCTGCTTGTGCAACAGCTTCAATTCCGGGTTGGCAGACCGAGCTCAGCATATGCGCAACGCCGAACTGTTCGGCGGCCTCGGCCGATGCGGCAGCAGCGCTTGGGGTAAACAGCTCAAGGCTACCAACGGGTGCGAGCAAGATGGGAAGGCGCAGATCTCGGCCTAAAAAGCTTGTGCGAGCGCTAACGTTGCTCACGTCACGCAAGACCCGTGGTCGAAACGCTAAAGCATCAATCGACGCACGATTGCGGCGCAGTGTCGTTTCTGTTTCAGTGCCGCCGACGATGTAATCCCAATTGTCGTGGTTAAGTTTTTGGCGGGCTTTTTGAACGAGTTCGTGCAATGTTAAAAAACGCGGTTCTGCGGATGACATAATGATTAATAGGCTCTAAGTTAAAAGGGTTTAAATAAGTTGAAATTATTCTGTGGATTTGATGTTCGCCTGAGTAGCCGCAGTTTTCCATTTCTTCATCTCTGCAAACACAAATTCGCTCCAAGGGCCAGCACCGCGCGGGTCAGCCACCATCCCTTTATCAATAATGCTTTTTTGCATGTCTGGATTAGCCAAAATCCGCGACACGTCGGCGCTGATTTTTTGAACAATCGGGGCAGGGGTTCCTTTGGGAACAACTAAGCCTTGCCAACCTACCCCTTCAAAGCCAGGGTAGCCTGATTCAGCAACTGTTGGTAGATCTGGTAGTTGCGGTACGCGTTGCAAAGTTGTGATGGCGAGCGCCTTCAGTTTGCCCGACTTGATATGTGGCAGGGCGACCGCCATGCTGTCTACCAGAATCGAGATCTGTCCTCCGAGCAAATCGGTGACAGCCGCCGCGCTACCCTTGTAATTTACGCCAACCATGTTAACGCCCGTGGTGAACTTAAATAACTCGCCAGTTAAGTGTTGTGTATTGTTGACGCCACCATAGCCCACATTAAACTTGCCAGGCTCTTTCTTTGCTGCAGCAACCAGCTCTTGCACGGTGTTGTACGGTAACGCTGCGCTGACCACCACGATCATTGGCGTAATGGCTAAGCCACCCACATAGACAAAATCTTTTGTGACGTCGTAGGGCAATTTGTCAAAGACTGCGGGATTCACAGCTAAGACCCCACTGGTGCCCATCGTCATGGTGTAGCCATCTGGTGCCGCCGTGCTGCCTGCGACCATGCCAGGTACTCCGGTCTTGTTTTCAACAATGACCTGTTGACCCCAGCTGAGAGTGAGCTTCTCTGCGATCATCCTGGCGATAATGTCGGTTGCTTGCCCTGGTGGAAATGGCACAATCAGCTTGACTGGCTTTTCAGGAAAATTTGTTTGTGCTTGTGCCTGAACATTAAAAATCAGGCATAGCAACATCGCAATGCGTGACGCTAAAGATTTAAAGCGCATATCAGCCTCCGGGAAATCGGGCGGCGCCGTCGACGGGTTTGTCGATGTCTCTGAAACGGCGGTTTTAATTGGTTTTTCAGTAAGTTAGGCTGCGTCCCCGTATTTGTCAACTGAAGGCCCGAACCCCCGTGTGCGACTTGTGAGTCGCCCGCGCCCCCCAAGCACTCTATCGAGAGTACTTGGGGGCTAATTACTAAGCATTCATCTGTCAAGGCAAAGCAGGACACGGGTTGAGAGTTAACGGTTCAATATGTCTTTTAAGGTATCGGGATCGCAGCACACATCAACACCCGCCTGCTCTTGCGCCAAGAGCATCGCAATACGCGAGTCTTTATCGCCCCAGCCTCGGTTAAGTGCTTCTGTCATCTGAGCAAGTGTTAGCGTTGCAAATTGCATATCTAGATCAAGTTCGCGACCGAGCTCGTTTGCCAACGTCACGTCTTTATGAGCAAGTTTTAATGAAAATTTAGCGGGTTCGTAAGCGCCACTTAAAAAGTGTGTAGGCAAGCCGTCAAAGGTTCGACGGCGACCCATCGCACCGCTGCGCAACGCTTTGAAAAGGGTGGGGGCCTCGACGCCGGCCTTGACTCCCATTGAAAACACCTCTGCGATCGCAGAATTAAACATATAGCCCATACAGTTGTGAACTAACTTGGCGACCGAAGCGGCGCCAACGGCACCTAAAAATTGCACGTCGTCTGACATGCACGACAATACTGGCGCGTATTTTTTAAAGGTTGCTTCGTCGCCGCTTGTCCAAATCACAAGTTTGCCCGAAGCGGCTCCCGTGGGGCCTCCGCTAACAGGAGCGTCTAAAAAAAACAGTTCTTTTTTAGCAAGTTCGGCATGCAACTCTCGAATCACCCGAGGGGCATTGGTTGAAAAATCAAACACGGCGCTCCCAGCGCGCAGGCTAGCGTTCAGCCCGTTCTGACCCGTCAACACCTCATGGACTTGCGGCGGGCCCGGTAGCGATAAGAAGACAACATCGACCTCGGAGCCCAAGGCGGCAGGTGTAGCGGCCCATTGTGCCCCAAGGGCGATCAGCGGTTGCGCATTCGCGCAAAGCATGTCATTCACGATTAAAGAGTGCCCGTGTTTGATGAGATTCGCCGCCATCCTTGAACCCATCGTGCCAAGTCCGATAAAACCGATTTTCATTTTTGTTGTCCAGTTGTTTGGTGAAGTCGATACAAAGCCTTACCGCTTTAGTATTATTGATCCGAATAAACATTATTCATCAAAAAAATATATCAGGAGACTTCTATGGCTACAGCCCCCACCTCAGAGCGCCGCGAACGTTTACGCAAGACTGTCCCTAAAATGGTTGAGTGTGCAGAAAAAGTTTTATATGGCGATATCTGGGAGCGCAAAGAGCTGTCTAAGCGCGACCGCAGCATGATTACCATTGCTGCCTTATTAACCTCGTTTAGGCCCGATCAGCTGCGTGTACACATCACGCGGGGTTTAGAAAATGGGCTGACGCAAGAAGAGATTGGCGAGTTAATTACACACCTGGCGTTTTATTCCGGTTGGGCGTCATCCATGTCTGCCGCGCAGATTGCCTACGAGGTGTTCGAAGGTCTTGAGAAAAAATGAACTGTTCGTCTAGACACTCTTTCATCTTGACGGCCGCTCAACGGTTGGCGCGCTTGACAAGCAAGGCTGCACTCACCGCCATCTTGCTTGCTGTTGTTTCAACGGCAGCACCCGCGTACGCACAGCCGTTTCCAAACAAGCCACTCAAAATCGTGGTTGGGTTTCCGCCTGGCGGAGGGTCAGATTTAATGGCCCGCATCGTGGCCGAAAAAATGTCGGTGATACTCAAACAACCTGTGATTGTGGATAACAAGCCGGGCGCGGGCTCAACCATCGCAGCAACCTTCGTTTCGCGCGCAGCACCCGATGGCTACACTATGCTCTTTGGTCAGGCTGCCAATGTAGGCGTTGCGCCAGCAATCATGAACACGCTGACATACGATCCTCTCAAAGACTTTGCCCCAATTACGCGTTTGGTTTCGGCGCCCTTAGTGTTGGTTGGGCCTGCAGATCTTCCTGCAAAAAATCTTAAAGAGCTTATCGCGCTGACTGCCGCTAAACCTAATGCCTTGAGCTATGGTTCGCCGGGCTCCGGTACGGTTGGTCATCTTGCAGGCGCCATGTTTATGAACGAGGCCAAGCTTAAGGCTGTGCATGTTCCCTACAAAGGCCAGTCGCTGTTAATCACCGATATGTTGGGGGGGCGTATTGCGATGTACTTTAGTACGATTGCCGTCGTCAAACCCTATGTCGAAAGCGGCAAAATGCGTGCCTTTGGCGTGACATCTTCAAAGCCCTCTGCTGCGTTTCCGGGCGTGCCGACCATTGACGCTGCAGGGTTGCCCGGCTACGCCGTTGAAAATTGGTACGGCTTGTTGGCACCGGCTGGTACCCCAACCGCTGTGATTGATACGCTGCATCAAACCGTTAAGCAAATCTTGCTTTTGCCTGACGTGCAGCAAGACCTCACCAAAGAAGGGGGCGAGGTCGGGGGTGAGTCACCCGCTGAGTTCGCGAAATTCTTAAGTATTGACATACCGCGTTGGAAAAAAATTGCAGTCGAGGCAGACCTAGCGCCTTAATGCAGCTCTTTTGCGCCACGCCCTCATTTGAGGTTTAGTCAGCTTGTTTTGAGCCGGCAGTCAAAGACGCTTCGTTCAAGACAAGCACTGCGCGTTAGAAGCGGTGACGTAAGCCAGTCACAACATAAAAGCTAGCCGTTTCTGCAATAAACCCCGGGTTTGTCGCATATGAAGTCGCGACATACATATTGGTGCGCGGCGTGAAATCGTATTGATACCCAATACTGTAGGCGTCTTGCGCCCCAACATTGTTCTGGGCCTTGGTCGTGCCATTGTTGGCTGCACGTGTCCAGGCACTGAAAATCTTTGAAACGCCATTAATTGGCAGCGTAAAGCCCAGCATGTACGAATTGAAATTCATGTTGGGATCGAAGATGATGGCGCCTTGCCCACCACCCCAAGAATTAATATCAATCGTCGGCTTACCGATGGTGGTGTAAGAGACACCTTGAATATTGATGGCACCACCCTGGTTTTGGCCGACCGCAGCAGAAATTTGTACGGCGCCAAAGTCATATTTGCCGCCTACGATCCACTCGCGAATATTAGAGCTGCTGGCTATGTTTGAGGGTAGTCTTGGATCGGCACCGTTCGGCATGACCTGATCATAAGACGCAGCCAGCATCACGGGGCCACTGTTATAACTTACCCCGAGCGTGATCAGACGCGTGTTGTTCATAGTGGTGTCGTTGTAGTCGCTACCAGCCGCGATGGATTTCGCACCATCAAAATAATACGTATTCATTTGGGGTGAAAACGAGTAGCCAGCTCCCACTCTAAGCCCGCTTGCGGGCTCAAGCATCAACTTGATGAGGTTGCTGTACTTGGTGTTTGAGTTGGCCGAGCCAAAGGCGAACGCCATCCGAGCTTGACCTAGCCCGCCCCGAAAAGGGTCAATGGGTAAGAAGAATTCAGGGGCATAACCGCTTTGACGACCGATTCTAAAATACCCCAACGAGTCGTCTTTGCTGAAACCAACCCAGGATTGAAGCCCGTACTGGCGTCCGTTCGACAACAGAGCGCCGTTTGTGAGGTCTAAGCTGCCCTCGAGCTGAAAGTTCGCATTGAAGCCGTTGCCTAAAGGCTCTTGGCCACGCACACCCCAGCGTGAGGTTGTTTGCATGCCGCTGGCGAGCCCAAGCCTCGACTGGCTATATTGGCCAGGGCCAGTGAGGGTTTGGTAGGCGATGCCGCCATCGAGCAGACCATAAAAGGTTGCGCTACCTTGCTGTGCGGATGCGTGATTTGTATAAAGACATACAGCAATCAGGCCGAGCATTAGTTTATTAACGGGCGTCATATCGTCTCAGCTGCGTACGCTCGGCACTGGCTTGATAATCCACTGACCCCTTGAGGTAAGAGGCAAGTCGAAGACAGGCCGGGCGAATGTCATTTTTTTGATGTTGTACAAACACAGAGCGAGTAGGTTATCAGAGATTGAATTCAGTGAGTGCTTTTGGGGCCTTGGTAGTGTGGAAATCGCAAGACCGATACAATGTCCTAAATCACATCCTATCCCACGCTGTTGGCAAAATACGATCCAATGCCGGTGGCCGTGCCGAGTTGTTTCATAACTAGTGAGCCCCAACCATGAAGCCTAAGTCTGCAAGCCCAAATATTGTCGTTCTAGGTGCTGGCGCTGTTGGTTGCTATTTTGGTGGCATGTTGGCACGCGCGGGGCACAAGGTGACGTTGGTGGCTCGTGCAGAGCACGTCGATGCAATCGCTCAACATGGCTTGCACATGGATTGCCAAAGCTTTCAAGAATACGTTGCGATCTCGGCAAGTACTGAGCTTGCAGTCGTTGCTCAGGCAGATCTAATTTTATTGTGTGTGAAGTCGCCCGACACCACCAAAACGATTAAAGCGATTACACCCTATTTGCAAAAGCACACAGCGATTTTGAGTTTGCAAAACGGAGTTGATAATTGCGAACGCATACGGGCTGTCGTCGGTAATTCGGTGTTTCCGGCTGTCGTTTACGTGGCCACGATTATGGCGGGCCCCGGTCGGCTGAAGCACTTGGGGCGAGGCGAGTTAGCGATTGGTCAATCTGAAGATGGGCACAATCCCGTCGACGCGGCAAGTCAGCTAACGGCTCTTGCCAAGTTGCTGACTGAGGGGGGCGTTCCTTGCGCGGTGTCGCCAGACATACGCAAAGACCAATGGAGTAAGTTCCTGGTCAATTGCAGCTACAACGCGATTTCGGCGATTGGTCAGCTCACTTACGGAAAAATGGTCCAGACCGAAGCGGTGTGCGTGCTGATTAATCAATTAGGCAGCGAAGTCGTGAGCATTGCTCAGCACCAGGGGATCGCTCTGACGCTCCAAGAGGCTCAGCAAGTAAATGACATGATCCCAAAGACGATGCCGGGGCAGCTGTCGTCAACAGCCCAAGATCTTGCACGTAAAAAACCGTCTGAAATTGAATTTCTGAATGGGTTGATCGTTCGTAAAGGGCAAGAGTACGGCATTGCGACCCCAGCCAATCAAAGCGTGTACGCCTTGGTCAAAATGCTAGAAAATGCTCAGGCGCTTCAAAAGGCCTAGGTGCCCGGCGTTTGAGTGAAATTCATAACAGCGCATCAAGGTTAAGATACATGTGATCACGGTTAAGGTAGGCCAGATGATCCCGTCTTCCGCAAGGGCAAGGGCAGTACTAGCGCCGCGTCTTGTGCGAGCCGTCGCATCATTAAAAACAACAAATTAAAAACAACAAAAAGCTTTTGAGAGACCTTTAATGAATAATAAATTTATCACTAGTCTTCGCTCTTGCCTCGCCCTCGTGCTTGCGCTGTCTGCAACCTTGGCGGTCGGCAACGCGGCGGCGCAAAGTGCCGCGGAAAAGTATCCTGAAAAGTCAATCAAGATTGTGATTCCTTTCCCACCTGGTGGATCAACTGATGCACTTGGTCGTGCCGTTGCTCAAAAAATGCAAGAAAAATGGGGTCAAGCGGTTGTCGTTGAAAACCGACCAGGCGCTAGTACCTTGATTGGCTCAACTGCAGTTGCCAAAGCGGCGCCAGACGGTTACACCTTGATCGTGGCGGTGAGCAGCCACACTACAAATCCAGCAATGCATACCAGCATGCCATTCGACACGCTTAAAGATTTCAAAGCGATCAGCATGCTCGCGCGAGCGCCTGTGCTGGTTGTCGCAAACCCGAGTTTTCCGGCTAATAATATGAAAGAGCTGATCGAACTCGGCCAGGCTGGCAAGGTCAAGCTTGATTATGGCTCGGCCGGCGTCGGCACGATGACGCACCTCACCGCAGAGCTGATCAAAAAACAGACGGGTCTAGAGCTGACACACATCCTTTACAAAGGCGGTAGCCCAGCCATGATGGATGTGATGTCAGGCCACCTTGCCTTAACCTTTGCAACATTGGGCCAAGTACAGCCTCAAATTAAATCGGGCAAGCTCAAAGCACTTGGGATTTCGTCTGACACGCGTTATACCTCGGTTTCAGACATCCCTACTTTTAAAGAGCAAGGCCTCGATGTGGTCACAGTTGAGTGGTTTGGCTTGCTCGCACCTGCGGCGACGCCCGAGGGAATCATCGCCAAACTGAACGCCGCCGTTAAAGAAATCATGGCAAACCCAGAGCTTGGTGATCGTCTCGCCTCAATCGAACTTGTGAGCTCAACTCCCGAGTTTCTTGAACAGTTCATTCAAACCGAAGTCAATCGCTGGACCCCCGTGATTAAAGAGCTGGATATCAAAACGAACTGAGCGTCTTCGGCTCCGAATAAAGAGTCGTTTTTTACGTAGCACTTTGACTTTATCCGCGAAGATACCTCTGCGTCTTCAGGGCAGTTTGAAGGTCAAACTGAGCGGCAGCGTTAAACGTCGTGGCAGGCCAAACGTGGTGGTGAGGCTAAAATAGAGTCTCGTCCTGCCGCTGGAGTAAGTCTAAATGAGTCACGGTTCGCCCAATATTCCAACCGCCGTACCTCTCGGCAAAGACGTCTCTTATCCTAAGGGCTACGACGCGACACTGTTGTTTCCGATGCCACGGTTAGATGCGAGGCTAACCCTTGATCTGACAAGTTTGCCTAATTCAGCGATCGCTATGCCGGGCGACTTGCCGTTTAAAGGTTTCGATCTCTGGAACGCCTACGAACTCTCTTGGCTTAACGCAAAAGGCGTGCCTAAGGTCGCTTTGTTACGTGTCAAAGTTCCGTGCACCAGCCCTAACATCGTCGAATCAAAATCCTTAAAACTCTATTTGAATAGTTTTAATCAAACACGCTTTGAAACTGTGCATCACGTGTTTGACCTTTTGCGCAAAGATCTTGCGCGAGCAATCGGAACCGAGCTTGAACTTGAACTTGAACTTGTTGGGCCTGACCAATTTGCCAACGAGACCATCATAGAGTTTATGGGTGTGGATCTGGATAAATTAGATGTTGAGATTGACTGCTATCAGCCAGACGCCGCACTACTAAAACTTAAACCAAACGCGCCAAGAACCGTTGCAGCTCAGGGTAAAGCAAGCCCTTCCGAATCAATCGATCACAGCGGTCCTTCAAATGCAAAGTACGCTAGCATTTCTGAGACGGTATTTTCAAGGCTATTAAAATCCAATTGCCCCGTTACGGATCAACCCGACTGGGCCTGTATACAAATTGGCTACACGGGCCCCGCGATTGACCATGCCAGTTTGTTGAAATATATCGTTTCATACAGATTGCACAATGGTTTTCACGAGCATTGTGTTGAAAAAATATTTACCGACATCTTAAAGCAGTGCTCGCCTACTTCTCTATCGGTGTATGCGCGTTACACCCGTCGTGGCGGGTTAGACATTAACCCTTGGCGCGCGACGTTTGACGTCACGCCGCCCTCGCTCGGGCGTAGTGCACGCCAATAGGTCTGTGCTCATACTGTTAGCTCAAATCCCGATTCTGCCGGTGATACGACCGCTGCAAAAATTAATGGCTCTGTACCATGGTTAAACACGCCATGCACGGCGCCCCTTGGTGCGATGACGACATCACCCGCTTTGATCATTCGGGTAGTTCCTTCTTTGTCTAGCTGATAGGTGCCCGTACCTGACAGAATTATCCAAGTGTCTTGACCAGTGGGGTGCGAATGCGCAGGCAAGTGCTGACCGGGTTTGACATGCCAGGCGATCACGGCAGCGTCATCGGTGCGCGAGATAACCGAGCGGATGGGTTCGCCCTCGGAGGGCTGCAAATAAGTGCTCAGCGTAAATAGGCGATCTTGAGTCATCAGTAGCTCTCAGTGTGAGGTCAGTCAGGTTTTTGGTAAGCAATGCAATCGACCTCAACTTTGCAATCGACCACCATACTCGATTGAACGCACGCGCGGGCGGGGGGGTGATCGCCAAAATATTCTTTGAACACTTTATTAAACGCCGAAAAATCTCGCGCGTCGTCTAACCATACGCCACAGCGCACCACGTGTTGTGGCCCATAGCCCGCCTCTTTTAAAATCGCCATTACGTTTTGAATGGCTTGGTGCGACTGAGCCGTAATCCCACCGGTCACCACGTCGCCATTGAGCATTGGGATTTGACCCGAAACATGCAACCAGCCATCAGGCGTTTGAACCGCGCGAGCGAAGGGCATTTGTTGGCCGCCCGTTCCGTCTGCAATACCAAAGCGTTTAAGCGTGCCCATAACATGATCCTTTGTTGATGCCATGATTTGGCCAGAGGTGAGTGAACTTGAAGTGCTCAATAAGTGCCTAGCCAAAAAGAGGTGGGCATCAGTCAGTGAGTTAACGGCCTATTTCAGGATATTCAGGTGTTGTCAGTGCCTGGTGGAATGCTTAAAAAAGAGTTTGTACCGCACCGGTGATTTGATACTGTTCGTCCACCAACAAGACTTGTCGCCACTTATCGAAGGTGAGGCAGGGATGCGAGATGTCAAATGCAAGCATATCACCGACTTCGATGTCGGCGCTTTCAGGGATACTCATAAAGGCATGTTGATCCATCATCGCGGTAATCTGCCAGTCGCTTGGCGCTGCCTGAGGCCTTTGCTGCGCCCCTGGGCGGAAGTGCAACGAGGTAATCGGCAACCCAGCGTCAAACGCAGCATCGCGCTTGCCTAAGGCAATGATCGCTCGATTCGACTCTGGCACAGCTTGCACGTAGGCCCACAACTGCAACGCAGGTAATAAGCTGCGCCCCATGTCGCGTGCAACAGGGTTACTCGCTTGTATACGTTTTTCAGCGTTAAGGTACACACCGACATCGTGGGTTAAATAGCAGCCCGGTCTTAAAATAACCTGCAAGGTTTGGTTCGTCGAGAGACTTTTATTGCCAAACTCTTCAGCCACAACATCAAACCAAGCTGAACCTGCGCCACTGAGTATCACGTGCGATTCTTTAAACTGGTTTTGTAACGCGAGCGCCTGTGTGCGTGCCAGTACATGTTGCAACAGATCTCTAATGGCGTGCTCTTCGCTTAAGACGCCTTCATAAAGCTCAACGCCGACAAGGCTTAATGTCTGTGGCCAGCGGGCGATAGCGTCAAGCACTGCCTGCTCTTGTGAAAGATTGCGGATCCCAGTGCGTCCGCCTTGCGCACCATACTCGAGCAATATCTTCAGTTTTTGTTGGTGCTCAGAAAAATACCGGCCAAGCGCATCAGCATTCGCTGCCGAGTCAACAATGCAACAAAAGTAAAAGCTCGGGTCTGCTTGTTGCAAGCGGGCGATAATCGCCATATTGCCCTTGCCAACTAGTTGGTTTGCCATGATGATGCGCGGTACGCCGTGCGCCGCCGCCGCTTGTACTTGCGATGCTGTAGCAAGTGTGATGCCCCACGCACCATGCGCAAGCTGCATTTGAAACAACTCTGGGCTCATGGTCGTTTTGCCGTGTGGTGCAAGCTCGACACCGTACCGTTCGATGAACTGTTTCATCCAGACAAGATTGTGCTCGATACGGCTTTGGCGTAACACAGCAACCGGCAAACTGACGTCTTCGTTCAAAATGCTCCAGCCAAGCGAGCCACACCCTGCGAAGGTGCTGCCAGGCGTGACTCGCCCTAAACCTTTACCCAGAGTGTCAAGTTGAGTTTTTTGCAGCAGATTTGCAAGCATGTTTAAGCGTTACCAGAAGTGTGAATGAGAAGGGTAGACGTTGCGACTTGTTGACGCGCTTGATGCTATTTATCGGGGATGAGCCTTTTGCCTAGGCTCACCGAGGCATCGACTGTGTATCCAAGTGCCTCGTAAAAGCTCAAGGCTTGTACGTTTGTTTCACGCACCTGCAAGTTCAATTTTGGGCAACCGACCGCTAACAAAAGTTCTTCTCCGAATTGCATGAGTCTTTTGGCATAGCCGCATCGCTGATGTTGCGGTGACACCGCCAGGTAATTCACCCAGCCTCTGTGACCTTCATAGCCAAACATCGCGCTCGCAACGATTTCGTGATTGACTTCGCCAACAACAAACCATTCAGGGTTGACCGCGAGTTTGCGTTCAATGTCTAGGTACGGATTATTCCATGAGCGGATCAGCCCGCAGCACTGCCACAGACTGACGACTAACTCGGTATCTTTTGCGGTGAAAGATCTGATGTTCACTTTTGCGTTACCAATGTAGGCTGCCGCCGATAAAAATTTGTGTTTAAGTCTTGCGGTTGCGTGGTCAGGACGCCAACTTATACAGAGACCAACCTAAGTTCAAAGCAATCAGAGCCATAAGTGTAAAAAAAGTGAATTTCATCCCGAGTACACGCTTACTGAAATCGGGGGGTGGAGTGTTGATGCCAATAACGTGAATCAAACGCCCAATAATCAGCGTGACACCCGGGGTCGCCACTAACCACCAAGCCGCGCCGTTTAACTCTAAACAAGCAAGCAATATCAGCCCAAAAGGCACATACTCTGCGAAGTTGCCCTGAGCGCGAATAGCTCTCTCAAGATCTTCGTGCCCGCCGGTTCCTAAACCAACTTTATTTTTTCTTCGTAAGCCAATCACAGCAAATGAGAGCCTGATGAAGATGCCCGTCAAGGTAGCGGCGATGAGTGAGGTGACTATGAGCATGTACGGATTTTCTTTTAAGGACTCGGAACGAGCATTAAGCGGGTTATCTAATTTTTCGACTATCAATAATCATATTATTCATTGGACTAATCATGCAAAAGCGCTCAGACTCATTCTAACGAACTAAAAAACAAAATTATCATTTCCAACCAAGGAAAAATTATGAGCACAAAATCAGTCAAAACCCTAATAGATATTGGTATCAGTGAAAAAGATCGCGAGGCCATTGCTCAAGGTTTGTCGGCGCTTTTGGCTGATAGTTACTCTTTGTATTTAATGACGCATAATTTTCATTGGAATGTGAAAGGTCCAATGTTTAACACCCTTCACACCATGTTTATGGCTCAATATACTGAGCAGTGGACGGCACTTGATCTCATTGCAGAGCGAATTAGAGCGCTTGGCGAGCCCGCACCAGGCACCTATAAAGAGTTCGCGAAGCTCACTTCGATCAAAGAGGTCGAGGGCGTGCCAAAGGCAATGGATATGGTCAGACTGCTTGTGAAGGCGCAAGAAGCTACGGCAAAAACAGCCAGAAAATTATTTCCGCTGGTAGAAAAAGCAAGAGATCAGCCGACCGCAGATCTGCTGACTCAGCGGCAAGATATTCATGAGAAAACGGCTTGGATGCTGCGAAGCTTGTTGGAAGAGTAAAGGTTGAACGCCATCAACAAATATTATTTACTCGGCTATGTGTGCTGTAGAACAGTTCATTAGAAATTAAACTAATAGACTGGGGCAAGGGGTGGTCAAGCAGACACGAGAGGATGCGACAAGTAAGTGGCTTTGCACAGACCTTTTCAGCGCCCGAAGCAACAAGAACGAGTACGTCATGATCTTGTTATGATTTCGACTCACAACTAGGGTCTAACCGAAGAGACAAAATGCTCAAATACCTTGGAATATATTTTTCGCTTTTGATCTCTCTTCTCGTGGTGGATTTAATTTGGCTTTTGGTCATTGCAAAAAAAATGTACCGAGACAGCATGGGCGATTTAATGGCCGTTGAACCTAATCTTGCGGCTGGGTTGGCCTTTTATGTGCTGTACGCCGTTGGTGTTTGTATTTTCGTAATCGTACCCGCAATCTCAAAGCAGTCATGGTTTGATGCTGTTCTGTATGGCGCCCTTTTCGGTTTTTTTTGCTATATGACCTACGATTTGACCAATCTGGCCGTAGTGCGCAACTTTCCAACACAATTGGCTTTTATTGACATAGCTTGGGGTAGCTTTGTTACGGCCGCGCTATCTGGCTTTGTTTATTGGGTCGGCAATAAAATACCCTGACGTTATTCAAAACATCTTGTCAGATTGAGAAAGCGCTACGCGTCACTAATTTTTTTTATAGTCTGTACCGCCTCAAGAAAGGTGCGGCTAAAAACTTGGCATAGCAGAAGACCTAAGCAGAAATGTGCGCTAGCGAGCAGACGTTGCGGGCTCTGAGCATCAAACTGTAGTGTCCAGAAACCCCGATCGTGCCTCATGTGCGTTGTACTAGCATTGCGCAGGATCAATGACTCTCAGGAGTGCTTCCCATGCTTTTAGACACCTTTTCTGCCCGCTCGCTTCACCTCGCCAATCGCGTGGTAATGGCGCCATTGACACGCAGTCGTGCCACGCCTGAACACACGCCCACTGCACTCATGGCGACGTACTACGGTCAGCGGGCGTCGGCCGGCCTGATCATTACTGAGGGCACTTCGCCCAGTCCCAACGGTTTAGGTTACCCACGTATTCCTGGACTGCACGACGCAGCGCAGGCGCATGCCTGGGAAGCCACCACAACGGCTGTGCACGCCCAAGGCGGCAAAATCTTCGTGCAGTTCATGCATTGTGGTCGAGTGGCGCATGTCGACAACCTGCCGACCGGTGCCGAAGTACTGGGGCCTGGCACGGCTGTGTGCCCGGGCGAGATGTATACCGACACGTTGGGTATGCAGCCGTACAGCCCGCCACGAGCGATGAGCAGCGTAGATATTGCCCATGTCATAGAAGAACATGTGGCCGCAGCGAAGCTCGCGGTAGAAGCAGGTTTCGATGGTGTTGAACTGCATGGCGCAAACGGCTACTTGATAGAGCAGTTTCTCAACCCTCATGTCAATCAGCGTACCGATGGCTACGGCGGCAGCGTCGAGGGACGCAACCGCCTAGCACTAGAGATCGTACGCGCCACAGTAGACGCTATCGGGCCAGAACGGGTGGGCATTCGAATTTCGCCCTACGGCGTAGCCAATGGCACCAGCGCGTTTTCTGAGGTAGAAGCGCAATACTTCGAGCTTGTGCATTCACTCTCGGCGCTAGGCCTGCTATACGTGCACTTGGTCGACCATTCATCAATGGGTGCGCCGCAAGTGCCGGCTGATTTCAAGCTTAAGCTGCGCGCGGGCTTTGAGGGGTTATTTATTCTCTCAGGAGGATTTGATCAGGCAGGCGCCGAACAGGCTCTTCTCGACAAGCGCGGTGACCTAATAGCTTTTGGCCGGCCGCTTCTGGCTAATCCCGATCTGGTGGCACGCATGCGTCAGGATGCGCCACTCAACGCTCCGATTGAGGCTACTTTCTACACCCCTGGCCCTAAAGGCTACACCGATTACCCGACCTTATTGGCTTAGGCCTCTGAATCTTCGTACCACTTACTTGAGGGCGTCTTATTACTGCCTTCCAAAGCTTGACAGTCTCCCCGCTTTCACCCAGCAGATCACCGCGGGCGTGGCAAGGGGCGGGGAAGACACGGTAACTAAAATAGCCTAACTTTTTAACGCCCGTCTTTTTTCAGGAACGACCCCCAAAGAACTCAACGGCTGAAATTGTCATAATATACAGGTGTATATTGCTATTTGGCAAAGAAACTATTTCTACTCATCACCCGTTAAAAGCTGGAGGGGCAAATGATTGGCGTTCATTCACGCACTCGTTACATGGTCGCGTCATTCATATTGTTGATAATTCTTGGTTTAATTTGGCAAGTGGGTTACTCGTTGCCGCCCGATACGATTGTGATTGCTGCAGGTCCGAAGGGCGGCTTCTATGACACGACAAGCCTCGAAATTCAACGTCAGCTCGAGGCAAAAGGATTCAAAGTAGAAATTTTGAATTACACCGAGACTGAAAAAATTATTACCGATGTGAATGATCCTGACTCGCGGGTATCGATGGGATTCTTAATTCAAAAGGTCGAAGCCGCGGTCTATAAAAATGTGATGTCAATGGGGTCGATCATGAAAAGCCCCTTGTTTATCTTTCAGCGTTCGGGTTTAGCCTTAAAAAGTCCGTCCGACTTCAAAGGCTTAAAGATAGGTGTGAGCCCCCCAAATAGCAGCAGTAGAGGTATCAGTGAAATGGTGCTATCTTCGTATGGCATTTTTTCAGACAATTCTGAGTTTGTTCCGTTGTCGCTCACTGACATGCAACGCGCAATCGAGACAGGAAGTATCGACGTTGGGTTTTTTTTGCAACCAGCGACTAATTCGGTTTTTGCTGGCATCGGAGAAAGAGGTATCGCGACACTTGTGCAGACAGAGTACGCAGAATCCATTACCAAAAAAAATGGGCATCTCTCGGTTGTGACGCTGCCAAAGGGGTCGTTTAGTATTGTCAATAATTTACCGGCAACAGATATCAAAATGGTCGCGGCCCCGGTTACGGTCGTAGCAAAAAAAAATTTACATGTTGCGGCAGTGACGGCTGTAGCCCTGGCACTTAAAGAGATTGTCGCCCCGCCGACCTTGGTTTCTTTGCCCGGTGAGTTTCCGTCGATGGACATTGAGCGTAACGTTCAGGACTCTTCGCGAGCCGCAGACATTTACAAGTCTGGTACGGCGAACGAACCCTTTTTATATAAGCATTTAAGTTTTGTGGTTGCAGGAACGTTTGATGCGTTGACGCTAACCCTAGGTGTACTACTCTCTTTACCCGTCGTTTTGTCGGGGTTGTTTGAACCTTTGAAATTATGGACTAACCAAAAACCCCAGCGACAACTTCAAACCCTTGAAGGCTTGCATGCGCTGGCTCAGACGCGAACGCTCACCGAGCGAGAATTGGCCAAAGTAGAGAAAATCGAAGAATATTTCGAGAAGAATCACAATACGGTCGAGCGAGGTAAGAGATATGCCCTCGAAATTAAGAAATTGCATCTCACAGCTAACAGTGTTTAGGACGAGTGCTTTAACGTTACGCAAATATCTTGTCAGCGTATCTTAGATCGACATGTTTGCGGCACTCATTTCCTAGGGTGTAAATAGAATCTCCGCTGCGAACTCAGACCATTGCACCGCGCATTACCTACCGAAGCTTGCGGAAGTGTCATCCGATTGACTATTTGTGCTCAAGTATTTCTTTCAAGATCGTGACTTGTGCTGAGTATTCTTCTTGATAGCTCTCAAGATCGCTCACAGTATAGCCACCGTAACCATAGGTTTTGGAATAAGCGGCATACTCGGCGGCGGCTACCGCATTGCCGTTAATGGCATTCGCTAACGCGTATGTCGCAGACACGGCAGAGTGCTTGGTGCCATCAAGTGACGTAGACCCTTGGTGCTTATTGGCGATATTAAAGATTGACTTTTGAAGGGCCTCAAAGTCGACTTGGTTGAGCTGTCCGTCTAAATAGGACTTAAAGTCTTGATACGCTAACAGTGCCTCATCGAGTTCCAAAAGATGATTGATGCGGGAAGCACAGGCAAAACAAAACTCAAGGCGCACCCTCTCCATTTCAGGAGTATTCAGCCCTACTTTGTCGACTTGAGACCTAAGTTCAATGTTCATCGCCTAATTTTAATATTCGTTTCAAGTGGTCAGCGCTATATTTGAGCTAATTATTTAAACATCATCCGAGAATATCATCAACATCATGCTTAAACCAGTTACGTTGATTTGGCTCTTAATGTTTCCAACTTTGGTCATCGCACAATATAGCCCTCTGTCAGCGGAACTTGCCAAAACTGTTCCCATTGCCGATGTGCACATGCATGTTGATTTTAGTGCGGGAGATCAGCCTGACTTCTATTTAGAACAAATGAATCGTAACTACGTGAAGTGGGCTGGTGCGGTAGGATCCTACCTGCCAAATACAGTTCAAGCACTTGGTGATAGATATATTGCGACATTGGGCCAAGGTGAATTCTTCACGGTCTTTCGCAATAGCGGTGGTCGCGGTTTAACAAATATTGACGACCCGGCATTTCAGCGTCTTTTTAAAAATGCAGAAAATGCCTTCGTCGCAAAAAGAATCAAGGGGTTTGGAGAGCTTCATACTGACAACCATCGCTCTGGACCGCCAGAGATTCGTAGGCATATACGCACTGATAATCCTGTCATTCGCCAAATTTATTCAATCGCAAATAAGTATGGCGGTTTTGTGCAAATTCATGGCCAAATGGATAGTGAATTTGAAAAAGATATCTTAAAAATAACAGCCGACTTTCCTGCTAGCACGACAGTGCTGTCGCACTGCTTATCAACTGACGATGCTGATGATTTAAGAATTTTATTTAAACAGAGAACAAATATTGTTTGTGAGCTATCTTCTGGCGGGCCAATTGCTAAACGATTAAGCCTCGGATATAAACCCTCGATAGGAAATGTTTTTTCTGCAACTGAGTTGAAAAAGGATTGGAAAAAGCTGATGGAAGAGTATCCAAATCAAGTCATGCTTGGATCAGACAACTGTTGTGGCTTAGAAAATCAGTATGACGCACTCATCGCAGAGTTGCGAGGCGGGGTGTTGCAGAATCTGCCTCCGGATGTCATGGAAAAAGTGGCATACAAAAATGCTATCCGTGTATTCAAACTCAAAGAGTAGTAACTTGCCAAGGTATTCACTCGTGACAGACCGGAAACGACCAAAAAACCAGCGAGAACACAGCTTAATGCCGGCCGCAAGCCTAATTAAACTAGGGCCTAGCGATCTAAATACTTACTGTATGTTTTTCGTCTTCATGACTTGGTTAATAAAGGGAAACATATTTTTTGCCCATAGTTGACAGCCAGCAACTGTCATATGGCCAGCGCTGCCAGGCTGATCGTATTGACGATTAGTTCTATCAGTTGGTACATCTTTGTTCCAGTGCCCATAGTAATAGGCGCCATATTTTGTAGCTAACTCTTGACCTTCGTTTACGCTT
>Ga0114958_10000712_pt1 | contig 28084 bp, 21 predicted proteins | sample C_130208_EF_Meta_FD_89577 | JGI IMG/M metagenome (GOLD analysis project Ga0114958, IMG submission 89577) | Freshwater microbial communities from Lake Croche, Canada to study carbon cycling - C_130208_EF_MetaG | ecosystem: Environmental > Aquatic > Freshwater > Lake | place: Lake Croche, Canada... | reverse complement strand
GTAACCATAAAAACTTACGAACAAATAGAAAAAGAAACTAGAGAAAAAACCTTAACTTCTTTAAATGATAATTTTGCTTTCATCAGTAAAGAATTGGATCGAGAAGATTGGTTTTCTGTTTACGTTAATGTAATTGCCTCTCGTTTTGACCCGCATACTTCTTATTTTGCTCCAGATGAAAAAGAGCGTTTTGATGTGAGTATGAGTGGTAAACTCGAAGGAATTGGAGCACGCCTTCAAAAAAAGAATGATTTCACCGAAATAACCGAATTAATTTCGGGTGGTCCCGCATGGAGACAAAAAGAACTGGAAGCTGGTGATATTGTATTAAAAGTGGCACAAGGCGATAAAGACCCAGTTGATGTTGTTGGGATGCGTTTGGATGATGTGGTTAAAAAAATTAAAGGACCAAAAGGAACCGAAGTACGATTAACGGTTAAAAAAACGGATGGCTCTATGAAAGTAATTTCTATTATTAGAGATGAAGTTGAAATAGAAGAAACGTATGCTAAGTCTAGTATTGTCGAGAAAAACGGAATTAAGTATGGAGTAATTTATTTGCCAAAATTCTATATTAATTTTGAAAATAAAGACAGTCGCGATGCTGGAAAAGATATTGCTATTGAAGTAGAGCGATTGAAAAATGAGGGCGTTCAAGGAATTATTATGGATGTTAGAGATAATGGAGGAGGTTCTTTGAAAACGGTTGTTGATATTGGGGGTTTATTTATCGAGCAAGGCCCAATTGTGCAAATTAAATCGGCAGCAGGCAAAAAAGAAGTGCTTTTTGATAATGACCCAAAAGTAGAGTGGGATGGTCCTTTGGTGATAATGACAAACGAGTTTTCTGCATCTGCATCAGAAATTTTGGCTGCTGCAATGCAAGATTACAAGCGTGCAGTAATAATTGGAAGTAAACAAACATATGGCAAAGGAACAGTTCAAAATGTAATCGATTTGAATCAGTTTGTTAGAGGAAATAAACTGGGTGATTTGGGAGCTTTGAAAACTACAACTCAAAAATTTTATAGAATTAATGGTGGTTCTACGCAGTTAGAAGGTGTTAAAAGTGATATTGTGATACCCGATAATTATGCGTATTTAAAAATGGGTGAGCGCGATGTTGACAATGCCATGCCATGGGATAAAATTGACCCAGCAGAGTATCAATTATGGAACAAACAAAAGAATTTTGATTTGGCGATTACTAATAGTAAAAAACGTATTGAAATCAACCCTCAGTTTAAATTGATTGATGAAAATGCAAAATGGCGTCAAGCAAGAAATGACGAAAACGTATATAACTTGCAAATTGATAAGTTCAAACAAGAACAAAAAGTGCTGGAAGATACTAATAAAAAGTACAAATCTATTGCAGATTATTCTAATGTATTAAAGTTTAAATCATTACCTTATGAAGAAGAACAAATGAAAAATGATTCGACTTTAAAAGAAAAACGCGACAGATGGCACGAAAGTCTATCCAAAGATATTTATGTAGAAGAAGCAATTCATGTTTTAGACGATTTACAATCGGGTGCCCCAAAAAAAGTATTGCCTTCTAAAATGAAGAAAGAAAAAGTTGTAAAGACATAAACCTTTATAGGATAGATTGAATTCTTAATAATATGCTGTTTGTTTTCTTGAAAAATGGATTATCTTGAAAAATGGTTTTTATAATCATAAAAATTATTATTTATATGATTAGTTAGATTACCATTCATTAACCTTATTGGCATCCATTTTTAAGAAAATGAACAGTAGTATTGTAAAGCCCCATAAACCGGAACCACCATAAGAAAAGAAAGGTAATGGTATTCCAACAGTAGGAAAAATTCCCGCAACCATGGCGATGTTCACAAAAAAGTGTATGAATAATATTCCTGCAACCGAATAGCCATAGACGCGACTGAACTTTGTTTTTTGCCTTTCAGAAAGGTATATGATTCTTAAAAAAAGAGCTACAAATAATCCAATAACAATCAACGAACCAAAGAAGCCCCATTCTTCACCTACTGTGGTAAAAATGTAATCGGTATGTTGTTCTGGAACAAAACCTCCTTTTGTTTGTGTTCCTTCAAGATATCCTTTTCCAAACCAGCCACCCGATCCTATTGCAATTTCCGATTGGTGTATGTTGTATCCAATTCCTTTCATGTCGACTTGTTTTCCTAATAAAATATTAAAACGGTCTCTATGGTGTTGTTTGAATACATTATTAAAAACGAAACTTACAGAAAAGGAGAAAATGGCTATAATTACTAATATAATTCCACTAGCAATAATATTTCGATCCATCAATCGACTTCTAAAATAATTGATTACCAAAACAACTGCTGCAACTCCAATAACAATAAGAGGATTATTGGTTATTAGCATTAAAATAAATAAAATAATTGCCCCGAAACCAGTTAATAGATACCACCCAGGCAAACCTTCTCTATATAAAACTACAAAGAAAATAGCATAAATTAAAGCACTTCCGGGATCGTGAACTGCAATTAATAAAACCGGTAGAAATATTATTGCTAAAGCAATAATTTGATTGTTTACGTTTTTTAAATTGACTTGAACATCGGATAAATATTTGGATAATGCCAGTGCTGTAGCTGCTTTTGCAAATTCGGAGGGTTGAATTCCAAACGAGCCAAACGAATACCAATTGGCTTGACCTTTTACAGATTTTCCGAAAATAAATAATCCAGCAATAGATAATACAGAAATGGTATAAATTACGGAGGCGTATTTTTCATAAAACTTACCTTCTACAAATAGAATGACAAGAATTAATGGAAATGCTAAACCAATATATAATAGTTGTTTACCATAAAATTGTGACAAATCAAAAATAGAACCATCTCCCGTAACAGACGATAAGGATGAGGAGTAAATGTTTAACCATCCCATTATGACCAAAGCAATAAACATGACAACGCTTATCCAATCAATATTGTTTGTTATACTTTGGTTTTTCATTTTCTTCTATCTTTTTTAACAGAATCTAACTTGGTTTGTTTCTTTTCTTTTTTATCCTTTAATGAATTTTTTTCATTCATTTTGGACATGCTATCTTTTATTTGTGAATTAAGTAATGCAACGCTATCTTTATGTCTGCTTGGGTATAGTTTGCTATATTGGTCTTTCAAACTTCCTTCCAACATTCGTTTTTCAAAATCAACTTTTGTGATTTTACGTCTTAAGTATTTCTCAATCATAAGACTTGTTATAGGACCTGCCCATCGTTTTCCCCAATATCCATTTTCTACAAATACTGCAATAGCAATTTTCGGATTTTCCTTTGGTGCAAAAGCTACAAAAATGGAGTGGTCTTGAAGTTTTACTCGCTTTCCGTTGACTTTCAGATAGTTTTCTGCAGTTCCTGTTTTACCACAAATATCAATTCCTTCAACTCCCAATCCGAATGCTGTCCCTTTATTATATACATCAAACATACCATTGATAACTGGCTCAAAGTATTTTTTATTTATTGTTGTAACGTGTTTGGTTCTGAATTTTTTATCTAAAATTTCACCTTTGATTTTCTTAACAATATGAGGGGTGTAATAATAACCTCTATTAGCAACAGTAGCCATTAGGTTTGCCAATTGGATAGGTGTTGTTAATACTTCTCCTTGACCAATAGCATTGGAAACAATTGTTTTACCATCCCAATTCCACCCAGAATAAATTTTATTATATGTTTTGGAAGTTGGAATTTTACCTTTTTTACCAATGGGTAAATCATAACCCATAAATGCTCCTAATCCAAAACTTTTCAGGTGTTTACTCCAAACATCAACAGCGTACGAATGGTTGTTGTATTTGTTTATGGTTTTAATGTAAACATTTCCGAAATAGGTGTTACAGGATTCATAAATACCGTTATGTAATTGCATTCCACCTCCATGGCAGTGACATTTCATAAATCTGCCGCGTGCATAACTAAATCCATGATTACAGAAAAAGGTAGTGTTTTCATCAATCACGCCTTCTTGCAACGCAACTAAAGCGGTTAAAATTTTGAATGGAGAACCGGGTGGATATTCTGCCAATAATCCTCTATCGTATAATGGTTTTGCAATTGAGTCGTTATGCAATAATGTATAGTTTTTTGAACGTTTTCTGCCAACTAACAAAGCTGGATTAAAATCGGGTGCACTAACAAGAGCAAGAATCTCACCTGTTTTGGGTTCTATGGCTACAATTCCTCCCCATTTGTTCACCATTAATTCTTCACCATATTTTTGGAGTTCACCATCAATGGTTAGGGTTAAATCATCCCCTTGCTTGGAAATGGTATCGTATTTTCCTTCTTTATAGGAGCCAATTTCTCTGTTAAATTTATCTTTAAGAACATATTTAACTCCTTTTTGTCCTCTTAAAAAAGTTTCGTAGCTTTCTTCAACTCCTTGCTTTCCAATCAAATCTCCTCCAACATAATAGGGGTTTTTCTTTACAATGTTTTCATTTACTTGAGTAATAAATCCAAAAACATTGGCACCATATTCAACTTGATAATCTCTTAACGAACGTTTTTGAATATAAAAGCCAGTAAATTTTCTAATTTTTTCTTGAAAAGCAGCGTATTCTAATTTGTTCAATTGCGGCAAAAAAACAGAAGGTAGCATAGGACTGTAAACTCTTGCTTTCTTCATTTTAGTTATTAAAAATTCTTTTGTAACATCTAATAAAGAACAAAATTCTAGGGTGTCCATTTCTTTTACATCTTTAGGAACAACCATAATGTCATAAGAAGGTTGGTTTGCAATTAAGAGCTTTCCATATCGATCATAAACATAACCTCTTTCGGGATAATCATATTTAATTTTGATAGCATTGTTTTCAGATTTTAGTTTGAAAGAGTCTTCAATAATTTGCAGATAAAAGAGGCGCACCAATAACAAAGACGCAGTAATAATTACTAAAGCAGGCAATAATGCTTTTCTCATCGTTTACTTGGCTTGATTAAGTAAATAATTAATATACAAATTATAATTGTGAATAGGGTACTGGCAATAGTTCTAAATACGATATTCCAAAAATATTCGAAAGTGAATACTTCTAAAATGAATAAGGTCAAGTGATGAATGATAACCGCTAATAAGATAAATGAAAATCGTTCAGGAGTTAATACATCGTTCAATCGCACTGTTTGATATTCATAACTTAATCCAAACGAAAATCGGAATAGGGCTGGTCTAAAATTAGCAAGTATTAAACAAGCTGCAGCATGAACGCCTCCAGAATTACAGAATAAATCCATGATTAAGCCTAAGAAAAAACTCGCGGCCAACAGACCATATTTATTTCCATTTACTGGATAGAGAATGATGAAAAGAATATACGGGTAGGGGTTGATGTAACCAGAAAAATTAAAATTATTAAAAATAATTACTTGTACTGCAAGCAGCAAAATGAATCTGGCACTATTGAATAACATGGCACTATTCATTCTTATCGCTCTTTTTTTCTAAGTTAATAATTTCGTTACTATCTTTGTTTTTTATGATATAAACGTGACCTAAACTGGTCATGTCATTGAAAAGTTTAACGTCAATTGTATAAAAATTAGTTTGGTTATCAACATAAATTTTATATATAGTTCCTATTCCAATATTTTCAGGAAAAATATGAGATTGTCCCCCAGTAACAATGGTATCACCTTTTTTAACAGAGGCCAATCGTGGAACATCAACTAATTGCACAAATCCTGTATTTTTCCCATTCCAAGTTAAAGAGCCAATATGATTTGATTTTTTTATTTTCGCATTTATTGGCGATTCGGTATTAAGAATACTCAAAACTGTGCAATATTTTGCGGAAGTATTTTCTACCACACCCACAATGCCCAAACTATTAATAACTCCCATATCGGGTTTAACCCCTTGTTTAAATCCGGTATTTAGAGTTAGAAAATTAACTTGATTACTGTATGAATTTTTAATTACTTCCGATTCTAAAATATTGATTTTGTTAACCCCTTTGATAGAATCTAGCTTTGGAATTTTTGTAGAGTCTTTTAGGTTGAACAACAAGCTTTTTAGACGCGCATTTTCTTTTGCGAGTTCTTCGTTTTGAATTTTTAAATTGAAATAACTTTCCACATTATAAGTCATTTGATACACTCCACCAGTAAAGAAATTTGCTGAGCTAATGACTTTACTTTTGTGATACGAATGTGATTGGATGGTTAACATTAAGGATGTTACCATGAGCAGCAAAAACAGCATTCGATAGCTGTTTTTAAATATAAAATTAAATATTTGCTGCATCTTTTAGGTGTTCAGTTTTCAAAAATCAGTATTCTGAATTTTAATTTAAATAGTTTATTTTATTAATATACTTCTGAATTTAGGAATATTTTTTAAAGCCATTCCGGTACCTCTTACAACTGCCTTCAAAGGATCTTCTGCAATATATACTGGTAAATCTGTTTTTAATGAAATACGTTTATCTAAACCACGAAGCATTGAGCCACCACCAGCCAAATAAATTCCAGTGTTATAGATATCGGCAGCTAATTCAGGAGGGGTTTGAGATAATGTTTCCATTACTGCGTCCTCAATACGTTGAATTGATTTATCTAGAGCTTTGGCAATTTCTCTAAAAGAAACTTCCACTTGTTTTGGTTTACCTGTAAGTAAATCTCTACCTTGAACAGACATATCATCAGGCGGAGCATCAAGAGCGTCGGTTGCAGCGCCTACTTGAATTTTGATTTTTTCTGCTGTAGATTCTCCCACAAACAAATTGTGTTGTGTTCTCATGTAGTAAACGATGTCATTTGTAAAAACGTCACCGGCAATTTTAACCGATTTATCACAAACAATTCCACCAAGTGCAATCACCGCAATTTCGGTTGTTCCACCACCAATATCAACAATCATGTTTCCTTTTGGTTGCATAATATCAATACCAATACCGATTGCTGCAGCCATTGGCTCATGAATTAAATATACTTCTTTTCCATTTACACGCTCACAACTTTCTTTAACAGCCCGCATTTCTACTTCTGTAATTCCAGAAGGAATACAAACGACCATCCGCAAAGCAGGAGTAAACATTCTCTTTTTTAAAGCCGGAATGCTTTTTATAAACATACTAATCATCTTTTCGGAAGCATCAAAATCGGCAATAACTCCGTCTTTCAATGGTCGAATGGTTTTGATGTTTTCATGAGTTTTCCCTTGCATCATGTTGGCTTCTTTTCCAACTGCGATGATTTTTCCAGATACTCTGTCTCTGGCAACAATAGAAGGGCTGTCAATTACAACTTTGTCGTTGTGAATGATTAGCGTGTTAGCTGTACCAAGGTCAATTGCTATATCCTCGGTCATGAAATCAAAAAATCCCATACGTTAAAAAGGGTATTAGTTTGTTTAAAAAATATATAATCTTACAAAAATAATAAAATTAATGTTTAAAATGACGTGTTCCTGTAAATACCATTGCAACTTTATTTTCATTACAATAATTAATGCTCAATTCGTCCTTAATTGACCCACCTGGCTGAATAACAGCTTTGATTCCTGCATTATGCGCAATTTCTACACAATCCGGAAATGGAAAGAACGCATCGCTTGCCATCACGGCTCCATTTAATTCAAACCCAAAAGTTTCTGCTTTTTCAATTGCTTGTTTTAAAGCATCTACTCGAGAGGTTTGTCCAGTTCCTGAAGCTACTAATGTACTGTTTTTTGCAAAAACAATTGTATTTGATTTGGTATTTTTACAAATTTTTGACGCAAATAATAAATCTTCAATTTCTTGTTCGGTAGGAACTATTTTAGTAACGTTTTTCAAGAGCTCTTTAGTATCCGTGATGTTGTTTTTATCTTGTATCAACAATCCGTTCAAACAAGTTCTTACTTGACGTTGAGGTAAAGGTATATTATTTATTATCAATAGTATTCGGTTCTTTTTTTCTTCTAGAATAGTTAAGGCTTCTTGATCATAACTTGGCGCAATAACCACTTCACAAAATAGCGAATTAATTTCTTTTGCAGTTTCGATGTCGAGGTGTGTATTAGCTATTAAAACACCTCCAAAAGCTGAAGTTGGATCGCAAGACAAAGCAGCTAAATATGCTTCTTTTAAGGTTTTTCTTGTTGCCAATCCGCAGGCATTATTGTGTTTTAATATCGCGAATGTTGGATCGTTGTCTTTGAATTCAGCAATCAAATTTACGGCAGCATCAACGTCTAATAAATTGTTGTACGATAATTCTTTTCCATGCAATTTGGTAAACATAGCTTCAAAATCACCAAAGAAAAATCCTTTTTGATGTGGGTTCTCGCCATAACGAAGTACTTGTCCGTTGGCAATGCTTTCTTTGTAATAAGTATCTTCGGTATTGAAATAATTAAAAATTGCAGTGTCATAATTAGACGAAACATGAAACGCTCTAGTGGCTAAATATTTTCGTTGCTCCAAAGTGGTAGCTCCGTTTCCTTCGGTAATCATTCCTAAAAATAATTCATACTCTTCTACCGATGGTACAATCACAGTATCTTTAAAATTTTTAGCTGCCGCACGAATTAACGAAATACCACCAATATCGATTTTTTCAATTACATCGGCTTCACTTGCTCCAGAAGCCACCGTTTTTTCAAATGGATATAAATCTACTATTACTAGGTCTATCTGTGGAATGTCAAATTCCTTCATTTGTTCCAAATCCGTTGGGTGGTCTTGACGGTTCAAAATACCACCAAAAACTTTTGGGTGTAATGTTTTTACACGCCCACCTAAAATAGAAGGGTAAGAGGTTATGTCTTCTACGGGAACAACAGGAATCCCTAAGCTTTTTATAAAATCTTCTGTTCCTCCGGTAGAATAAATGGTTGCATTTTGTTTGTGAAGTTGTCTCACGATGGGCTCTAAACCGGTTTTATCATATACCGAAATAAGAGCAGATTGAATCGTTTTTGTAGTGCTCATTGTCTTGTGTTGTTAAGCACACAAAAGTAGTTTTTTTTAATCTGAATTCATTTCAGATTCTAGAAAAAATTTTAACAAATTTCGGAAGTTTTTGTTTTTTTATACATTCAATTTTGTTCTTTTTTATTGTGAACTATGTAATTTATAAAATCAATTTAATTTATGTAACAATTTCGTTAATCTATTTACTAATAACTTAAATTTGACAGAGAAAATACATCCGATATGTTTGTTTACCTAAGATTATTGAGTGAAAGTTTTAGTTTTGCTATGAATGCCTTGCGAAACAACAAGTTGCGAACGTTGCTTTCGCTTTTGGGTGTAACTATTGGAATATTTTCTATAATTGCAGTACTTGCTGCTGTAGATTCTTTAGACAGAAAAATAAAAAAAGATTTAAGTAGTTTAGATAAAAACACCATTTATTTATTTAAAGGCAGTTTTGGACCCTCTACAATTCCAAGATGGAAGCGAGATCAATTTCCACAAGTGAAATATAACGAATATGAATATTTAAAAAATGCACTTCCGGAAGCACAAGAAATGGCTTACCAACTTTTCGTAAAAAGTGAAATTATAAAATACGACACTAAATCGGTAAGTAGTGTAAATATAGTTCCAGTTTCTCATGAGTTTATAGATATTCAAGGACTGGAATTTACTGAAGGAAGATTCTATAACGAATCGGAAGCCAATTCGGGTACTTCAGTTGCCGTAATAGGTGATGAAATAGCCAAGAATCTTTTTGAAAATAGCGATCCAATTGGCAAGCAAGTGCGTTTGTACGGACAACGTTTTACAGTAATTGGCGTTTTGAAAAAGCAAGGTGCTGGAATGTTTGGCGATAGCAACGATACTTCAGTATATATTCCGGTGAATTTTTTAAGAAGGATGTATGGCGATAACAATGACTCTATGACGCCAGTAATTCTTATTAAACCACAAAAAGGAATTGATATGGATGCTTTTAAAGCCGAAGTTTCTCAAAAATTACGTAACCTACGTGGATTAAAACCAGCAGAAATTGATAATTTTTTTATAAATGTGCTTTCTGGTTTTACTGATTTTATAGATCAAATAATTGCTAATTTGAATTTAGGAGGTTGGATTATTGCTGGATTTTCACTTCTTGTAGGTGGCTTTGGTGTAGCCAATATTATGTTTGTATCTGTAAAAGAACGTACCAATTTAATTGGGATTCAAAAATCTCTTGGGGCCAAAAACAGATTTATTCTCTTCCAATTTTTATTTGAAGCGGTAATCCTTTGTTTAATTGGAGGTTTAATCGGGATACTATTAGTTTGGTTAATCGCTATTGGATTAACTAAATTACTTGATTTTGAGTTTGTACTGAGTTTTAGTAATATTATGTTGGGTTCTGGATTGGCAATATTAATTGGCTTAATTGCTGGAATCTTACCTGCAATATCGGCATCTAAATTAGATCCGGTTGAAGCCATTCGAAGTGGAATTTAGTCGAATCTCACAAGTCAAAATTAATTAAAAAAACAAAGCAATAACTTTGTGTTTTTAATCTATTTTTATAAAATCAAACTTTATCTAACTTCTTGATTCAAAATCAAATCAATATATAAATTGATTTTGTCTTTCAATTCTTTTCTTTGAGAAATAAAATCTAAAAATCCATGTTCTAATAAAAATTCGGAAGTTTGAAATCCTTCAGGCAAATCTTTACCCGTAGTATCTCTAACCACACGAGGCCCTGCAAAACCAATTAAAGCACCTGGTTCTGCAATATTAATATCGCCTAACATGGCATATGAAGCTGTTGTTCCACCTGTTGTTGGATCGGTGCATAATGAAATATAGGGTATTTTGACTTCTGCTAATTGCGCCAATTTTACAGAAGTTTTAGCCAATTGCATTAACGAATAAGCTGCCTCCATCATTCGAGCACCCCCTGATTTTGATATCATTACAAAGGGCACTTTATTTTTGATAGAATAATCAATTCCACGGGCTATTTTTTCACCTACAACAGCTCCCATGGATCCACCAATAAAAGTAAAATCCATACAGCAAATAACTAAATCTTTTCCTTTAGATTTTCCTACGCCAGTTCGTACCGCATCTTTCAATTTGGTTTTATCCATTACGTCTTTCAATCGGTCAGCATATTTTTTGGTATCTACAAATCCAAGCGGATCCTTAGAAGTCATTTTGGCATCTAGCTCTTTAAATTTGTTGTCGTCAAACAAAATCTCGAAATATTCTTTACTGCCAATTCTAACATGAAAACCATCTTCTGGGCTAACCCATAAATTACGTTCTAGTTCGTCGGCATCAATAATTTTGCCTGTTGGAGACTTATACCAAAGTCCTTTTGGGACATCTTTTTTATCTTCCGTTGCAGTTGTAATTCCTTTTTCTGTTCTTTTAAACCAAGCCATATTTTCAGTATTCAGTTATCAGTATTCAGTTATCAGTTTGTATTGAGTAACTAAAGCGTGTTTACATTGTTTAAATCAGCAAATGCTTGCTCTAATCTTGTATTGAAAGTAATTTCACCTTCTCGAGTCCATTTTCTAGGGTCGTAATATTTTTTATTAGGAACATCGGCACCATCAGGATTTCCAATTTGTGTTCTAAGGTATTCAATATGGTTAAGCATATAATCACGAATTCCTTCGGTGAAAGCAAATTGTAAATCAGTATCAATATTCATTTTAACTACACCATAAGAAATGGCTTCTCTAATTTCCTCTATAGTAGAACCGGAACCTCCATGAAAAACAAAATCAATCGGATTTGGTTCGGTATTGAATTTATTTTGAACATAATCTTGAGAGTTTTTCAAGATTTTTGGTGTTAGTTTTACATTTCCAGGTTTATAAACTCCATGAACATTTCCAAAAGAAGCTGCAATTGTAAATCGAGGGCTTACTTTTAATAATTCTTCATAAGCATATGAAACCTCAGAGGGTTGTGTGTATAATTTTGAACTATTTACATCAGAATTGTCTATACCATCTTCTTCGCCACCAGTAATTCCTAATTCAATTTCTAATGTCATTCCCATTTTGCTCATGCGAGTTAAATAGGTTTTACAGATTTCAATATTTTCTTCGATAGGTTCTTCTGATAAGTCAATCATGTGAGAAGAAAACAACGGTTTCCCAGTTTCAGTAAAATGTTTTTCAGAAGCATCTAATAAACCATCAATCCAAGGCAATAGTTTTTTTGCGCAATGGTCGGTATGAAGAATTACCGTTGCTCCATAAACTTCCGCTATGGTGTGAATGTGTTTAGCGCCAGCAATAGCTCCTAAAATAGCCGACTTTTCGTTAGAATTTGAAAGTCCTTTTCCTGCATTAAATTGTGCGCCACCATTTGAAAATTGAATAATTACAGGTGCTTTTAATTTGGCTGCAGTTTCTAAAACACCATTTATTGTGCTTGAACCTGTTACATTTACTGCGGGAAGTGCAAATCCTTTTTCTTTAGCATAAGCAAATATAGCTTGAACTTCATCTCCAGTAGCAACACCGGGTTTAATGTTATGTGACATTTTAATGATAGGTATTTAATTAAGGTTACAAAAGTAATAATTTCTAAAATTAGAACGGATAATTTATACCAATATTTAATACCGATTTAGAAAAGTTTAATTCTTTCAACCATTTTTCACCATCTAATTTAGCAGGATTATAGGTTTTAAATCCAAGATCAAAGCGAACTACAAATAATCCTTGATCATATCTTAAACCTAATCCAGTTCCAAGCGCGACTGTTTTTAATGATTGAATTCCATTAAAAGTATAGGCTTCGTCTTTTACATTGTCAAACACATTCCAAATATTTCCAACATCACTAAAAATAGCACTATTGAATTTTCCGGCTATGTTGAATCGGATTTCAACACTCATAGAAAGTTTCATGTTGGCTTCATTAAAATCATTTAGTCCTCCACTTCTTCCCGGTCCTAAGCTATAAGGTTGCCATGCTCTATTATCATTTGATCCACCCGAAAAATAACTTCGAGAAAACGGAATACTTTTAGAATTTCCATAAGGAACAGCCAACCCGGCAAAACCTCTTACGGCAAATACTTTTTTTCCCGAAAAAGTCCAGTGCTTAATATATTCAAATTCGCCTTTTAAATATTGCGAATATTCTACTTCAAAAAAAGTATTCGCTCCACTCTGTTTATCAAGTTGTTTTGATGCTTTAGCTAATATTGAAAGTAAATTTCCGGCGGATTCAAATTTGGTTTTAAAAGAATAAAAAGTATTGTCGAATGCATCCCTGCGAGTTGTTTTGGAATAACTAAAATTGGAAGCAAATATTAAGTTGTTTTCCGTCAATCTTTGTTTGCGTTCTTGAATGCTTCTAATTATTTTAAAATCTTGATCAGATGGAATAATAGTTGGATTACTCCCTAAAACGGCATTTAAAAAAGAATTGGTTCCGCTTTCAATTGTTAAATGATTATTGGTGAAATTACTTGCATCAAAGTTATAATTATTTGCTAAAGCATCCAGCACATTGTATGACGATTGATAAATATTGAAGTAATTTCTAGTATTTATATTTTTTACAAATTGAATGTTCAATAAATCCAATCGAACCGCTATATTTTTTTTAGGTGACCAATTATAAGAAAAAGTGCTAGTAAAGTTTTGTTTATCTAATCCAATATTGGTTTGTTTAGCATATCCAGCACTTACTACAGTTGAAGGAATCATACTTTTTGGAATGATTTTATCTAAATTAAATGGGAAAAATATTCTAGGAAAACTCAACTTAGCATCCAAACCAATTTCTGAAATATTAAAAAAAGTGTTATTCGGATTTGAAACGGCTCTCGAAGCCCCAACATTTCCTCTAAATCCAATTTCAAACGTTTCGGCACCATTAAATACATTACGAATTCCTAGAGAAGAATATCCAGAAATACCAAAATCCTGAATTGTAGAATGTGTGAAATCTACAGATGGATTAAAAGTATATTTTTTTCTTGGTGTAAGAAATATATTAGCTATAAGTCCATTTTCATCTTTAGGATCAATTTTATATTGAATGGTTGGGTAATTAAAGACTCTTAAATTACTCAAATATTGAGTTGTAAGTTTGGAGTTACTTTCTGAAAACAAACTTCCTTTAGTAATAAAAACAGCATTTGTAATTGCTTTTGGACGGTATTTCAGCTTTTTTTCACTGTAAAGCATAAAATCTTTATACTGAACACTGTCTTTTACTTTAACTTCATTTTTACTATTTGATTGATCGGTATAAATGGCAACTTTATTTATTTTATACAGTTTAAAAGGTGCGGTTTTAGAGGAGTCATTTTCTCTATATGAATAGTCTTTTATTATTAAATCTAGGTTTACTTTTTTTGAAGTATTAACGGTATCAACAAAGAAAGAAATATAATTTTGTTGAAACAAATAAGCACCATTGTTTCTAAATTCTTCTGTTATTCTGCTTCTTTCATTGTTTAAATCTTCGGTATCGAATTTGTTGTTGATTTTAATAAAAGAATTTCCTTTTTTTATCTGATATAATGAGTCAAGTGCAGTGGAATTAATTGTAGTTTTGAGACTATCAATAAAAAAGGGTTTGTTTAATGCTACTTTATATTTTAAACTGGTTTTTTTGGCTTTTGAAGAATCACAAATGTACGTAGCTTTAACGTCAAAAAAACCTTTGTTATAATAATAAGATTCCAACCTTCTGAGCGATTTAGAAGTGCTTATTGAATCAAAAATAACCGGTGCTTCCCCGGTTTGTATCAAAAAATTACTCCAACCTGAGACTAAAAAAGAGTTTGCTAAGCGTTGTACTTGCTTTTCAGAAAGAAATTTGGCTAAATTAACATGCCTGTTTGGCTTTTTTCTCAACCATTTTGCATAGGAAGTATCCGCATTTTTTTTGGAAAGGTTGTATAAATTCAATCGCAAAAGATATCCCAAAATGGAACTATTGGGTTTTTGATACAGTTGAAAAAACACATTTTCATCTTTTGTTGATTTATCATCAATACTAATTTCGTTTTTAATTAACAATCTTTTCCCATTAGGAACACGTTTTGTTACATTACATGAAACAATTATAAGTCCAATTAAAATAAATAGTGATATTTTTGTATTGCGTTTTTTCAATTGATGCAAAATTTAATTCAAAAGTACATTTTTTTATGGTTAGTAAAAACCAAATAAAGCTAATTACTAGTTTACAGCAAAAAAAATTTCGTCAAATACATCAATTATTTATTGCCGAAGGGGTAAAAGTGATTCAAGAACTATTGCAATCCAATTTTGAATTGGAGCATTTGTTTGTCACAGAACCAATTTTTGATTCTATTGAATCTTTACAAAAAACTGCCATTTCAGATGCTGATTTAAAAAGAATTTCGTGTCTTTCAACCCCAAACAATTGTTTAGCGTTATTTAAAATTCCAGAACAAAAAAATAGAAATGAAAGGGAATTAGTAGTGGCATTAGACGACATTCGTGATCCCGGAAATTTGGGTGCTATTATTAGATTATGCGATTGGTATGGTGTGGAACAAATTGTTTGTAGCGAACAAACGGTAGATGTCTATAATCCAAAAGTGGTTCAAGCCACAATGGGTTCGATAGCGAGGGTTGCCGTATTGTATATGGATGTAGAAAAATATCTGAAAAGAGCTAATACTACAATTTTTGGAACTTTTATGGATGGAAAAAATGTCTATAAAGAAAATCTACCTCAAGAAGGAATCTTGATTTTAGGAAACGAAGCCAACGGAATTTCAGAAAAACTAGAAAAATTAGTGACTACTAAATTAGCCATTCCAAGATTTGGTAATTTGCAACAAACTGAAAGTTTAAATGTAGCAACTGCAACAGCCATTTTTTTAAGTGAGTTTAAGCGGAATTCTTAGTGAAAAGTAAAATTCACAAACACCCCTCTAGATTTCATGGATTGAATATTTCCTGTCCAAGGGCTATTTGGATTATTATCACGAATTAACTCGTCATTAATTCCAAAAACACCTCTAATTGAAGGTGAAAATTTGAAATATTCTAAATATAAATCAACTCCAAAACCCAGTTCGTAATTTTGTGTCCAGGGTTTCACTCTAAATCTTTGTTGGTAATTGTCGTCGATCGATTTTGAATTACTAGAAAGATTTAAAGTTGCCGAAACTCCTCCAACAATATAGGGTCGAATATTACCAACTCTTTTAGAAGAGAATTTTAATAAAAGTGGAAAATCAAGATATGTTGAACGAACTTCTCGCTCTCTGTCTAGTGATTTTATAAATCCGCTATAAGTCAAATTTCTTTGTGCATAATATAAACCAGGTTCAAATCGCAAATTAATATATTCTTGAAGTCTTAAATCGCCAACCAACCCAACACTAAAACCGGTATTCATTTTAACGATGATATCGGAATCGGGAGTATTTATATAATCAAACTTAAAATCATAGGTATTAAATCCAAGAAAGTAGCCCCAATATAAACGTTGTTTATCAAAGTTTTCCAAGTTTATAATTGGATCTCTTGCAAACATTCCTTTCGTTTGTGAATGAATTTGCATACTTAATAGTATCACTAAAATATAAAATAGTCTTTTCATTTTTATGCTGAATGGTTTCAGTATTATTATTTTGATGCCGAATAAATAGTAGCCACCCCAAAAGTTTGAGGCAAATCAACTACATTAATAAACCCAATTTTTCTCAAAATATTGTTTAATGCTTCGCCAAAAGGAAAAACAGCTGCCGATTCTGATAAATATCCATAGGCAACTGTGTCTTTTGAAAAAAGTCTTCCAATAACAGGTAAAATATTTTTAGTATAAAAATTATATCCTTGTTTAAATGGAGTTTTAACTGGATTAGAAGTTTCTAGAATTACAAAGATTCCGTTGGGTTTTAAAACTCTCAAAATTTCTGTCAAACCTTTCTCTAGATTTTCAAAATTTCTAATTCCAAAAGAAACGGTGATTGCATCAAAATGATTGTCAGGGAAAGGCATGTTTTCACTATCGCCAATAACCATATCTACAATATTACTTAATTTTTTATCGGCAATTTTTTTAATACCGACCTCAAGCATTCCAGCTGAAATATCCAATCCTATGATTTTTTTTGCTTTAGTTTGCGTCATTAAAATTGCTAAATCGCCAGTTCCTGTTGCAATGTCAAGAATATTTTCTGGGTTTTTTGCAGTTACTAATGCCAGTACTTTTTTACGCCATTTAATATCAATTCCAAAGGATATTACACGGTTTAATCCATCATAATTTCCAGAAATGGCGTCAAACATTTGTGTAACTTGTTCTTTTTTTCCTAAAGTTGAATCTTTGTAAGGAGTAATAATTTTTGACATTTCAGTATTTTTCAATGTGCAAAAATACAAATAATAAAATTTGAAATCCCAATAAACAAATCCTTTATTAAAGTTAGGTGGTTTTTGATAGGATTAAAATCCAGTAAGTTTTCAAAAACCTTGTAGGTTGGGAAACTTAAGAATTTTTACTCATTTGGTTCAAAAAAACTGGCAGGATAATGAATATATCGATTTCTATTTTTTTAGATACGTCTCAAAAGTATAGTCGTAATTGTGCTTTTCGTCTTTGTAATGTTTTTCTTCGAAAACTAATTTCCAATCATTTTCATTAAATTTTGGAAAATATGCATCCGCTTCAAAACTAGCATGAATTCTAGTAAGTTCAATTTTATCAGCAAAATCTATATATTGTTTGTAAATTTCAGCACCGCCAATTATAAATAATTCTTCGCTTTTCGGACAGTTCTCGATTGCTTTTTCAATAGAATCTACAATTATACAACCCTCTGCTTTATAATTTTTTTGACGGGTGATAATAATGTGCGTTCGGTTGGGTAATTGTTTTGGAAAACTTTCAAAAGTCTTTCTTCCCATTACAATATAGTGTCCAGTTGTAATTTCTTTAAATCGTTTAAAGTCGGTAGGTAAATGCCAAATTAATTGGTTGTCTTTTCCAAGTGCATTATTTTCGGCTGCAGCGGCAATAATAGTAATCATTTAATTTGTTTTTTTTCGATTTCGTTTAGTAGATTTTTCTATATTTTCAGTGAATAGTCATAAATTTCCTTTTGATTGGTATTCTTAAGTCAAAATTTACAATTTAAAGGAACGATTTATTATGAAAACAGAATAATTGTATTTTTTTATTTTAATAAGAAAACGTTTTCTTATTTCCATTTTTAAAATTAAATGCTAAAAAATTAGGAATAAATTTTTTTTCCTTTCCAATTTTTATAAAATAATAATTCTGCATATACCTCATTAAATATGTGTTTTTTTTCCTTTAATTTGTAGTATTAGTTTATAACAAATATTTCATCTATTATGAATTGGGTTATAAAAAATAAAATATCATCGTTGAAATAAATTGAAATGCTAAAAAGCATTTAATACGCATAAAGATTAGTTTGTTTGTTTGTTTGTTTTTTAAATCCGTTTAGCAATTTGTTTGTTAAACGGATTTTTTTAAATCTAAACCGCTACAATCCCTTTAATATGTGGGTGCGGATCATAATTTTCTAAAGTGAAATCTTCAAAAGTGAAATCGAAAATATTTTTCACATTTGCATTTAAAATCATTTTAGGTAATGCTTTTGGCTCTCGAGAAAGTTGCAATTCTAATTGTTCAAAATGATTGTTATAGATGTGGGCATCACCAAAAGTATGAATGAATTCGCCAACTTGTAAATTACAAACTTGTGCAATCATCATAGTAAACAACGCATAGGAAGCAATATTAAAGGGTACGCCAAGAAAAATATCGGCACTTCGTTGGTATAACTGACAAGATAATTTTCCCTCTGCCACATAAAATTGAAAAAAAGCATGACACGGAGGCAAAGCTACTTTTCCGTTTTCAATATTATCAGCAAATGATTTGGTTGTGTCTGGTAATACTGAAGGATTCCATGCCGAAACCAACATGCGTCTGCTGTTTGGGTTGTTTTTTAAAGTGTCTATTAATTCGGTTATTTGGTCAATTTCTTCACTGTTCCAATTGCGCCACTGGTGACCATATACTGGACCTAAATCGCCGTTTTCATTTGCCCATTCGTCCCAAATTCTTACGCCATTTTCTTTTAAATAGCCAATATTAGTATCTCCTTTTAGGAACCAAAGTAATTCATATACTATCGATTTTAAATGTAGTTTTTTAGTGGTAACCATCGGAAAACCATCGGCTAAATCAAAACGCATTTGATAGCCAAACACACTTTTAGTTCCGGTGCCAGTTCTATCTCCTTTCTGTGTTCCGTTTTCTAATACGTACTTTACTAAATCGTGGTATTGTTTCATGTTTATTGTGATTGGTAAATTTGATTATTTGAATATCCAAATTATCGAATTAATTTTAAGATTCTCTTTTAGAAATTTCATCTCGAATACGCGCTGCTTTTTCATAATTTTCTTCTTGAACTGCCGATTCTAATAATTCGTGAAGTTCAACTAAACTGGATTTTTTGTAATCATTTCTTTCTTTTGAATTTTCATTTTCTAAATCAAATGTTTCAAGTTTAGTAAGTACTTCCTTGTCCTCTGAAATTTGTCTTTCTAGTTCCTCTGGATTGGCATTCAAATAAATTCCAGCTTTTTCAAGAATGTTTTTATAGGTATAAATTGGTGCTTGAAACCGTAATGCTATTGCTATAGCATCTGAGGTTCTTGCATCTACAATTTCTTCAATTTTATCTCTTTCACAAATGATGCTTGAGTAGAAAACCCCATCAACTAATTTGTGGATAATTACCTGTTTTACCATAATATCAAAACGATCTGCAAAACTTTTAAATAAATCGTGAGTTAACGGTCGTGGAGGTTTAATTTCTTTCTCTAAAGCTATTGCAATAGATTGAGCTTCAAATGCTCCAATTACAATAGGTAATTTCCGGTCCCCATCCATTTCATTCAAAATTAGAGCGTAAGCACCATTTTGTGTTTGACTATAGGATATTCCTTTTATTGTTAGTTTTACTAAACTCATTATGATTGATTTTTGCCACAAAGGCACAAAGGCACAAAGTTAATTTTGTTTCAAATATATCTTGTACAAATTAACAAAAAACTTTCACTACTTTACATAAAAAAATAAGCCAACAAAAAATACTTCTGATGGCTTATTCTATTATGGTTGTTTTATTTTTAAGAATTTTGTGCTTTAAATTCTTTTAGTTTTTGAGTCAATCTTGGTAGAATCTCGAGGGCATCACCAACAATACCATAATCGGCTACTTTAAAGAAAGGAGCCTCAGCATCTGTGTTTATGACGACTTTTACTTTTGAGGAATTAATGCCTGCAATATGTTGAATAGCACCTGAAATTCCTAAAGCAATATATAAATTGGAAGCTACGGGCTTTCCGGTTTGACCAACGTGTTCACTGTGAGGTCGCCATCCAATGTCTGAAACAGGTTTAGAACAAGCTGTTGCAGCGCCAAGCATGGCAGCTAAATCTTCTAATAAGTGCCAATTTTCAGGACCTTTTAATCCACGACCACCAGAAACTACAATGTCGGCATCAGCAATAGAAACTTTTCCGGATGCTTTTTCAACTGATTCAACTTTTAAAGAAAAATCAATTTCATTTAATGTTGGAACAAAATTTTCTTCTGAAGTATTTGTTGTATTTTCTACCAAACCAAATGAATTTTTACCGATTGAAAGTATTTTTACTTCAGTTGAAATTTCAGTAATGTTGAAAGCTTTGTTTGAAAAAGCGGTTCTTTTTACTTGAAAAGGTGAGGTGGATAATGGCAGGCCTACAATATTGGATGCAAAACCGGCGTCTAAGCCTACAGCTACCATTGGAGCTAGATATAAGCTGTCAGTTGTTGAAGAAAGGACAATTATTTTTGAATTTTCTTTTTGAGCGGCTTGTTTTATAACATCAGCATAAGCTTTAGCATTGAAATTTGCTAATTTATTATCAGTTACTTTTAAAACTTTATCTACACCATATTTTGATAATTCGGAAACATTTTCTGCATTTACAGTAACTGCGGTTAAAGTTGTGCCTAGTGTTTCGGCAACTTTTTTGGCATAAGATGCTAATTCAAAGGCAACTTTCTTTAATTTTCCGTCTGCTGATTCTGCGTATATTAGTAAGGACATTTTTTTTAGTTTAAGAGTTAAAAAAAGTTTAAAAGTTTAGTATTGAGATTGAACACTATATACTGAACATTGATTATTATATTACTTTTGCTTCGTTGTGTAATGCGTTTATTAAACCGTCTATATCGTCAGCGGCAAATAATTTTACAGCTGATTTAGGGGCTGGTTTTTCAAATTTTATAGCTTTTGTATTTTTGTTTGCTGCAACTGGTTCTAAAACTGTCAATACTTTTGTTCTTGCTGTCATGATTCCTCTCATGTTTGGAATACGTAAATCTTTTTCCTCAACCAATCCTTTTTGGCCACCAATAATTAAAGGTAGAGAAGCCGAAATAATTTCTTTTCCACCATCAATTTCTCTAGATGCTTTGGCAAAATTTCCTTCTATAGTAAGTTCTGTACATGAATTCACAAAGTTATAACCTAATAAACCTGCCAACATACCCGGAACCATTCCCCCATTATAATCTAAAGATTCTTTTCCACAGATTATTAAATCGTAATTACCAGATTTTGCTACTTCTGCCAATTGTTTTGCCACATAAAATCCGTCGGTTGGAGTAGCATTTACTCGTATCGCTTCGTTTGCACCTATAGCTAATGCTTTTCTTAAAGTGGGTTCGGTATCTGCGCCACCAACATTTACAACAGTTATATTCGCCGCTTGTTGTTCTTGAAACCAAATAGCTCTAGTTAAACCGAATTCATCGTTGGGATTGATAACATATTGAACCCCATTTGTATCAAATTCTGAATCGTCATTAACAAAATTAATTTTTGAAGTAGTATCAGGTACATGGCTGATGCAAACTAATATTTTCATTGTATATTTTTTTATTTTTTTCTGACAGTAAAAGTATAAAATTCATTTCTATTTTTTATGTGCGTGCATAATATTTATAAAAAAATATCAGTATTACATCGATTTCGTTAGCATTGAATGAAGTGGAATAATCAGATTTAACTTTTGTTGAATGAAAATAGATTGATTAATACTAACATTATTTAGTATTCAAAATGTTTTTTATCATTTTTAATTTTTACTTTTGCTATCCAAAAAGATATTAAGAAAATCTAAACATGAGAACAATACAATTTAGAGAAGCAATTGCTGAAGCAATGAGCGAAGAAATGCGTCGAGATGAAGCTGTATATTTAATGGGCGAAGAAGTTGCCGAATATAATGGTGCTTATAAAGCTTCAAAAGGAATGCTTGACGAATTCGGGCCTAAAAGAGTTATAGATACTCCAATTGCCGAGCTCGGTTTTGCAGGAATTGCTGTAGGTTCGGCAATGAATGGTTGTCGTCCAATTGTTGAATACATGACATTCAATTTTTCGTTAGTAGGAATTGATCAAATTATAAATAACGCTGCAAAAATGCGTCAAATGAGTGCTGGACAATTTCCAATGCCAATGGTTTTTCGTGGACCAACTGCCTCTGCGGGACAACTAGGCGCAACTCATTCACAAGCCTTTGAGAATTGGTTTGCCAATACGCCGGGATTAAAAGTAGTGGTTCCATCGACTGTTTACGACGCCAAGGGTTTGTTGAAAGCAGCTATTAGAGATAATGACCCTGTTATTTTTATGGAATCAGAACAGATGTATGGAGATAAAGGTGAAGTTCCAGAAGGCGAATATATCATTCCGCTAGGAGTAGCCGATATTAAAAGAGAAGGAACAGATGTAACTATAGTTTCTTTCGGAAAAATAATTAAAGAAGCTTTTATTGCAGCAGATGAATTAGCTAAAGAAGGGATTTCTTGTGAGATTATTGACTTAAGAACAGTTCGCCCAATGGATTATGATGCAATTATTAATTCGGTTAAAAAAACCAATCGCTTGGTAGTTCTTGAAGAAGCTTGGCCATTTGCAAGTGTGGCTTCTGAAATTACATATATGGTTCAAGATAAAGCTTTTGATTTTCTCGATGCGCCAGTTCAAAGAATTACTACAGCAGATACCCCAGCACCGTATTCGCCAACTTTATTGAAAGAATGGTTGCCAAACGCATCGGATGTTGTTAATGCCGTAAAAAAAGTAATGTATAAAAATTAGTTCATTTGAAAATTGGTCTGTTAGGGATTAAAAAATTAGTTTATTTTTAAGAGTAATTAATTTCTAATTAACATTTTTTTCAAATATGTAAATAACTATATTTGAAGCTTTATCAGAATTTATTTTGATAGAGTTTTTTTTATACAAATTTTAAGAATAATATCTATGTTCAAAAATATATATATCAGCCTTTTGTTTCTTTTAGTTTTTAAAATCTCAGCTTTGGCACAAACAAAGGTTAGCGGTGTTGTTATTGACAAAAAAAACCAACCTATTTCCTATGCTAATATTGTCTTTAAAGGTTCTAATGAAGGAACGGTTAGCGATGAAAACGGAAAGTTTTATTTAGAATCTAGTAAAACTTATTCAGCAATCGCAATCGCTTTTGTTGGATATTCCTCTAAAGATGTAAGTTTAGAAAAATCGGTAAATTATAACTTGAAAATTGTTCTAAATGAAGAAAAAACACTTCAGGAAGTAGTGATATATAACGGAAAAACTTCAAAAAAAAACAATCCAGCATTAGATATTCTAAGAAAAATTTGGGCTCGAAAAAGAAAAAACGGGTTAAAAATGTTCAATCAATACCAATATGAAAAATATGAAAAAGTTGAATTTGATTTGAATACTATTGATAGTGCTTTTATAAATAAAAAAGTATTCAAAGGAATGGAATTTGTTTTTAAAAAATTAGATACTTCAAAAATTACAGGAAAAACTTATCTTCCAATTTTTATCAATGAATCGCTTTATGATGTTTTTGGTGATACTAAATTGAACAAGGAAAAAGCTGTAATTAAAGCCAATAAAAATTCAGGATTGAGCAATGGAGATGGTGTTAATGCATTTATAAAAGATTTGTATAATGATTATAATATTTACAATAATCACTTAAATTTTTTCGATAAAAGTTTTACAAGTCCGCTTTCTACATCAGGAATTGACGTTTATAATTACGTGTTACGTGATAGTGCATTTATTGAAAACAAATGGTGTTATAATATTTATTTTTATCCAAGAAGAAAAAATGAATTGACATTCAAAGGAGATTTTTGGGTTAATGACACTACGTTTGCTATAAAAACAATAAATATGGCAGTTTCTAAAAGCGCCAATATTAACTGGATAAAAGATATTTATATTGAACAAGAATTTGATGTAGTAAATGATTCTGTTTTTCTGCTTACTCGCGATTATATGATGTCTGATTTTGCATTCAATAAAAAAGAAGATTCTAAAGGTGTTTATGGAAAGCGAACCACTTTATTTAGAAATCATAAATTCAATGAGCAAAAACCAGAAAAATTTTATAAAGAAGAAGTTAATTTTATTGATAATTCAGTTTATACAAAAGACGATGCTTATTGGGAACAAAATCGTTTTGAAAAACTTAATAAAGATGAAAAAGGAGTTTATAAATTGTTAGATACTTTAAAAACAGTTAAGAAATTTAAGCAGATGTATAGTCTTGTTTCTATTTTAGGTAGTGGTTATATCCAAAGTGGACATTTTGATTACGGTCCTATTTTTTCAACAATTGGATATAATGTTGTGGAAGGATATCGACTTCGTGTGGGAGGAAGAACCTATTTTGGACACAATGATAAATGGCGTTTTCAGGGATATACTGCTTATGGTTTTAAAGATGACAGATTTAAATATGGTATTTCTGCAAAATGGATGATTGACACCAAAAATAGAGTAATAATAAATGCAGGAAATAGAAATGATATTGAACAAATTGGAGCTAGTTTAACTACAAACAATGATGTTTTAGGAAGAAGTTTTGCTTCGTCTGGAATTTTTACAACTAGTACAAATGGCAAATTAACAAACATTAATCTATCTACACTATCTGTTGAAGTTGAGCCAGTTAAAAATTTGATTTTTCAATCTGGGTTTTCCTACAGAACTCTTGAATCTGCATCGCCAACATTCAGTTTAGATTATTACACAGATGAAAATTATACTACTACAAAAAGTTCAGTTAAACAATCGGAAGTAAATCTTCAAATAGAATATACACCCAATAAAAAAACTGTTGGGTATGGTGTAGAACGAAACACAGTTGACAGAACTTACAGCAGAGTTTTTGTAAACTACAGCCAAGGATTTAAAGGGTTTATGAATAGTGATTTTGATTACAGTAAACTACAATTATATTACAAACAACCTATATTAATTGGTCCATTAGGAAGAACAAATTTAACTATTGAGTTAGGAAAGACCTTCGGTAAAGTACCACTAGGATTGATGAGTGTAATTCCGGGGAATCAAACTTATTTTATCATTGAAAACACTTTTAGCAATTTAAATTTCTACGAATTTGTGACCGATAGGTATGCTACATTTCAATGGGAGCATAATTTTCAAGGCCGTCTATTGTCTAGAATACCATTAATGAGAAAGTTGAATTGGCGAGAAATCATTGGAGCAAGAACAGTTTATGGAGATATTTCTAATGACAATAAGTTGCTTAATGCCTCTGGATTAAACTATAAAGCACCAACAACTCCGTATTGGGAATATAGTGTTGGAATTGGAAATATTTTTAAAGTTTTCCGATTAGATGCTAGCTTTAGAGGAAATTATAGAGACCTACCAGGAACAAATAATTTTACAATTAAAGGAGAGTTTGGGTTTTATTTCTAGTAACTATATAATATAAGCACTTTTTTTATTAGTAAAATTGCACAATTTGCATATGTTCTTAAAATTTTGCTATTTTTGCACCCGATAAAATTTATAACAAACATATTGAATTTATGGAATCAATGATGATTTATGTGCCAATTGTAATGGCATTAATTGGATTAGCTTTTATGGCAATCAAAAGATCTTGGGTTTTAAAACAAGATGCAGGTGATGGAAAAATGAAAGAAATTTCAGACTACATATATGAAGGTGCCCTAGCATTTCTAAAAGCAGAATACCGATTATTAGCAGTTTTCGTTTTAATAGCGAGTGTTGTTTTAGCAGGAGTTACTTTTTTACCGGGTGTTAAAACGCATTTGTTAATAGTTGTTGCTTTTATTTTTGGAGCTTTCTTTTCGGCCTTAGCTGGAAATATGGGGATGAAAATTGCAACTAAAACAAACGTTCGTACTACACAAGCAGCCCGTACAAGTTTACCAAAAGCACTAAAAGTTTCTTTTGGTGGTGGAACCGTAATGGGACTTGGTGTTGCAGGTTTAGCAGTATTAGGATTAACAACATTTTTCATTATTTTCTTTCATATATTCATGGACGGGATATGGGGAATTGACGGAACAGAAAAAATGACTGTAGTTCTGGAAACATTAGCAGGGTTCTCTCTTGGTGCTGAATCTATTGCGTTATTCGCTCGTGTTGGTGGTGGTATTTACACTAAAGCTGCAGACGTAGGTGCTGATTTAGTTGGTAAAGTGGAAGCAGGTATTCCAGAAGATGATCCAAGAAATCCTGCTACAATTGCTGATAACGTTGGAGATAATGTTGGTGACGTTGCTGGAATGGGTGCCGATTTATTTGGTTCTTATGTAGCTACAGTTCTTGCCGCAATGGTTCTTGGAAACTATGTAATTAAAGATATGGGTGGTAAAATTGAAGATGCTTTTGGCGGAATTGGACCAATTTTATTACCAATGGCAATCGCTGGTTTCGGAATTTTATTCTCTATCATTGGAACAATGTTAGTAAAAATATCAAGTGACGATGCTAAAGAAGCTCAAGTACAAAAAGCGCTAAACATTGGAAACTGGGTTTCTATTGCTTTAACTGCTGTTGCTTGTTTTTTCTTAGTAAAATTTATGTTGCCGGCAACTATGAAAATGGAATTCTATGGAGAAGGTTTAAAAGAAATTTCTTCAATGCGTGTTTTCTATGCAACGATTGTTGGATTATTTGTTGGTGGAGCTATTTCGTCAGTAACGGAATATTATACTGGATTAGGTACAAGCCCAGTTTTAAAAATTGTACAAAAATCATCAACGGGTGCAGGAACAAACGTAATTGCGGGTTTAGCTACGGGTATGATTTCTACATTCCCAACCGTATTATTATTTGCTGGTGCTATTTGGACATCCTATGCTTTTGCAGGTTTCTATGGTGTAGCTTTAGCTGCATCTGCAATGATGGCTACAACGGCTATGCAATTGGCTATAGATGCTTTCGGACCAATTTCAGATAACGCTGGAGGTATTGCTGAAATGAGTGAATTACCAAAAGAAGTTCGTACAAGAACGGATATTTTAGATTCTGTAGGTAACACTACTGCTGCAACAGGAAAAGGCTTTGCAATCGCTTCTGCTGCTTTAACATCGTTAGCTTTATTTGCTGCTTATGTAACATTTACTGGAATTGATGGTATCAATATCTTCAAAGCTCCGGTATTAGCAATGTTATTTGTAGGAGGAATGATTCCTGTAGTTTTCTCTGCATTAGCAATGAACTCTGTCGGAAAAGCTGCTATGGATATGGTATATGAAGTTCGTCGTCAGTTCAAAGAAATTCCTGGAATTATGGAAGGTACTAGTAAACCAGAATATGGTAAATGTGTTGAAATTTCTACTAAAGCGGCATTACGTGAAATGATGTTACCAGGTGTTATGACTATCGGTTTCCCAATAGCCATTGTATTATTAGGTAAATTAGTTTATGGAGATAATAATCAATTGATTGCTGAAATGTTGGGTGGTTATATGGCAGGTGTAACTGTGTCAGGTGTTCTTTGGGCGGTGTTCCAAAACAATGCCGGTGGTGCTTGGGATAATGCAAAAAAATCATTCGAAGCTGGTGTTGAAATCAATGGAGAAATGACATTTAAAGGTTCTGATGCTCACAAAGCTGCGGTAACTGGTGATACAGTTGGAGATCCATTTAAAGATACTTCTGGTCCATCTATGAATATTTTAATTAAATTAACGTGTCTGATTGGTTTAGTAATCGCTCCTATCTTAGGAAATGGAACT
>Ga0114958_10000711_pt1 | contig 28143 bp, 28 predicted proteins | sample C_130208_EF_Meta_FD_89577 | JGI IMG/M metagenome (GOLD analysis project Ga0114958, IMG submission 89577) | Freshwater microbial communities from Lake Croche, Canada to study carbon cycling - C_130208_EF_MetaG | ecosystem: Environmental > Aquatic > Freshwater > Lake | place: Lake Croche, Canada... | reverse complement strand
TACCGCCCTGCCCTGTCACGACGATGGCACCGTCTTGAAGCGCAACCGTGATCGGCTGGCCCAAAAGTTGCGTCACCCGCCGCTGGCCCGCACGGATTTGCGCACATAGCCCGGGTCTTTGCCGCCCAGTTCCAGCCCCATGGGGGTAAAAGTACCTGCCGCCGCCCGCTCCATCGCCTGACCGCCTGCAACCGAGCCTGTGAAGTTCACAAAATCAAACGCGCGCGCGCCGATCAGGCTTTCCGTCGTGGCATGATCCAGCACCACGTTTTGGAACACATCCTCGGGTATCCCTGCGGCATGGAAAGCCTCGGCCAAGCGCTCGCCCACCAGCAGGGTTTGGCTGGCGTGTTTCAAGATCACCGTGTTGCCGGCAATCAGGGCGGGCACCAAGGTGTTGATGGCGGTCAGATAGGGATAGTTCCACGGGGCCACGACAAAGACCACGCCCAAAGCCTCGCGTGCGATGTAGCGGCGGAAGGTGGCGCTGTCTTCGATCATCACGGGGGCCAGGGTTTGGGCGGCAATCTCGGCCATGTAATCGGTGCGGGCATTGACCCCGCCAAACTCGCCGCCAAAGCGGGTGGGGCGGCCCATTTGCCAGGCCAACTCCTCGACCACGCGGTCTTGCATGGCGTTCAGATGCGCCACCCCTTGGCGCACAAGGGCGATACGCTCGGCCAAGGGGCGCGCGGCCCAGCCCTTTTGCGCGGCTTTGGCCCGAGCGGCCACAGCGCGGGCGGCATCGGGCGCCAGCGGCACACGCTCGGCATAGACCGAGCCGTCGACCGGAGAGATCAGTTGGATGGCAGACATCGCGTTACCCTCTAGCAGGGGCATGGCGCCCAAAAGCGTTCAACATTCCAAAGCCATCACATGGCCCTTTTCGGCATAGTCCAGGATCTTACGATCCCGCGTCACCACGCGCAGCCCATATTCGCGGGCCGTGGCAATCAAGATACGATCCGCCGGATCGCGGTGCAATTCGTCTGGCAGATCAGAGGCCGCCATCAGCACCTTAGGCCCCAGGTCCGCCAGCCGCGCGCCCGATTGGGCCACGACCTGTTCAAACCACGACAGCGCAGGGCGCGCCAGCGTGATGCGGCGCAGGGCGGCAAGCTGGCCGATTTCCCAAGCCGAGATGGGCGATATCCAGATCTGGCTTGCCCCTTCATAGGCCGCGCGCAGATGCTGGCGCAGTTTGGGCTGATCGGTGCCCATGGCGGACCAGATCAGCGCACAGGTGTCCAGCAAAAGGGGGGCGGCTTTCATAGGAAAGCGCCCCGCAGATGGGCGGCTTTTTGGTCCATCCAAGCCTCTACGTCACTGTCGGCAAAAAGCGGCGCTGTCAGATCAAACCCCGCTTCTACCCGCACCGTGCCCGCCATGCAGCCAAACAACGGATGATCGCCCGAAAGCACTTTGGGCGCATGACCTGCCCAGATCGGTGCTGGTGATTCGGCAAAGCCCACAGGGGGCGTTGGGGTGGGTGCACTTTTGGCAAAGACCAAATGCTCCCCCGCCAGATCAACTGACCGCGTGGTATAGCCCGCCGCCAGCCAAGCCTTGGTCATAACATTGTTGACGGGATTATTGCTCCACCATCCCCGATGCTGCCGCGCAGAGGGGGGCAGGGCAAAGCCCAAGATCGCCTCGATCTTTGCAAAGTGCATGGGCACTTCGGGCTGAGCGCAGGTTTGCAGATGGTGGGTTAAGGGGGAATATTTGGTCATTCTATGCTCCAAGGATCAATGAGCACAACATACACACTGATCCTTGTTCTGTCAAATGTGTTTGTGTGTGTTTATGCCCGCTCTAGCAGCCGTTGCAGTTCAAAGTCGGTCACAACACGATCCGTTTCAGCGATTTCCCACTGACAGGCATGGTGATAATGCTCCACCACCTCATCCCCGAATGCCGCGCGTAACATGGTTGAGTTGTGCAACAGTGTTGCCGCATCGCGCAGGTTCTTGGGAATTTCGCGGATGCCCGCCGCGCTGTACATATCGCCGCGCATCTCTGGCTCTAACGGCAGTTTCTTCTCGATCCCGTCCAGACCCGCTGCCAACAAGGCGGCGCAGGCCAGATAGGGGTTCACATCGCTGCCCGGAATGCGGCATTCGACGCGCACGGCCTTGGTATGCTCACCGCAGACGCGAAAGCCTGCCGTGCGGTTATCGGCACTCCACACCGCTTTGGTGGGGGCAAACATGCCCATGGTGAAGCGTTTGTAGCTGTTCACGTAAGGGGCCAGAAAGGCCGTGATGTCGCGGGCATGGGCCAACTGGCCCGCGATATAGTGTTTCATCACCGCCGACATGCCATGGGCATCGTCATGATCTTCAAAGCTGGGCTTGCCGTCCAAGCTCCACAGGCTTTGGTGGATATGCGCCGAGGAGCCTGCCTTCTTATGGTCATATTTGGCCATAAACGTCACCGAGCGCCCCTTGGTCCAGGCGATTTCCTTGATGCCGTTCTTGATGATCGTGTGGTTGTCCGCCGTATCCAGAGCGTCAGAGTATTTGTAGTTCAGCTCTTCTTGCCCTGCATCCGCCTCTCCCTTCGAATTCTCGACCGGAATGCCTGCGCCATAGAGCCCGTTGCGCACGGCGCGCATGACCTCTTCTTCCTTGGTGGTTTGGAAGATGTGGTAATCTTCGTTGTACGACGACACCGGTTGCAGCGACCGCAACCCGCCATCGCGCAGGTTTTCGTAAGAGTTTTCGAACAGGTAAAATTCCAGCTCGGATGCCATCATGGGGTCAAACCCCATGGCACGCGCCCGCGCGACCTGTTTTTTCAAAATGGCGCGGGGGCTGACCGTGACCTCTTGGCCTGTGTGATGGTCGACCAGATCAGCCAGCACCAGCGCTGTGCCGGGCAGCCACGGGATCAAGCGCAGCGTGGCCATGTCGGGCTTCATCACATAATCGCCGTAGCCGGTTGACCAAGACGAGCTTTTGTAGCCCTGCACCGTGTTCATATCTTGGTCGACCGTCAGCAGATAGTCGCAGCAATGCGTCTCTTGCCAGCCGCTTTTCACGAAAAACGCGGCGTGAAAGCGCTTGCCCATCAGGCGGCCCCACATATCCACGGCGGCCACCAGAACGGTGTCGATGCTGCCGCTGTCGACGGCGGTTTTCAATTGGTCAAATGTCATATTGCCGGGCATATCCGGTCTCCTTTTACTGGGGGATTGGCGCAGGGTTTGGCCCTTGGGGCCAAGGGATGCGCCCCTAGCCCGCCTTGGCCTGACGCTGAATTTCCACCATGCCCATGTTCAGCACCAATTCCGCCACCCCGGCCAAACGGCCAAGGGGGCAGGGGCTGCAACGAAGCATTGGCAAACGGCGCGCCATGGGCGGGGATCCTTATTTGAGCAAAGGCTGGCGTCTGGGCAAGCCTAAGTCAAGGTCGATTTGGGTTGGGCCTTGCTGCGCGCAGGCCAATAGCCGCGTTCAAGGCGACAGCTGCCAGCAAAACCGCCCCGCCAAGGGCGGTGTTGGCCGACAGCGTTTCGCGCAAAAAGATCCAAGCCCACATCGGCGCCAAAAGCACCTCGACCAACGACAGCAATGTGGCTTGTGCGGCCGGCACCGCTTGGCTGCCCTTGGTGTACAGATACATCCCCCCCGTCAGCGTCACAACGCCCATGCCAAAGGCCAAACCCGCCTCGAATGGGGGAACTGCCAAGGTTTGCCCTGCCAAAAGCGCTGTCGCCCCCCCCGCAAAGGTGGAAAATATCCCGCCCAGCAGCACCACAGGCAGGCTATCAGCCACATGGCCCCAGCGGATGGTGACGGTAAACCCCGCAAACCCCGCAGCCGAGATCAGCGCCGCCACCGTGCCCAGCACCTGGCCGCCGCCGATTTGGCCAATGCCGCCGACCATCACCAAGATGCCCACCAAGGCCAGAACAATCGCCCCCCACGTTGGCACCGAAACCGGTTCGCCCAGCAAAACCCGCCCAAAGACCGCCGCAAAGAAGGGCGAGGCGGAAAACAGCAGCATCGCATTGGCCACTGTGGTCGATTGCAGGGCCACAATAGCGCCGCCAAAGGCCAAGACCAGCCCAAGCCCACCCACAACGCCCGCCGCCCCCACACCGCGCAGCGCGGGTAGAACGCGGCTGGGGCCGATCCATAAGACCAGAACGGGAATCATCCCAAAAGAGCGCCAGAACAACACGGCCCAACTGCCCGCCTCGTGCAATTGGCGGATCAAGACGCCCTGTATCGACCAAACCGCCCCCGCCAACAGGATCAGCCCCGCGCCTGTCAGATACCGCATGGCTGCCCCTTGGCTTGTGTTACCGGCCTAGGCTAGCGCTTGGGGCAAGGCTTTGTGTTCCAGAACCGACAGGTCAGGTCGGCCAAAGGGCACGCCTTGCCCCTTTCATACTTGCCCAAATATCCATTCACCCTCAGTAGCCAAGCGCACGGTCAACCAGATGCAGCAAGGGTTCCCCTACTTCCGCACGGCGGATGTTCTCCACCAAGACCCGCGCCGCACTATAGGGCCTTGTGTCGGCGGCGATGTGCGGGGTGACGGTGATCTGCGGATGGGTCCAGAACGGATGATCTTGCGGCAGGGGTTCGGTGCGAAACACATCCAGCGTAGCATGGGCCACCTGCCCGCTGGCCAGCGCTGCCAGCAGCGCGTCATCGTCGATCAAAGGCCCACGCCCGGGGTTCAGAATAAAGGCCCCTTTGGGCAGATAAGACAGGGTCTGCGCGTTGAGCAGGTTTTCCGTCTGCGGCGTGCGCGGCAGCAGCGTGACCACGATGGCCGCCGTTGACAGCGCTTGGGCCAATCCATCAGCGCCTGACAGGCAGGTCAGCCCGTCGATGGATTTTGGCGCACGGCTCCACCCCGTGACGGGAAAGTTTAACGCCTGCAAAGCACGCGCGCAGCCCAGCCCAAGCGCGCCTAGGCCCAGCATGGCCACGGGGCGATGGCGGGCAAGGGGCGGGCAGCTCGGGTCCCAGACATGGGCGGGGTTCACGATGTGGCGGTCCATGCCCAGATGATGGCGCAGGGCATGGCCCACGACCCATTCCACCATCCCTTCGGTCAGGCTGGGGTCCACCATCCGCGCCAAAGGCTGGGTCAGTGTGGCATTGCCCACGATCCGCTCGACCCCCGCCCACAGGCTAAGAACGGCTTTGCAACGGGTAAAGGGGGTGAAATCCTGCAAGGGGGCTGAGGGGGCGTAGATGATATAATCGACCAAGGCTGGGTCAGGGGCCTCGGTCACGATCTGGGCCGTCAGCCCCGCTTCGGCCAAGGCCGCAGGTAAGATGGTTTCATAAGCAGGCCACAGGGCCGGTGCGGCGAACAGGATTACCATTTTCTTCCCCTTGGGCCTATTGTGACAAAGCGATGCCGGCGTTCACGGCCATAGCCAGGATCACGGTGTTAAAGAAAAACGAGCCGACCGAATGGGCCAAGACAACGCGCCGCATCGCGGTCGTGGTGATCGACACATCGGCGGTTTGCGCTGTCATGCCGATCACAAAGGAAAAATACAAAAAATCCCAGATCTCGGGCCGATGGGTACCGGGAAAGCTTAAGCCCCCATCCGGTTCGGGCGCGTGGTAAAGATGGGCATAGCGAAAGGCCGCAAGCACCTGCAAAGTGGCCCACCCCAAAGGGGCCGCCGTAAGAGCAAAGACAGATTCCAGCGGGCTGGAGCTGGCGCGGTTCAAGACCAGAAAAATAGACGACAGGCTGATCACGACGGCCATCAAGGCAAAGGCCAAGATCAAGACCGCGCCCTCGTCGTCTGCCTCGGCATGGCGGCGCATGTCTTGCGGCGGGGTGCGCAGGATCATGAGCAGCATCAGGCCAAGGTAGATCAGGAAAAAGCCGTTGACGCTGATCAGACCGCCCATCACGGCATCGATGGGCAAAAGGTGGCTGGCGCCCCAGATTAAGCCGCCCAAGGCCAAAGCCGCGACAAACCTTGTGTGGCGATGATAGGCTTGGGCCCACATCAGCGCAGCCGATGCACAATGGCGCTTTGCACCAGCCCAAAGGCCAAAAGCAACACCAGCGTCGCCGACCCGCCGTAGCTTAAAAACGGCAAAGGCACCCCCACCACGGGGGCCATGCCCATCACCATCGCCAAATTCACAGCCAAATATAAAAAGAAATTCGCCGCAATCCCGATCAGCAAAAGCGACGAGAAGCGATCTTTGTTCTGCATCGCAGCCCAGAACAGAAAGACCAAAATCGCGGCGTAAAGCAGGAGAAGCGAGATTTCTCCAACAAAGCCGAACTCTTCGCCCAGCGTGGTGAAGATGAAATCCGTGTGCTTTTCGGGCAAAAAGTTCAACCGGCTTTGCGTGCCTTGCATAAACCCTTTGCCCGACATTCCGCCTGACCCCAAGGCGATCTTGGCCTGCAAGATGTTATAGCCCGCCCCCAAAGGATCGGCGGAAGGGTCCAAAAACGTGTCGATCCGTTCGTATTGATAATCATGGATCAATTGCCACTGCGTGCCGCGCAGCAAAAAGATCCCCGCAACGCCCCCGCCGATCAGGCCAAGGACAACGATAAAATACCACAGCGACACACCGGCCGCGAACATCACCGAAGCCCCGGCCACCACCAGCATCAAGGTCGTGCCCAAGTTCGGCTCCATCAGCACCAAGACTGCGGGAGTGATAATCATCAACACTGGCAAAATCACCCAGATCAGGCGCGAGACTTTGCGATCCTCCAGCCAGTCGTAATAGGTGGCCAGCATCATGATCAGACTGACCTTCATGAATTCTGACGGCTGGATGCGGATAAACCCCAGATCAATCCAACGCTGCGCCCCCATGCCCACCGCGCCGAAGAAATGCACGACAAGCAGCAGAATAAAGGTCAAAATATAGGCCGCCGCCGACATGCTGCGCCAAAACCAGATGGGCGTGAAGCAAATGCCCAGCGACAAAACCATCCCCACGCCAAAGCGTTTCATCTGCGGTTCCGCCCATTGCTGCAGATCCCCGCCCGAGATCGAATAGAGCATCAGCCACCCGATTGTGGCACAGGCGCAGACCAGCAGATACAAGCTCCAGTTGACGTACAGCACCTTGGCAAAGCCGGTCGGGGCGAATTTGACGCGGTATTCCAGAAAACTCATGGGCTTTAGGCCTTTATTTCCGGGGGTTGGCTGCCATCGGCGCGGCGCAGGCGCAGTTGCTTCAGCATAGTATCAATGCGCGCGCGTTGGCTTTCGGGGTAATCCATCGGGTCGGGCAAAGCGCCCGTCATCACACGCAACAGCGCATCTCGCGCAATGGGCGCCGCCACAGAAGAGCCGCCGCCACCATGCTCTACCACCACAGCCACGGCATAGCGCGGCGCATCGGCGGGGGCGAAGGCCACAAACAGGGCATGATCACGCGCTTTCCACGGCAGGTCGGTGTTGGTGACCACGCCCGTCTCGCGCTCGGCCGCCGAAATGTTGCGCACCTGCGATGTGCCCGATTTGCCCGCCATGCGCAGCGCATCATTGTCGATCCGCGCGGCATAAGAGGTGCCGTGCTGGCCGTTGACAACTTGCGTCATCCCAGAGCGCACCGAATCAAGCTGCGAGGTCGGCATGCCCAAGGGCAAAGTCTCGGCCACGGGCACCTCTATCCCATCAACCGCCTTGACCAAGCGCGGCACAACCAAGCGGCCCGTCGCCACCCGCGCTGTCATCACGGCCAATTGCAGGGGCGAGGCCAGCACATAGCCCTGACCGATCGACGCGTTGATTGTGTCACCAATCCGCCAATCTTGCTTGTACCGCTGCTGCTTCCACTCTTTGGTGGGCAAAATGCCTTCGGTAATGGCCGACATCGGCAGATCATGGCGTTGGCCAAGGCCCATAGTCTTGCCCATTTCAGCGATCTTATCAATGCCAACCCTTTGGGCCACATCATAAAAGAAAACGTCACAGCTTTCGGCCAAGGCGCGCGCCAAATCAACCTTGCCATGGCCCCCCGATTTCCAGCAGTGAAACTTGCGCCCGCCAAAGTCCAGATAGCCGGGGCAATAAACCGTGGTATCGACATCTATCTGCGCATCCGCCAAGGCGGCCAGCGCTGTGACGATCTTAAAGGTTGACCCCGGGGGATAGGCGCCCTGCACCACTTTGTTGGCGAGGGGGCGGTGGTCATCCTCCATCAAGGTGCTGTAATTGGCGGTGGAAATGCCGCGCACGAACAGGTTGGGGTTGAAGCTGGGGGCGGATGCCGCGCCGATAATGTCGCCGTTTTGCACATCCATCACGATACAGGCGGCCGATTGGTCGCCCAGACGGACTTGCAGGAAGTTTTGCACATCGGCGTCTAGGGTCAGGGTCAGGTCAGCGCCGGATTTCCCCTCGGTCCGTTCCAGTTCGCGCATCACGCGGCCCACATGGTTGACCTCGATCTTGCGGTTGCCCGCCGACCCGCGCAGCACGTCTTCCTCCCACTTTTCCACGCCGATCTTGCCGATCTGAAACTTGGGGATATGCAGCAAGGGATCGGGGTTTTCGATCCCCTCTAGGTCCTTTTCCGACACGGGGCCGACATAGCCTACGACATGGGCAAAATCCGTGTCGCGCGGATAAAGCCGCGACAGGCCGACATCGGGGGTCACCCCGGGCAGGGCGGGCGCGTTCAGGGAGATGCGGCTGAACTCTTGCCAATTCAGCCTGTCGGCCACCGGGATCGGCACAAAAGCCGCGTTGCGCGCAATGTCTTTTAACACCCGGGCCATGTCGGTCTGCGTCAGGGGTATCAGGCGGCTGAGGCGGTTGAGCACCAAGTCGACATCGCCCGCCCCCTCGCGGGTGATCACGACGCGGTAGTTCTGCTCGTTGCCCGCGATCTGATTGCCGTTGCGATCCAAGATCAGGCCACGGGCGGGCGGCAGCAATTGGATGTTGACGCGGTTTTGTTCGGCCAGAAGGGAAAAGGTATCAGACTGCTCAATGCCCAGATAGCGCATCCGCCCCGCCAGAACGGCCATCGTGGCGGCCATACAGCCCCCCATGAACAAAGCGCGGCGGTTGATCCGGCGGGCGCTGTCTTCAAGGTCGCGGACCGGGCGTCTCACATCCGCCTCCCCAAGGCGTCAACTTGGCCCATGGCGGGTTTGTACAAATCCAGACCATAGCGCGACAGGGCGACCACAGCGGGATAGGCCAGAATCGACCAAATGATCTGCATCAGCGAAAAGCCAAATGCGGGTTGGTCTACAAAGGCCAGACCCAGAATGGTTCGATTGGCGAAGGTCACCGCAAAAATCACCCCGCTGACCAAAAGCCATTCGACCCCGAAGCTCAACTCGCGCGTCAAAGCCGAGCGGGCGCGGATAAACTCCGCCCCGATCAGCACCAAAGCCGCCCAAAGCCCCGGCGGGCGCATCAGCAGCATATCTTCGCTTAAAACCACCACCCCGATCATCAAGGCCGACAGATACTCTGGCCGCCGCACCATCCACGCGAAGATCACGCACACCAAAAGATCCGGTCCGGGCAAATGCCCGGCGGTTGTTTGCAAGGGCAACAGGCGCACAAAGGTCAAGATCAGCGCCACGGCCAAAAAGATCACACGATGCACCCAAAGCGGGCCCAACCACAGTCTAATCATTGCGCGCCCCCGTGGTTCCATCGGCAACAGCGGGCGCTGTCGCAGCGTTAGCACCGTCGGCCAACGGCAGGCCAGCATCTGGCATCAAAGGCCCCTGCACACCTGACGGCAGGGTGCGCGGCGGCAGTGGCACCAAAAGCGCGCCGATGTCGGTGATGGGCGCGCTGGCGTAGCTGCGCAAGACGCGCAGGAATTCCAAACGCTCGTAATCGGCGGCCAAAACCACGCGCAGGCGTTTGTCCGCGCCCATGGCTACCTGTCCGACCAGCAGGCCCGCTGGAAAGACATTGCCATCGCCCGTGCTGATCACCCGGTCGCCCGGTTGAATTTGGTCGGGGTGCTCGAGAAATTCCAGGGGCGGCAGCATCGAGTTATCGCCCGACAAGACAGCCTTTTGCCCCGAGGGTTGCACCAGCACGGGGATATGGCTGGAACTGTCAGTCAGCAAGATCACCCGGCTGGTGCGGTTGCCCACGCCCGAGATGCGCCCGACAAGGCCGATCCCGTCCATCGTGGCCCAGCCATCCTGAATGCCGTCGCGTGTGCCAACATTCAACAGAACCGATTGGCGAAACGGGCTGCCGCTGTCGGCCAAAACCACGCCCGTGACATGGGTCAGCATCGGGTCCAGCCGGACATTGTTCAGATCCAGCAATCGGGCGTTCTTTTGCTCTAGCTGGAGGGCGGCCTCTTTCCACGCCTTCATCTGCTGCAATTCTTCGCGCAGTTGCTGGTTTTGTTCGTAAAGACGGGCGTAAGACTGAAAGTTTTCAACCATAACAGACAGCTTGGTCACCGGCCCCATCGCCCAAGCCAGCGAGGGGACGACCTTATCCACCAAAGCCGTGCGAAAGCGCTCTACCCTGGGGCTGTCGATCCGCCACAGCACAAAGACCGCCAGCAAGGCCACCACCAAAATCCCCACCAAAACCCGGCGCAAGGGTCGTGAGAAATCTTCGCGGTCATAGGTTCTTGGCTTGGCCATAAGGCCCCCTTCTGCGACGGGGCTTAGCTGTCGTAGTCAATCACGTGGCGCAGTTGCTTTTCATACTCCAGCGCCTTGCCGGTGCCCAAAGCCACGCAATTGAGTGGTTCATTGGCAACCGAGATGGGCAGACCCGTCTGCTCGCGCAGCGACAGGTCCAGATCGCCCAAAAGCGCCCCGCCGCCTGTCAGCATGACGCCGCGGTCAACGATATCGGCGGCCAGATCGGGCGGTGTGGTTTCCAAAGCCTGCATGACGGCATCGCAGATGGATTGCACGGGTTCGGACAAAGCCTCGGCTACTTGGGCTTGGTTGATCTCGGTCTCTTTGGGCACACCGTTCAACAGGTCGCGTCCCCGGATCATCATCGACGCGCCGCGCCCGTCATCGGGCATCCGCGCGGTGCCGATGGTGGTTTTGATGCGTTCCGCCGTGGCTTCGCCGATCAGCAGGTTTTGGTGGCGGCGCAGATAGCTGATAATCGCCTCGTCCATGCGGTCGCCGCCGACGCGGACCGAGCGGGCATAGACGATGTCGCCCAAGGACAGCACGGCCACCTCGGTCGTCCCGCCGCCGATATCGACCACCATGGAACCGGTCGGGTCGGTGATGGGCATCCCCGCGCCGATGGCGGCGGCAATGGGTTCGGCAATCAGGCCCGCACGGCGTGCGCCTGCCGACAGAACCGACTGGCGAATGGCGCGCTTTTCCACCGGAGTTGCCCCGTAAGGCACGCAGACGATGATCTTGGGCTTGGAGAAGGTCGAGCGTTTGTGCACTTTTCGAATGAAATGCTTGATCATCTCTTCTGCCGTGTCAAAGTCGGCAATCACCCCATCGCGCATCGGGCGGATCGCCTCGATACTGCCCGGGGTACGGCCCAGCATCAGCTTGGCGTCTTCGCCCACGGCCAGAACCTGCTTTTTGCCGTCTTTCACGTGATAAGCCACCACCGAGGGCTCATTCAGGATAATCCCGCGCCCTTTGACGTAGACCAGCGTGTTGGCTGTTCCAAGGTCGATCGCCATGTCTGACGAAAAGATGCCCGAAAACATATTGGAAAATATCGACATGGTGCGCGCCCCGCTGTGGTCGAAAAAGGGAAATCCTCCCGCGACTCAGGCGAGGGGCGGGCGGTTTGGTATAGGGTGTCACAAAGTTGGGCGAAAGTCCCTTGATGGGGGGATTGCGGGTTTACGCCGAGGTGTCGCTGTATATTCAAAAAACAATATTTTATAGAAAAAAATCGTTATAAAGCGGAGTTTTATTTCATAAATACAATAAAACATCACTTTTCCATCTTCGCGCTTCGCACAAGCGGCCCCCAAGGGTATGCTTTTTTGTCGCGAAGTTTGACACGATGGGAAAATGATGATCGACTTTAGGGGACAGGTGGCTTTGGTCACCGGCGCTGGCGGTGCAGGGGGCATTGGCTTTGCTATCGCGCGCGCCTTGCAAAATGCCGGTGCCAAACTGTGCATCACCGCCACCACGGACCGCATCTTTGACCGCGCGGCAGAGCTGGGGTGCATGGCCCATAAGGCCGACCTGACGGACCCTGTGCAGGTGCAGGGGCTGTTTGACGCCATCGCCGCCCAACTGGGCCCTGTGGCGGTGTTGGTCAACAATGCGGGCATGGTGCAAACTGGCAAATCGGTCAAGCGCGCCAAGCTGGGCGGCCTGTCCGATGCCGATTGGGCGCATCATATGGCGTTGAACATCGGGGTGACGTTTCACTGCATCCGCGCCGCTTTGCCCGCGATGCAGGCGGCGGGATATGGGCGGATTGTCAACATCGGCTCGGTCACGGGGCCTATGGTGACGATTGACGGATCGTCAGGCTATGCCACGGCCAAGGCGGCGATTGGCGGCATGACACGCTCGGTGGCCTTGGAATATGGCCGCGAGGGCATCACCTGCAACGCTGTCCTGCCGGGGTGGATACAAACCGACTCCTCCAGTGCCAAGGAAATCCGCGCTGGTCGTGCCACCCCCGTGGGCCGCCCTGGCACGCCGGAGGAGGTGGCGGCTTGTGCGGTGTTCTTAGCCTCGCAAGGGGCGAGTTATGTCAACGGGGCGATGATGGTGGTGGATGGGGGCAACACGCTGGTCGAGATGAAGGGGGCAGGCGGGTTCTAACCACGCTGCGCACCAAAACGAAAAAAGGCCAAAGCGGGGCTTTGGCCTTTCTGGGTAGTCGCTCTGAGCGTGACCTTACTGCTTATAGCTGACCGTCTTCACATCCGAATCCGGTGCCGATTTCATCCGGCGCTGGATCAGCCGGTTCAGGGCATGCACATAGGCTTTCACGCTGGCCACCACGGTGTCGGTATCGGCCGACGTGCCCGTAGCAATCCGCCCGTCTTCTTCTAACCGCACCGAAACGGTGGCCTGCGCATCGGTGCCTTCTGTCACCGCATGCACTTGATACAACTGCAACTTGGCATGGTGGGCATAAAGCATATTGACCGCATTAAACGCCGCATCCACTGGCCCATCGCCCGTCGCATCGGTGGAGGATTCGACCCCGCCGATCACCAAGGTCAACTCGGCCTCACGCGGGCCTTCGGTACCGCAGACCACGCGCAGGCGTTTGATTTGCAGGTGGGTGTTGTCGTCGCTGGTGGCCTCATCGGCGACCAATGCGATCAGGTCTTCGTCGTAGACCTCTTTCTTGCGGTCGGCCAAGGCCTTAAAGCGCACAAAGACGTCGTTGAGCTGGTTATCCGCCAGCTCGAACCCCAGTTCTTTCAGCTTCGAGCGCAGCGCCGCGCGGCCCGAATGCTTGCCCATGGCGATGTTGGTGGCCGTCAGGCCGATGTCTTCAGGGCGCATGATTTCAAAGGTTTGCACGTTCTTTAGCACACCGTCTTGGTGAATGCCGCTTTCATGCAAAAAGGCGTTCTTGCCGACAATCGCCTTGTTGAACTGCACCGCAAAGCCCGACACCGACGACACGCGCCGCGACAGGTTCATGATCTTCGACGTGTCGATGCCGGTTTGATAGGGCAGAATGTCATTGCGCACGCGCATCGCCATGACCACCTCTTCCAAAGCGGTGTTGCCAGCGCGTTCGCCCAAGCCGTTGATCGTGCATTCAATCTGCCGCGCGCCGGCTGCCAGCGGAGCCAAGGCGTTGGTTGACGCCATGACAAGGTCGTTGTGGCAATTGGTGGCGAAGATCACCTTGTCGGCACCGGGCACACGCTCCAGCAGCATGGCGATCAGTTTGGCGGATTCGAAGGGGTAGGTGTAGCCCACCGTATCGGGAATGTTGATCGTGGTGGCACCGGCCTTGATGGCGATTTCGACCGTACGGCACAGGTAATCATGCTCGGTCCGGGTGGCATCCATCGGCGACCATTGCACATTGTCGCACAGATTGCGGGCATGGGTGACGGTGTCGTGGATGCGTTCGGCCATCTGGTCCATGTCCAGATTGGGAATGGCGCGGTGCAGCGGCGAGGTGCCGATAAAGGTATGGATGCGCGGCGAGCGGGCGTGTTTCACCGCCTCCCAGCAGCGGTCAATGTCTTTGAAATTGGCGCGGGCAAGGCCGCAGATGGTGGAGTTTTTCGACCGTTTGGCGATGTCGCTGACAGCGGCAAAATCGCCCTCCGAGGCGATGGGAAACCCCGCTTCGATGATATCGACGCCCATTTCGTCAAGCAGGCCCGCGATTTCCAGCTTTTCGTCGTGGGTCATGGTCGCACCGGGGGATTGTTCCCCGTCACGCAGCGTGGTGTCGAATATCAAGACGCGGGCTTGGGCGGTTTGTTGGGTCATCTGGATCAATCCTTGGAATGTCTTAGCGGCTGTGCCGGGTGGATCGGGCGCTGGTCACCTCTGAGCGGTCGCACCCTTGGGGCACGCTCAGAGGCGGCTAAGACGTAGCAGACCCAAGGGACGCACAGGCATCATGGCAGGGTAAACCCCGCGAGATGTGACAGCCGTGATCAGATCCTTGGTCATGGGATGCGACTATAAGCAGGATTGCGCGAAAGAAAAGGGGGCATGCAGGGAATTTGCGGGGTTGGCAGGGCGGGGCAGGGCGCTAGCTTTGGACAAAACGGAGGGAATGATGCAACAGGCATTGGTGATCGGCGCGTCGGGCGGTATCGGGGCTGCGGTGGCTGCGGAATTGGGCAGGCAGGGCTATGCCGTGACCGGCCTGTCGCGCAGCATGGACGGGCTGGATGTGACAGATGAGGCCAAAGTGCAAGCCTGTCTGGGCCGGCTTGAGGGCCCCTTTGCCACGGTCATAGTGGCAACCGGTGCGCTTGAACTGGGGGCCTATCGCCCTGAAAAGTCGCTGCGCTCTGTGGACCCTGAAGCTTTTGCCGCCCAGTTTGCGCTGAATGCCACGGGGCCGCTGTTGGTGCTGAAACACGCGCTGCGCCTGATGCCGCGCGAGGGGGCGGTGCGCTTTGCGGCGCTGTCCGCCCGCGTCGGATCGATCGGCGATAACCATCTGGGCGGGTGGTATGCCTACCGTGCTGCCAAGGCAGCGCTCAACCAGTTGATCCACACCGCCGCCATTGAAGTGGCGCGCAGCCATCCGCAAGCGGTGGTGGTCAGCCTGCATCCGGGCACGGTGGATACGGACTTGACCCGCCATCACCGCGGCACCCATACCGCCATGCCCACCAACGAAGCAGCGGTGCATTTGTTGGCGGTGCTGAACAATTTGACCCCTGCCCAATCGGGCGGCTTTTTTGATTGGCAGGGCCAAGCCGTGCCGTGGTAGGGCTCCGACCCGGGCCGCGTTGCTGCGGCCACGTCCCGCAAAATCCGGCCTAAACTTGGGTTTAGGCCAAGAACTCTTGGCGTGTTTGCGAAGCCTTATCCTTGCGGCGGATTTCCAAATCAGGAAAGATCGGTGCAAGGCGGGGGCAGGTTGGTGTTTTTGAACGTCAAAGCACAGGCGGGTATCCTCCTGCGCACAGGGGGCTTTGGTTTGGGGCCTTGCTGGATCCGATCGAATGGCGGATAAACTAAGATATGGAACCGGCGAAGGCCGGGGTAAGCAATGAAAAGACGAACTTTCCTTTATACCAGTTTTGCCGTCTTCGCTGTGGCCACGCAGGCCTGTTCGGCCAGTTTTGCCGATGCCATTCTGGGGCAGTTGACCGCGCAGGGCTTTGCCAAGATCACGGTGGAAACCACTTGGCTGGGCCGCGTGCAGATTTTGGCCTATCGGGCAGACGGGATGCGCGAGATCATCTTAAACCCACGCTCGGGCGAGATTTTGCGCGACCTCTGGACGGCTTCGGCCGGGCAGACAGCCTATTCTTTGGTTGACCCCGTAGGTTCCAAAGCATCAGCGCCGAATTCCGCCGAAGCAAGCGACAGCGCGACAGGCCAAAGCGATGACACGGGCAAAGCAACACCGACCGCTCAAGGACCTGAGGCGGGCGATGACAGTGCAGATCCTGCCGAACACCACTCGGTAGATGCGCCCGAGCGGAACTACAAAGACGCAGCGCGCGACAACTGACACGATGACACCGGCGGGATGTGCCAAGCATCCCGATGTCTTCTGCGATGGGATGAGGCAGTTTTGGGGCGTTTAGCGAGTATCTCTTTGGTGTTTCTGGCCCAAGCGCTCTGCGCGATCTTGTTTATTTCGGATATTTTCTCATCCGTCTTCGGCTTTGAGGCGCGACCCCTGTCGTGGGAGATGCGCGAACTGCTGGAAATCGGCGCCGCTTGGGGGCTTGTCATCGGCGCCGCCTTTGGCGGCTTTGCCATCCGCCGCGCGGTTGGCGACCGCAATAAGGCGCAAGAGCGGCTGCGGCGGGCCTCTGGCGCTTTTATGGAGCTGCTCGAGGAGCGCTTTTGCGAATGGGTCTTGACCCCTGCCGAGCGCGACGTGGCGCTGTTTGCCATAAAGGGCATGTCAACGGCGGAAATCGCCGTCTTGCGCACCACGTCCGAGGGCACGGTGAAAGCCCAGACCAATGCCATCTACCGCAAAGCGGGTGTCTCAGGGCGCGCGCAACTGCTGAGCCTGTTTATTGACGATCTGATGCGCGAAGATACCCCTTTGCGCCCGCCGCATCTGCCAAAGCCAAAGGCGGGCTAGTCGGCACTTGCATGTGTTTGCAGCACGTCGAGCGGTACGATATCCAAAGCGCGGCGGTGGGTGGCGGCAAGGTTGACCTGCGGCGCTGCGCCTTCCTCATGCGCTTGCAGGAAGCGGCTGGCGCACAGGCACCAGCGGTCGCCGGGTTTCAGCCCGACAAAGCCGTATTCCGGGCGCGGGGTGGACAGATCATTGCCAAGGTATTTTGACAGGGCCAGAAACTCTGCCGTCATGACGGCGCAAACCGTGTGCTGGCCGCGATCTTCCGGACCCGTGTCGCAGCACCCGTTGCGGTAAAAGCCGGTCATAGGCTTGGTCGAGCAGGGCTGCAACGCGCCCCCCAGCACATTGAAAGACGGGTCAGGCATCGGGCACTCCGGATCACTAGGGCATTTGGGGGCAGTTTGCGCTTTTGTTGCGGCAAAGGTCAACGGGCGGCAGCGGGCGCTTGACCTGCGGCGGCGTGTTGGGGATGCTTGACCCAAAGCACAGGAGTATGCCGTGGCCCTGAAAAGCACTGAGTTGTCCGATGCCACCCGCCCGATCCATCAGGCACGGTCCATGCCTGCGGGCTTTTACACCGACCCCGCCCATTTCGCGCTGGAACGCGAGCGCCTGTTCCTGCGCCATTGGTTCTTTGTCTGCCGTGACGAGATGTTGCCCAACCCCGGCGATTACCGCGTCTTTGACAGCCCCGGCGGCCCGCTTGTCGCCCTGCGCGGGGCGGATGGCATCTTGCGGGTCTTTGCCAATTACTGCCGTCATCGCGGGTCGATCTTGCTGGAAGGGCAGGGCAACACGGGGGGCAAGGTCATGTGCCCCTATCACGGCTGGAGCTATCTGAACGATGGCCGACTATACGGCTGCCCCGATATGAAAGACGCCGAAGGCTTTGATCGCCGCGAAAACGGCATGGTCGCGCTGGAGTGCGAAACATGGGCAGGCTTTGTCTTTGCCCGTTTTGCAAGTGATGGCCCCAGCTTGGCCGAACATTTGGGCGACCTGCCCGACCGTCTCGCCTCGCACAAGCCCGAAGACATGCGCTGCACATGGAGTGTGACGCTAGAGCCCGCCTGCAACTGGAAACTGATTTTAGAAAACGCGATGGAGACCTATCACACCGGCATTGTCCACCGCGACACGGTGGGGGCGCAAACCTCGCGCACTTTGGTGACCAAGGGGAATTGGATCTGCATTCAGGTGATCTCGGGCCGCTCTGTTGCCACGCTATCAGATACGATCCCGCCCTTTGATAAGATTGACGGGCTGGACGCCGATGCGCAGATGGGCACCTATTTCACCGTGGCCCTGCCCACGATGCAATTCGCCGTGGCACAAGATTGCCTGTGGTGGCTGAACGTCACCCCCATCGCGGCGGACAAATCGCGGCTGGAAATCGGCGGATGTTTTCCCGCCGCGCGCCTAGAGCAGCCCGATTTTGCCACCCGCGCTGCCCCCTATTACGACCGTTGGGAACGGGTGGGCCGCGAGGATGTGGGCATTTTGGAAAAGCAGCAAAAGGCGCTGGCCTCGGCGCTTTATCGCCCGGGGCCGCTGTCGGGGCGCGATGATATGGTGCAGGCCTTGGGGGTTTGGGTGCTCGATCAGCTTGGGCTTTTGACACCGGCTTAACATCACTTCCCCTTTACCCAAGCCGCGCCCCTTTCTATAAGGCGGGCATGAGGTTGATAGGCGTGATCCCCTTGCGAATTATCGGCCCGGCGTTCTGATCTCAGACGCCGGGACATTGGCGCTTGGCCGCCCCCTTACGATCTTTTGCCCAATTCTCCTGCAAGGACTGCCCCGATGTGCGCTGACACGCCGACCCCCGACTACCGCGACAGTGTTTTCCTGCCAGAAACTGACTTTCCTATGCGCGCCGGCCTGCCCCAGCGCGAGCCTGATTGGCTGGCGCGGTGGGAGCGGATCGGTGTTTACAACCGCCTGCGCGGTAAGCCTGCGCGGGAAGATTTCACGCTGCACGATGGCCCGCCCTATGCCAACGGCCATTTGCACATCGGTCATGCGCTGAACAAAGTGCTCAAAGACATGGTGGTGCGCAGCCAGCAGATGATGGGCAAAGATGCCCGCTATGTGCCGGGCTGGGATTGCCACGGCCTGCCCATCGAATGGAAGATCGAAGAGCAATACCGCGCCAAAGGCTTGAACAAAGACGATGTGAACATCGTCGATTTCCGCCAAGAATGCCGCCGCTTTGCCGAAGGCTGGATCGACGTGCAACGCGCCGAATTCAAGCGGTTGGGCATCACGGGCAACTGGGATGATCCGTACCTGACGATGAACTACCACGCCGAGGCGGTGATCGCCGACGAGTTCATGAAATTCCTGATGAACGGCAGCCTGTATCAAGGGTCAAAACCCGTGATGTGGTCGCCGGTGGAAAAGACCGCCTTGGCCGAGGCCGAGGTGGAATATCACGACCTGACCAGCCATACGATCTGGGTGAAGTTCCCAGTGCGGGGTGGGGATTTCGATCGCTGTTGCGTCGTGATCTGGACCACTACGCCTTGGACCATGCCGCAAAACCGCGCCGTGGCATTCAACCCCGAACTGTCCTACGGCGTCTATGAATATGTTGTTTGGTCCGGTGATCTGAACTTAGGTTCACGCGAAAGGGTGATCGTTGCCGACAAACTCGCCGCTGCGACCTTTGCTGCCGCGAAAATCGAGGAAAATCAGGTCCGACGTCTCGACAATGTGACCAGTAAGGAATTAGCTGCGCTGATCCTCGCCCACCCCTACCGTGGCATCGAAGGTGGCCAAGGCGAGTGGGACTTTGATGTTCCCCTTCTGCCCGGTGACCATGTGACCGACGATGCAGGCACGGGCTTTGTGCATACCGCCCCCAGCCACGGCGATGACGACTATCAGATGGGGGTCAAGTTTGGCCTGCCCATGACCTATAACGTCGAAGCCGATGGGTCTTACCGCGCCAACCTGCCGCTGTTCGGCGGCCAAGCGATCTTGACGGCAGAGGGCAAAGAAGGCCCCGCCAATGTCAGCAATATCAAGGCGCTGGCCTCTGTCGGCGGGTTGCTGGCTAAGGGCAAGCTGAAACATTCCTACCCGCATTCGTGGCGCTCTAAAGCGCCGCTGATCTACCGCAACACGCCGCAATGGTTTGTGGCCATCGACAAAAGTTTAGAAGATGGTCTGTCAACTTACGGCGATACGATCCGCCAGCGCGCGCTCAATTCCATCAACCATCTGGTGACATGGACCCCGCCCTCGGGCCGCAACCGCCTGAATGCGATGATCGAGGCGCGGCCTGACTGGGTGCTGTCGCGCCAACGCGCTTGGGGCGTGCCCTTGACCTGCTTTACCAAAGTCGGTGCCAAACCCACCGACGACGACTTTTTGCTGCGCAACGCCGAGGTCAACGCCCGCATCCGCGCCGCGTTCGAGGCCGAGGGGGCCGATGTCTGGTATAAGGACGGGTTCAAAGACCAGATGCTGCACGGCATCGTCGACCCTGCCGCCTATACCCAAGTCTTTGACGTGCTGGATGTGTGGTTCGATTCCGGCTCGACCCACGCTTTTGTGCTGCGCGACCGCCCCGATGGCAGTGCTGACGGCATTGCGGATCTGTACCTAGAGGGGACGGATCAGCATCGCGGGTGGTTCCATTCCTCGCTTCTGCAAGCCTGCGGCACCAAGGGCCGCGCGCCCTATCGCGGGGTTCTGACCCACGGCTTCACGCTGGACGAAAAGGGCATGAAAATGTCCAAGTCCTTGGGCAATACCGTGGCCCCCCAAGCCGTGATTGACGAATACGGTGCAGATATTCTGCGCCTGTGGGTGGCGCAGGCCGATTACACGCTGGATTTGCGCATTGGCAAAGAGATCCTGAAAGGCGTGGCAGACAGTTACCGCCGCCTGCGCAACACGATGCGGTTCTTGCTGGGCAACCTCAAAGACTTCTCCGAGGCCGAGCGGGTGGATGCCGCCGATATGCCAGAGCTGGAACAATGGGTGCTGCACCGCTTGGCCGAGCTTGACGCGGAAGTGCGCGAGGGCTTTGGCAAATACGACTTCCAAGGCGTGTTTCAAAAGCTGTTCACCTTTGCCACGACCGATCTGTCAGCAGTCTATTTCGACATCCGCAAGGATTCGCTCTATTGCGATGCGCCCTCCAGCCTGACCCGCCGTTCGGCGCGCACGGTGCTGGACATTCTGTTTCACCGCCTGACGACATGGCTGGCCCCGATCTTGGTCTTTACCATGGAAGAGGTTTGGCTATGCCGTTACCCCGGTGACGACAGCAGCCTGCATCTGCAAGACTTCCCGCAAACGCCTACGGCATGGCTGAACCCCGCCCTGTCGGCCAAGTGGGATGCCATCCGCACCGCCCGCCGTGTGGTGACAGGCGCGCTAGAGGTGCAGCGCACCGCCAAAGTGATCGGCGCCAGCCTAGAGGCCGCCCCCGTGGTGCATGTGGCCGATACGGCGATTCTGGCGGCCCTGCGATCGGTCGATTTTGCCGATCTGTGCATCACCTCGGGGCTGAACCTGACCGCCGACCCCGAACCGGCGGAAGCGTTTCGTCTGCCCGAGGTGCCCGGCGTGGGCGTGGTGTTTGAAAAGGCCCTTGGCCACAAATGCGAACGCTGCTGGAAAGTGCTGCCCGATGTGGGCAGCCACAAACACCCCGGCACCTGCAAACGCTGCAATGACGCGCTGGGCTAAGGTGGGCGCATAGCCCGCCCCCCTGACCCTTACGGAGAACGCCATGACCAAACACGCGATCTGGGGCCGCTGGGCCGTTGCCGCCTTGTTCTTTATCAACGGGTTCAACATGGGCGCTTGGGCGCCGCAGATCCCGCAGATGATGGAACGCCACGGGTTGCGCTCGGGCGTGATGGGGGTGTTGATCGTGATGATCGGGCTGGGCGCTGTGTCGGCCATGATCTTTGCGGGCAAGTTGATTGCCCGCCACGGGTCGCGCCGGATGGTGATTGTGTTTGCCGCTTGCTTCATCCCGATGTTTCCGCTGATGATCTTGGCACCGTCACCTTGGCTGGCCATTCCGTTTCTGTTCCTGTTTGGGGCCTTTGGCGGCTGCATGGATGTGGCGATGAATGCCAATGCCGTGGCGGTCGAACGGCACATGGGCCGCGCTATCATGTCGTCCTCGCATGGGTTTTGGAGTTTGGGCGGCTTTATCGGCGGCGCTTTGGGGGGCCAAGCGATTGCCTCCTTTGGCTATGACGCCCAAGCCCTTGGCGTGGCGCTGATTTGTGCGGTGACGCTGGCTATTGCCAGCCGCTTTATCGTGAACGATCCCCCCCACGCGGCCGAGGCCGAAAAGCCCAAGGCCCGCATGTTCCCGCGTGTGGCGATCTTGTATGTGCTGGGGGCTATGGCGGTGTTTTCCATGGTGCCAGAGGGCGCGGTGCTGGATTGGGCGGCGGTCTATGTCAAAGCCGAACTGGGCGCTGATCTGACACGGCAGGGGCTGGCCTTTGGGCTGTTCTCCGGCGCTATGGCGATTGTGCGGTTTTTGGGCGATGCGGTGCGCAACCGTTTTGGCGCGGTGCTGACGCTGCGGGCTTCGGGGATGATGGGGGCGGTCGGGCTGATTGTGGCCTCTCTCGCGCCCAGCAGCGAGGTGGCGATTGCGGGCTTTGCACTGGCGGGGATCGGGGTGGCCAATATGGTGCCGATCATGTTCTCGGCTGCGGGCAATTATCCGGGATTGCCGCCGGGGTCAGGCATCGCCACGACAACGATGATTGGCTATACGGGCTATCTTTTGGCCCCGTCGGTGATTGGCTATGTCGCCCAGCACGTGGGCTTTCGCTTTACTTATGGGGCGGTGGCTTTGCTGTTGCTGGTGGTGGCGTCGCTTGCCAGCAAAGCGGCTGCGGCGGATGGGGTGAAAGCCTAGCCGTCGAACAGGTCGGATTGACCGGGCAAGCGCGGAGCATCCAGCCCCAAGTGCCGCCATGCCTTTTGCCCCAGCATCCGCCCGCGCGGGGTGCGCAGGATCAGGCCCTGTTGCAGCAAGAAGGGTTCAATCACCTCTTCAATCGCATCGCGCGCCTCTGACAAGGCGGCGGCGATGGTTTCCACCCCGACCGGACCGCCGCCGTAATGTTCGGCCAGAAGGGATAGATAGCGGCGGTCGTTGCCGTCTAGGCCCAGATGATCGACGCCAAGGCGGGTCAGGGCGTGGTCGGCAATCGCTTGGGTCAGGCGGCCATCGCCCTCAACCGTGACAAAATCGACCACGCGGCGCAGCAAGCGGCCCGCGATGCGCGGGGTGCCGCGCGCGCGGCGGGCGATTTCGCGGGTTCCTGCGGGGTCTGACGCTATGCCCAAAAGGCGCGCGCCGCGTGTGACGATCAGGTCAAGCTCGTCTTCGGTGTAAAACTCCAACCGTGTCGGAATGCCAAAGCGGTCGCGCAGCGGCGTGGTCAGCAGGCCCAACCGTGTGGTGGCCCCCACCAGCGTAAAGGGCTGCAATTCAATGCGCACGGTGCGCGCGGCAGGCCCTTCGCCGATCACCAGATCAAGGGCGAAATCTTCAAGCGCGGGGTACAGCACCTCTTCCACCACGGGGGACAGGCGGTGGATTTCGTCGATGAACAGCACATCCTTGGGTTCCAGATTGGTCAAGATCGCCGCCAGATCGCCCGGTTTGGCCAGAACCGGACCCGATGTCATGCGAAACCCCACCCCCAATTCGCGCGCCATGATCTGCGCAAGCGTGGTTTTGCCTAAGCCGGGGGGGCCGTGAAACAGGGTGTGATCCATCGCCTCGCCCCGCGTCTTGGCTGACTGGATGCAGACGCGCAGATTGGCGCGGGCTTCGGCTTGGCCGACAAATTCGTCCAGCGTTTGGGGCCGCAAGGCGCGGTCAAGGTCTTGGGGCTGCTCTTGCGGGCTGGTGGGGCGGTGCGGGTCCATTTACTTCGGGGCCAAAAGTTTCAGGGCGGCGCGGATCAGCGCGGCAGTGTCGCCTTCAGGGTTTTCCGCCGCGATGGTCATCACAGCTTGCGCCGCATCCCCCTGCGCATAGCCCAGATTGACCAAGGCCGACAGCGCATCAGCGGCAAAGGCGGCACGGTTCGACACGGGTGGGGGGGCTGCGGGCGTGCGGCGCTTGGGCGGGGCGGCGGGTTCGGGCAGGTCGATCGGCTCAATCACGCTGGCGGCGGGCATGGTACCGCCCAATGCCATCATCGCGGGTGCTTTGGATTTCAGCTCTAAAATCACCCGCTGCGCCAGTTTGGGGCCAATTCCGGGGGCAGACTGGATCGACCGCGCATCGCCCAAAGCAATCGCCCGCGCCACCCCTTCGGCCCCCAAAGCTCCCAGCATCGCCATCGAGGCTTTCGCCCCCACCCCTTGCACGGTCATCAACAGCCGGTGCCATTCCCGCTCGAACAGGGTCAGAAAGCCGAACAGCTGCAACAGGTCTTCGCGCACCAAAAGATCGGTGTAAAGCGAGGCCGCCTCGCCCGCAGGGGGCAGGCTGGCCAAGGTTCGGTCGTTAACGTGGACGATATAGCCCACGCCGCGCACATCCAGCAGCACCTGATCGCTGCCCTTCCAATCCACCACGCCCGACAGCTTGCCAATCATTCCGCAGCCCTTCTGACAGCCGCTTCCAAGCGGCCTGCACTTTGCAGATGATGCGCGTGGCAAATCGCAATGGCCAGAGCGTCAGCCGCATCGGGGCCTGCAATCACCACGCCGGGCAGTTGCAGGCGCACCATATGATCAACCTGCGCTTTGGCGGCATGGCCCACGCCCACCACGGCCTTTTTCACCGCATTGGGCGCATATTCGCCAATCGTCAGCCCGGCTTGGGCCGGCACCAGCAAAGCAATGCCGCGCGCTTGGCCCAGTTTCAGGGTAGCCACGGCGTCTTTGTTCACGAACGTATGTTCCACCGCCGCCGCATCGGGGGCATAGGTGCGCAGCACCTCGGTCAGTTGGGCGTGCAGCGACACCAAGCGCTGGGCTAGGGCACCATCATCGGCGTCAGAATGGCAGATGCCATTGGCGACATGGGTAATTTTTGCCCCCACCACATCAATCACCCCCCAGCCGAGGTTGCGCAAGCCCGGATCAATCCCCAGCACCCGCATCTGTATCCCCTTGTTCTAGCTGGGGTCAGTCCTAGCACGAAAAGAGAACATCCGCCAAGCGCTTTCGCGCGGCCTGCGGGTGACTGTGCAGGTGCAGAAAGCGGCAGGTTGAGGGGGAAGGGCGACGCATTGGGCGAATTAATGAAAAATACATAACAAAAACAATGCAAAAGCATGACGCCCAGCCATGCGCCCCGTGCAACGCGGCCTTGCAGCAGGTTGGGTTGCTTTGCATCTGCAGCAAGACTATTTCCACAGCATCGGAAGCGGAAAGCCGCTTCATTCTTGTGCAGTTTGGAAAGGACTCCCGCAATGTCCAGCTTTGAGACATCTACTGTAGCACCGTTTGGTGCCGTTACCCTGTACCGTTTCGTTCAATCCGTGGGCGCTATGGTGCAAGCCGTGCAGGCTTGGAATTCGGCCCGCATCACGCGCAAGTCGTTGAACCGCTTGACCAACCGCGAGCTTGACGACATCGGCCTGTGCCGTGGCGATATCGAGTTGATCGGCCGCTAAGCCCTTCGACCTAGGCCAGACGTTGGGCCGCTGCGCGTTGCAGCGGCCTTTTGTTTAGGCGCGCTGCAAAACCAAGGCCGACCATTCGCCCAAGTCTTCGCGTGAGACGGGGGTAAAGCCTGCCGCCACATAAGCCGTCGTAATCGCCTCGGCCTGCACCACCAACAGACCCGACAAGATCACCAAGCCCTTGGGCGCGCAGTGTTGCGCCATGGCGGGGGCCAGTTCGATCAGCGGGCCTTTGAGGATATTGGCAAAGATCAGATCAAAGGGCGCTGCCGCTTTGATCTGCGGATGGGCAAAGCCTGCCGCTTCAAGGCAGGCGATCCGGCCCGTCAGGCCGTTCACCGCCACATTCGCCTCGGCCACATCGACGGCGACCTGATCGATGTCAGAGGCGATGATCAGCGCATCGGGCAAAACCGCCGCCGCCGCCATTGCCAGCACTGCGGTGCCGCAGCCGATATCGGCGACTTTGGCAGGGCGCAGGCCAGCATCATACAGCCTGTCCCATGCGCGCAGACAGCCCAGCGTGGTGCCGTGGTGGCCGGTGCCAAAGGCGACGGTCGCCTCGATCAGCAGGGCCACGCGGTCGCCTTGGGCCAGAACCGCGGGCACCAATTCGGCGTCGTGGCTGCCGTAAACAAAAAACCGCCCCGCCTCGACCGGTGATAACTCGCGCTTGACCTTGGCGACCCAGTCGACCTCGGGCAGTTCGGATACGGCGAAGGGCTTGGCGCTAAAGGCCAAGGCCAGCACTTCCAGCATGACCATATCCGGCGGCTCGATGAAATAGGCGCCAACCTCCCACAGGCCGGAGTCGTCTTCGATCTCGAACACCCCAACGCCCACAGGTTCGGGATTGAGCTTTTCAAGCGCTTCGGCCAAGCCGTTGGCGGCATCCTCGCCGGTCAGCGAGGTAAGGGCGGTGAACGTGGGCATGGGCCAAGCCTTTGTGCTGCGGGTATCAGCGGCGGCGATAGGCCGCCAAGCCCGCAGCGTCAAGGCTTAGGCTTGCACCTTCAGCCCGATCGGACAAGTCACCCCCGTGCCGCCCACACCGCAATAGCCGTTGGGATTTTTCTCAAGATATTGCTGGTGGTAATCTTCGGCATAGTAAAACACCGGCGCTGGCAGGATTTCGGTGGTGATCACCCCAAAGCCCTTGGCCGACAGGGCCGCTTGATAGGCCAGTTTGCTGGATTTGGCGGCGGCCTCTTGCTCGGGCGAATAGGTATAAATGCCCGAGCGGTAGGTAGAGCCGACATCATTGCCTTGGCGCATGCCTTGGGTGGGGTCGTGCCCCTCCCAAAAGGTTTTGAGGAGGGCGTCATAGCTGATCACCGCAGGGTCATAGATCACCCGCACCACCTCGTTATGGCCGGTCAGTTGGGTGCAGGTTTCTTGATAGGTCGGATTGGGCGTAAACCCCGCCGCATAGCCCGTCATGGTCAGCCAAACGCCCGCAAGGTTGTAAAACTTGCGCTCTACCCCCCAAAAGCAGCCCATGCCGAACATGGCCTGTTCAAAGCCGTCAGGGACGGGGGACTTCAGCGCGATCCCCGACAAAAAGTGCCGCTCTGCCGTGGGCAGCGGGGTTGGGCGACCGGGCAGGGCCTTGTCGGGGGTGACCATGTCCATCTTGCGGCGATTGACCAGAAACATCGCATCCTCCTAAGGGGGTTTCACGGGAACATAGGGCGCAGGGGGTGGTTTGGGTAGGGGGGCGATCGATCGGCTTTCGACACCACGTTCCGCCAAGCCTGCGCTTAGACGCAACCTACCCCTGCAACGTCCTGACCCCGTAGCCTTCCCCCCGTGCCCGCATGGCAGCAACTGCGGCGATGCTGGCGGCGGCGGTGGTGAAGTAGGGGATTTTGTCCATCAGGGCCACGCGGCGGATGTCGCGGCTGTCAGAAACAGCTTGGGTGCCTTCGGTGGTGTTCATCACCAAGGCGATCTCGTCGTTTTTCAGGCGGTCGACGATATTGGGGCGGCCTTCGTAGACTTTGGCGACGGGGGTGGATGTCACCCCTTGCGTGGTCAGCCAAGCGGCGGTGCCTTTGGTGGCGACGATCTCGAAACCTTGCGCGCTCAGGTCTTGCATCGCGGCGGCGAAGGCGGGGGTTTTGTCCATATCCTTGATCGACACAAAGGCGCGGCCGGTGTCGGGCAGGATCACGCCCGCGCCCATCTGCGCTTTCAGGAAGGCCAGCGCAAAGCTGCGATCCCAGCCCATCACCTCGCCGGTGGAGCGCATTTCTGGCCCCAGAACCGGGTCAACGCCGGGGAAGCGGGCAAAGGGTAGGACCGCCTCTTTCACGCTGAACCACGGCGTTTGCGGGTTGGCCAGCGTCAAAGGGTCGGCCAAGGGCAGCGGGCTGTCGGGGCCCACACCTTCGGGATAGGGCGCGCGCATCGGGAAGGCGGACAGCTTTTCGCCCGCCATCAGCCGTGCCGCGATCGAGGCAATCGCCGAATCGGTGGCTTTGGCGACAAAGGGCACGGTGCGGCTGGCGCGGGGGTTGACCTCTAGCACGAAAATCACGCCGTCTTTGATGGCGAATTGCACGTTCATCAGGCCGACCACATTCAGCGCCAAGGCCATTTGCACGGTTTGCTTTTTCAGCTCTGCCACAGTGGCGGCAGACAACGAATGGGGCGGCAGGCAGCAGGCGGAATCGCCCGAATGCACGCCCGCCTCTTCGATATGCTCCATGATGCCTGCCACATGCACAGCGGTCCCGTCGCACAGCGCATCCACATCAACCTCAATCGCGCCGGACAGGTAGCTGTCAAGCAGCACCGGGCTAGAGCCGG
>Ga0114958_10000710_pt1 | contig 28193 bp, 29 predicted proteins | sample C_130208_EF_Meta_FD_89577 | JGI IMG/M metagenome (GOLD analysis project Ga0114958, IMG submission 89577) | Freshwater microbial communities from Lake Croche, Canada to study carbon cycling - C_130208_EF_MetaG | ecosystem: Environmental > Aquatic > Freshwater > Lake | place: Lake Croche, Canada... | reverse complement strand
TAAATACTGACCATCTTTTTCTAAGTGATAAACATTTTCTGCAGCTTGGCCCAAAAACCCAGTGCCTTCCATTGCTGCTGGGTTAACTAGTACTGGTGGAATAACTGGAGTGAATCCAGCTTTGACTGCACTACTGATTGCGTAGTTAACGAGTGCGAATTCAAGAAGTGCACCAACTCCAGTCAAATAATAAGAGCGGGAACCAGAAACTTTGGAACCACGCTCGGTATCAATTGCGCCCAGAAGTTTTCCTAATTCCACGTGATCTTTTGGTTCGAAATCTTTAAATTCTCGCGGGGTACCAACGTGTTCGATAATTACAAAGTCTGCTTCACCGCCAATTGGCGCAGCTGGGTCAAGTACATTTGAAAGTTTTAGCGCTTCAGTATTCGCTTCAGCTTCTATTTCGGCTCGCTTGCTATCGGCCGCTTTAACTTTAGTTGCTAATTCTTTAGAGTTTTCCAGCAAGGCAGCTTTCTCATCGCCTTTAGCGCTACCAACAGCTTTAGAAAGCGCATTCTGTTCAGCACGTAACGCTTCGAATTCATTAATTGCAGCGCGACGCTTTTCATCGAGCGCTAATACTTGATCAACGATGCCAGCATCTTCGCCACGACCAGTTTGAGAGGCGCGGATTAAATCAGGGTTCTCGCGTAGTAATTTGATATCAATCATTTACTTTCCTCTCGCGGGTATGAACCCAGGAATCTTATTTCCTCGCAGATCTCGCGTAGGCGAGTAACGGCTTGGCCAATGTTAGCGTCGCTGATATGCCCTTCGGCATCAACAATAAAGTGGTAATCGCCCAACTCTTTACCGGTTGGCCGGCTTTGAATGAAAGTTAAGTTTACGTTGCGAGTCGCGAACTCAGTCAAAATTTCTAATAGCGCGCCGGCGTGGTCAGTGCCGATGAAAATCGCCATCGAGGTTCGGTCGTTACCGGTTGGTTTAGTTAGCTCGCCGGGTTTAGAGACTAAAACGAAGCGAGTAACTGCGCCGTTGTTATCACCAATATTTTCCGCAACAATTTCTAAACCGTAGCGTTCAGCAGCAACGGCAGATGCGATTGCAGCATCGAACTCACCGCGATTAAGTGCTTCGGCTGCAGCGGCAGTTGAATTAGTAGCAACTACTTCAGCATGTGGATAGTTAGTGGCAACGTAGGAACGACATTGCGCTTCGGCGTGTGGGTGGGTAGCAATGCGCTTAATCTCTTCAGTTCCTGGTCTAACCATGAATGCAAATGAAACCGGCAAAGTGACTTCGCCGGCAATTACCAATGGATCACCAGTTGCTAGTTCATCGAGTGTGCGGGCAACAACGCCTTCGACTGAATTTTCAATCGGTACTAACGCAAATTCGGCTTCATTTTTACGAACTGCATTTAAAGCTGCTGTGACATTGGCGTACGGAATGAGTTGATCATTCGAGCCAGTGATTTTTTTGAGTGCCGCCTCGGTAAAGGTCGCTGCTGGACCAAGATAGGCGTATGTGCTCATTGATTAAGGATACCCGAGCTCACTTACTGCTCGCGCCGGCATATCTGTAATTATTACATCGACACCTAGTTGGGCACACAGTTTTAGATCAATTACTTCATTTACCGTCCAAACAAAAACCCGTTTACCTTCACTTTGATATTTGGCCACTAATTCAGGGTGATTTCTGATTTCTTCAATACTTGGCGCAAATGATTCAGCTGATGAAAAGCGATTCATAATCGGTGCGTTTAGCGCATTTACCAATGCAACTGTCTCTATACCGGTTTCAAACCTAACTACTTTTTCTATGGCTAACCAACTAAAACTCAGGAGGGCGATATCTAAATCTTTAAAAGGTTTAACAAGTTCAAGAACTTTATTCTCGATTTCGTTACCAGTTGGCACTGGGTGTTTTGTCTCTAGTGCTAAGGATTTATTATGCTCGCGGGCGATGTCTAATAATTCAGTCAATAACATTAAATCTGGATAAATTTCTTTCAACTTTGAGTATTCGGTGTGAGCTACAACTGCTTTATGTTTTGCTATTCGCAACAAATTTGAATCGTGCCAAATAATTACTTGACTATCTTTGGTTAGCCTTAAGTCACATTCAAAACCATCGGCACCATCGGCGATTGCCGCCATAAATGCAGCACGGGTATTTTCGGGATAATCAGATGAGGACCCACGATGTCCATAAATGAGTGGTCTAGACATTGATCACTTAGCGATCAGCGTTAGGCTAAGCCACATGAGCCAACCGGTATTCGCACTCGCTGCGCGTTCGGCTATTGGCCTGCGTCGTTCTGGTAACGAGGACTCTGCAATCACATCTGCAAACTTAATCGCTGTTGCCGACGGAATGGGTGGACACGCTGGCGGCGAAGTCGCATCTGCAATTGCGATTAAAGAGTTGACCAAGTTAATCCCAATTTCACAGAGTATTCATATTGATGCCGACTCGATTGAAGATTTATTGGCACAAGCGATGATAGATATTGATTTAGAAATTGCTCGCGTTGCTAATGATGATCCAGAACTTCGTGGAATGGGAACTACTTTGACTGCTCTGTTGTTACACGAAGATCGCATTGCACTCATGCACATTGGAGACTCGCGCGCATATCGCTTACGCGATGGTGAGCTTGAACAATTAAGCCTTGATCACACTGTGCTTCAAGAGCTAATAGACCAAGGAAAATTAACTATTGCCGAAGCCAATGATCATCCACAGCGCTCTTTACTTACTCAAGTTTTAATGGGTTCTGGAAATCTTGACCCGGTACTAGTGGTTTATGAACGTAAAGCTGGCGATCGTTACCTACTTTGTAGTGATGGGTTAAGTAGCGTTCTGTCTAATAAGGAAATTAAGTCGTTATTGAAGAAAAACAAGCGAGAAGACGCCGTCGCGGCGTTAGTTGATGCCACTTATGTAAATGATGCACCCGATAACGTGACCGTTATTGTCGCCGATATCGCGACAGATTTAACGGTTGAGACAGAGCTGCACGGGGCTAGCAAATGAACCAACTATTAGGTGGTCGCTACCGACTTGGCGAAATGATCGGTACCGGTGGAATGGCCGATGTTTTCGAAGCAAAAGATGAGCGTTTATCCCGAAAGGTCGCGGTGAAAATTCTGCGTTCTGATTTAGCTAAAGACCCATCTTTTGTAACTAGATTCCGTAAAGAAGCCCTGGCCGCTGCAGGTTTAAACCATCCGGGCATTGTTGCGGTTTACGACTCTGGTGAAGATCCAGCTCCTTATATTGTGATGGAGCTAGTCTCCGGAAAAACTTTGCGCGAGATTATTCGCGCGGGTGAACGTTTACCGCTTGAACGTGCTCTAGAAATTGGCGAAGGAATTTTGGCAGCACTTGATTACTCACATGAACGTGGCATTGTGCACCGAGATATTAAGCCGGCAAACGTGATGATCACCGATAAAGGCGATGTCAAGGTTATGGATTTTGGTATCGCGCGCGCACTCGATGATCTTGCCGCAACCCTTACCAATACCTGGAACATAGTTGGAACCGCTCAATATCTTTCACCTGAACAAGCCATTGGTGAAGTTGCAGATGCTCGTAGTGATATTTATTCAGCAGGCTGTTTGTTGTATGAAGTAATAACTGGTCAACCGCCATTTACGGGTGATACGCCAGTATCGATTGCATACCAACATGTATCTGGTGAATTTCCATTACCAAGTTCGGTGTTGCCTGGCTTGCCTGAAGGTATCGATGTCATGCTCTCGGTCGCGCTAGCCAAGCGCCCAATTGATCGTTATCAAAGCGCAGGGTTAATGCTTGATGATTTATTTCGTATCCATGGCGGTCAAGTTGTAAAAGCCAAAATTGCTCGCAAACCGATTACTCGCAAAACTTTAGTTATTGGCTTGATTGGTTTGCTGATTGTCAGTGGCGCTGCAGTTTTTGGATTGAATTTATCTAATACCGGTTCTACTGGTGGCCCATCTAATTCAGTACCAAATGTAATTGGGTTAACTGAAACTGAAGCAAAAGCGCAACTGGGTGATTATGTGGTTACTGTGCAGCACGCCCATGACCCCCAGATTCCGGTTGATCGAGTTTCTAACCAGATTCCAGTTGCATCTGCACAGGCTAAAAAAGGCTCAGCGGTAGTAATCACTATTTCCGATGGCCCAGGCGATGCGATGGTTCCTGATGGGTTAATCGGCTTATCACTCGGTGATGCACGCGCACTACTTTCGTCTGTTGGTCTAGTTGTGGCTCGTACCGAAGTTTCGCCTTCAGATAAACCACAAGGAACAGTTTTAGCGGTTACTCCCGAGATGGGTTCAACTATTACTGCCGGTTCTGGAGTGGTTTTAACTATCGCTAATGGCCAAGTTGAAATTCCTAATTTAATTGGAGTAGAAGCGATTCAAGCACGCGCAATTTTAATTAATTCAAATTTCTTAATTAAGGAATTTAATGATTACGACTCTGCTCAACCAATAGGTGTGGTAATTCGTCAATTCCCAGAAGCTGGTGCAACTCGTACTATTGGTGAATCGGTAACTATTACAATTAATAAAGCGCCCTAGCCGCGAGTACCAATAACTGGCGATAAACCAACTGCTTTAGCTCGCGCATTTTTATCGCCACACTCAGTCAACCAATTAGCTAACATTGCATGACCGTTTTCGGTTAAAACTGATTCGGGGTGGAACTGCACGCCTTCAATTGGAAGCGACTTGTGTCGCACGGACATCACAATACCGCCTTCAGTTTCGCCGGTGATTTGTAATTCGTCTGACACGGTTGCGCGTTCAATTGCCAAAGAGTGATAACGAGTCGCAGTAAAAGGCGAAGGTAGGTTTGCGAATACACCTTCGCTGTTATGAATTATCTCGGAAGTTTTACCGTGCATTAATTCTGGGGCACGCGAAACGGTCGCACCGAATGCAACACCAATTGCTTGATGCCCTAAACAAACTCCAAATAACGGAATCTTTTTCTCGGCACAAAATTTGATCATTGGAATACTTATGCCAGCTGCTTCAGGTGTTCCGGGTCCGGGTGAAATTAATACGCCGTCATAATCAAGAGCTGCCTCAACGGAAATTTCATCGTTTCTTACAACCGTGGTTTCAGCGCCCAGTTGACCTAAATATTGCACCAAGTTAAAAACAAAAGAATCGTAGTTATCTACGACAAGAATTTTGGTGGACTGGCTGCTCATGGGGCAATTCTGGCCTACTCACAGCGATGACGCGGTTGATATTTTTCCCTGCCCTGTTACCCTTGGCGACATGCCTAAGTCCAAATTGCGTAAGAAAGTTCAAGAGCAGCATGCTCATGTTCAAGAAGTCGTTGACCGCGCTCCACACGGCCCACTTGAGAGCCCAAAATGGCTAGCTCCAACGATGGTTGGCTCGTTCTTGGTCGGACTTTTCTGGATTGTGACTTTCTATGTGAGCCAAACACGTTTCCCAATTCCTAATATTGGAGCCTGGAATATGTTGGTTGGCTTCTCATTTATCGCTTTTGGCTTCTCACTAGCCACTAAGTGGCGCTAGTTCTAACTTTTTAGCCAGTTATCCACAAAGATCTCCACAGATGTGGAGAATTACAGCCATGTAATTAAGTCGCGCTAAGGGTTAGTTAGAAAACTAGCGGCGGCGGACCAGGACCAATTGAGCAGCCAGCGCCCCACCAAGTAAGCCTCCAAGATGTGCCCGCCAGTCAACGCCACCCAGGATAAAACCAAGTGCAAAGTTCAAACCAATAATTATGGCGATTTCACGAACATTAGCCCCAATAGTTTTTCCGACAATTAGGAAAGCGCCAAATAAACCAAAAATTGCCCCTGACGCTCCGACTGATGCGTGATTGGAGGTGTTTAAAAATACTGAAGCAAGCGAGCCAGTTAAAAGTGAAACTGTGAAAATAATTAAGAATTTATTTCTGCCGTAAGCGTATTCAATTGGAGTGCCAAGTAAATAAAGAGAATACATATTAAACCCGAGGTGCATTAATCCGCCGTGAGTCAGCGCAACTGTAATTAATCGATACCACTCGTTGCTGTATTGCAAATAATCTCGGCCTGGTAGCAGTAACTGCAGTTGCAAGTCAGGAATTAATTGTTGCGCTAAATAAGCAGCACAGATAATTAAAATTAACGCATTTGTCGCAGTGCGCTTATTTAACACGTTATTTATTTAACTCTTTGGTTTCCAGAAAATGTTTTGGTTTATTAAGCGACGGTTATTGAGTTGATTTTGATTGGTGTTACTGGGCGATCTTGCGCACCAGTCTTTGTTGTACCAATCGCATCTACAACAGCTTGGCTTGCTGCATCTTTAACTTCACCAAAAATGCTGTGCTTGCGGTTTAACCAAGTTGTTGGTGCAACGGTTATGAAGAACTGTGAACCATTAGTTCCGGGGCCAGAATTAGCCATTGCAAGAATGTAAGGACGATCAAAAGTTAATTCGCCGTGGAATTCATCGACAAATTTATAGCCTGGGCCACCAGTGCCTTGACCTAGCGGATCGCCACCTTGAATCATGAAGCCGTCAATCACGCGGTGAAAAACTGTGCCATCGTAAAGATTGGCAGTTGATTTTTCGCCAGTGCGTGGGTCTACCCATTCACGTGCACCTGTTGCGAGCTCTACAAAGTTAGCGACCGTCTTGGGTGCGTGATCAGGAAAAAGTTCAACAACGATGTCGCCCATAGTTGTGTGCAGTGTTGCTGTTGTCATTTTGTTTTTCCTTTTCGTTTTTATAAATGGGTGCGTAAAGTGTTACTTGAGTGGAGACCAGGGGAATCGAACCCCTAACCCCTGCCTTGCAAAGGCAGTGCTCTACCAATTGAGCTAGGTCCCCGTGTTGAGCGGGGGGTGGGCCTAGATGGACTCGAACCATCGACCTCTTCCTTATCAGGGAAGCGCTCTAACCAGGCTGAGCTATAGGCCCGCAAATAATGGATTTATCTACGGTAAGCGCCAAAGGTTACCCCGAAGTCGCCACTTAACCAAAACTCGTGCGTATCTAAGCAGGTTCTGCCGGAGAAGTCGCCCCTGCTTCCTCCGGGTTACAAGTTACAGATAAGAGTTGGGCGCCATCGTCAAGGTTCACTAGGCGAACCCCCATAGAGTCACGACCAGTTTGGCGAACTTCAGCCGCCGGTGTGCGCATTACGGTGCCGCCTGATGTGATGGCCAGGATTTCATCTTCATTGCGTAGAACAAGTGCGCTAACGAGTGAACCACGTGAATTTTCATCGATCTTGGCAGCTTTAATGCCAATGCCACCACGACCTTGTAAGCGATATTCATCGAGTGGAGTTTTTTTACCGTAACCGCCATCGGTTGCCGTAAATACAAAAGTATCGCCAGTATGTTGAGCAGTAATGCGCGCCATTGTTAAAAGTTCATCATCTGCGCGGAATTTCATTCCGATCACACCACTAGTTGAGCGGCCCATTGGACGAAGTGATTCATCATCGACAGCAAAACGAACTGACATAGCTTTCTTGGAAACTAATAACAATTCATCACCGGCATCAACTAAAGCTGCGCTGACAACTTCATCTTCACCTTTAAGGGCTATTGCAATTAAACCACCAGCGCGCGGTGAGTCGTATTCGATTAGTGCGCTCTTTTTAATTAAACCTGCCTTTGTTGCTAACACCAAATGAGGTGCTGCCAAGTAATCCTTAATTGAAAGAACTTGCGCAATAGTTTCTTCTGGTTTAAATGCCAACAAGTTAGCAACATGTTGACCGCGGGCATCACGTCCAGCATCTGGTAGTTCGTGAACTTTGGCGCGGTAAACCCGGCCTTGATTCGTAAAGAATAATAACCAGTCGTGAGTTGAGGCCACAAAGAAATGATCAACTACGTCGTCTTGCTTAAGAGAAGCTCCCTTAACACCACGACCTCCACGACGTTGTGAACGATATAAATCAGCCATGGTGCGTTTTGCATAACCACCACGAGTAATTGTCACCACTGCATCCTGATCTGGAATTAAATCTTCGGCAGAGAAATCACCTTCGCTGGCGACAATTTGCGAACGGCGGTCATCGCCATATTTAGCAACTAGTTCAGCAAGCTCGGTTGCAATGATTTCGCGCTGTTTTTCTGGGCTAATTAAGATTGCATTTAGCTCAATGATTTCAGCCATCAAGGTGTCATACTCATCGTTAATTTTTTGGCGCTCGAGGGCAGCAATACGGCGCAACTGCATATCAAGAATTGCGTTGGCTTGAATCTCATCGACATCAAGTAACTTCATTAAGCCAGTGCGAGCTTCTTCAGGCGTAGTTGAAGCACGAATCAAAGCAATCACTGCATCCAGTGCATCAAGGGCTTTTAAATATCCTTGCAAGATATGAGCACGTCGCTCTTTTTCAACTAAGCGATATTTGGTCGGCGAACAATTACTTCGACTTGGTGGTCAATGTAGTACTTAATAAATTCATCTAGACGTAATGTGCGCGGAACGCCATCGACTAGAGCCAACATGTTGGCACCAAAAGTATCTTGTAATTGAGTTTGCTTATAAAGGTTATTCAAAACAACTTTTGGAATAGCCGCATTTTGTAGCACGATTACTAAACGTTGACCGAGACGTTCGTTACCTTCATCGCGCACATCTGCAATGCCTTTAATTTTTCCATCTTTTACAAGTTCGGCGATCTTCAAAGCTAAATTATCTGGGTTGACTTGGTAGGGAAGTTCAGTTACCACTAAACAAGTGCGTTTATTAATTTCTTCAACTTGTACAACTGCACGCATAGTAATTGAGCCGCGGCCAGTGCGGTATGCCGATTCAATGCCGGTTCGACCAACAATTAATGCTTTAGTTGGAAAGTCAGGGCCTTTAACAATCTTCATTAGTTGTTCTAATAACTCATCAGATTTTGCTTCTGGGTGAGCAAGTGCCCAGGCCACACCTTCGCCAATTTCACGCAAGTTATGTGGTGGAATATTTGTAGCCATACCGACCGCAATACCCGCACTGCCATTAACTAATAGGTTTGGGAAACGTGACGGTAAAACATTTGGCTCTTGTGAACGGCCATCATAGTTAGGTGAGAAATCAACAGTGTCTTCATCGATATCGCGCATCATTTCCATGGCGATATGGGAAAGACGTGCTTCGGTATAACGCATAGCTGCAGCCGGATCGTTACCAGGTGAGCCAAAGTTTCCATTGCCATCTATTAATGGATAACGCAGTGACCAATGTTGAGCTAAACGAACAACGGCGTCGTAAATAGCGGTGTCGCCGTGTGGGTGGTAATTACCCATTACGTCACCGACGATACGAGAAGACTTGTAATAGCCCTTATCTGGGCGATAACCAGCGTCGTACATTGCGTACAGAACGCGGCGGTGAACTGGCTTTAGGCCATCTCGGATATCTGGCAGAGCGCGGCCCACGATGACCGACATCGCATAATCTAAATATGAGCGAGCCATCTCGACTTGTAGATCGACAGTCTCTTGGCGATCATAATCTTTTCTTATTTCATCCATTTAAATATCCAAGAATCTAACGTCTTTAGCGTTGCGTTGAATAAATGAGCGACGTGGTTCAACTTCTTCACCCATTAAGACTGAGAATAAATCATCGGCCGCTGCAGCATCGTCAAGAGTTACCTTGATTAGCACACGGTGTTCTGGATCCATGGTGGTATCCCAAAGTTCTTTAGCTGGCATTTCACCTAAACCTTTAAAGCGTTGAATACCGTCTTCTTTTGGTAAGCGTTTGCCAACATCAATACCGATCTTGATCATGCCATCGCGTTCGCGATCAGAGAATGCGTATTGAACTGGTTCTTTGCCACCCCATTTCAATTTATAAAGTGGTGGTTGGGCCAAGTAAACAAAACCACCTTCAATAAGCGGTTTCATAAAACGGAATAGCAGGGTTAATAAAAGAGTGCGGATGTGTTGACCATCGACATCGGCATCGGCCATCAAAATAATCTTGTGGTAGCGCAAATTTGCGACATTGAAGTCATCGTGAATTCCGGTACCGAGCGCAGTAATTAACGCTTGCACTTCATTGTTTTGTAGCACGCGATCGATACGAGCTTTTTCAACGTTTAGAATTTTTCCACGGATAGGCAGAACTGCTTGGTTGCGTGAGTCGCGGCCACCCTTAGTTGAGCCACCAGCTGAATCACCTTCAACAATATATAACTCGCACTTTTCTGGATCAGTCCATTGGCAATCAGCTAACTTGCCCGGCATACCGCGACCTTCTAATAAACCTTTACGACTACGTGATAGATCACGTGCTTTACGTGCAGCTACGCGTGCTGCTGCTGCATCAATACTTTTACGGACAATCTCTTTGCCTTCGGCTGGATTCTGTTCAAACCAAGCAGTTAAAGCTTCATTTACGCACTTTTGGGTAAATGACTTTGCTTCAGTATTTCCTAGTTTAGTTTTTGTTTGACCTTCAAATTGTGGCTCAGCTAATTTAATTGAGACAATAGCCGTTAAACCTTCGCGCACATCATCGCCAGTTAAGCGATCTTCTTTCTTTTTAATAAATCCTTGGTCTTCGCTAAATTTATTTACGATCGAAGTTAGCGCAGTGCGGAAGCCTTCTTCGTGTGCACCACCCTCGTGGGTGTTAATGGTGTTAGCAAACGTGTAAACAGATTCAGAAAAACCAGCATTCCATTGCATAGCAATTTCTAGTGACATGCGCGCTTTCTTATCTTCGTTTTCAATAAAAATAATTGACTTATGTGTTTCGCCGCGAGTGGTATTTAAGTGTTTTACAAAATCAGCAATACCGCCATCAAATTTATAAATCACGTGTAGTTGCTCGCCTTTTTCATCGACATGTCCGGCGCGAGCATCAGTCAAAGTAATAGTTAGGCCGCGATTTAAAAATGCCATTTCGCGGAAACGGGTCGATAAAATTTCAAAAGAGAAATCAGTTGTGTCAAAGATTTCAACTGATGGCCAAAATTGAACTGTGGTGCCGGTTGTTGTTGCGGCCGCACCTTTAGCAACTGGCGCAGTTGGAACTCCTAATTTATAAGACTGGTTCCAGGTAAATCCATCGCGTAAAACTGTTACAGCTAAATCTGTGCTGAGTGCGTTTACAACTGAAATTCCAACTCCATGGAGTCCACCGGAAACCGAATAACCACCATCGCCGAATTTTCCGCCAGCGTGCAGAACAGTTAAAACAACTTCAAGAGCTGGTTTCTTTTCAACTGGGTGCATATCAACTGGAATTCCGCGCCCGTTATCAATTACTTTTACGCTGCCATCAGCCATCAAGGTCACATTGATTTCAGTACAAACCCCAGCCAAGGCTTCATCTACTGAGTTATCTACAACCTCGTAAACCAAGTGGTGAAGGCCGCGTTCGCCAGTGGAGCCGATATACATGCCTGGGCGCTTGCGAACCGCCTCGAGACCCTCAAGGACGGTGATCGCGCTGGCATCGTAATTGCCTGACTTTTCGACCACTGGTACCGCTCCTTCAATGTTACAAAAGCGCCCTCAGGGGCGGCTAGGGATAAATCCCGTTGCTAATAGCGTCAATCCTAGTGGTAAAAGAGGTCTAGATCTAGCCGTTATTCGCCCTGTGGGTAGGTTTTAAGCGATCTTTAACTACCCATTTAGGGTTCCTATTGGAAAAAAGGCAAAATCACCCTTTATTGGCGATTTAGCCAAAAGTATCGCGTGGGCCTCGGGCCCCGCGAATTGTTCTTATGCCGCGCTTCCAACTCGGGCCTTGAGGGCCAATTATAGAAAGTTTTTCAACCAAGGCCCCGGGTGCGCTCGCTTGGAGTGAAGCTAAAACATCGTTGCTGATTAAATTTAATTGAGTTGCCCACGCGGTTGAAGAAGTTCTAATTGTTAGAACACCTTCCAGGATTGCAATTGGTTCGGTGTGCTCAGAAATTTCGGCGCCAACAATACTTTCCCAATTAGCAAATAAATTTCCTTCAGCAATACCACTTTGCCATTCGCGATCTTGAATTAAATTCTTTAATACATCACTAATTAATTGTGGATCAGTTGGATTTGAATTGACTTCGCGGATTGAATTGTTTTTTTCTCCCCGTGATTTTTTTATAAACCCAGTCTTATAAGAAACAAATAAGTCTTTAGCTAAATCGCGTTTGGACATTTACTTACCTGTTTTTACTTGGCCAGGTGTCACATAAAATTTTGTACTATTTAAGTCAGTGGGTAAATCACTCTCGACGGCTGCAGTAATAATTGTTTGCTCCGCCATTTTTGTCGCAGCGACTAGTTGCAACCTACGAGAAGTATCTAACTCGGCAAACACATCATCTAAAATTAGAATTGGGTCAGAACCTTCTTTTTTTAATAAATTAAAAGAGCCGATACGCAATGAGATTGCCATAGACCAAGATTCGCCGTGGCTGGCATACCCTTTTGCTGGGAAATCTCCGATTGTTAAGGTTAAATCATCCCGGTGTGGGCCAATTAAAGTGGTTCCACGTTCAATCTCTTGATACTGAACTTCTTCTAGTCGGCTAGTTAAAACAGCAATGTTGTTTACCGCATCACTGGTTAAACCTTCAGAACTTGATTTATAGGAAATGCTTGCTGGTTTGACTTCGTTTAGGTTGCGGTAATTTTCAGCGACGAACGGATTTAACGCAGAAACAAGTGCAATACGTTCAGCGGTTAAATTCGCGCCGATATTAATTAATTGTTCGCTCCATGGTTGGAGGGTGGCGCTATTTGATCTAGTTTTAAGGAGCGTATTTCGTTGTTTTACAACACGTTCGTAATCGCCAATAACTCCAGCTAAACGAGGGCTACGGGTGATTAATAATCGATCTAGAAAATCCCGCCGGTTTCCTGGGTCGCCACGAACTAAATCTAAATCTTCTGGAGAAAAATAAACAATTTGGCAAGCGCCTAAAATTTCTCGCTGGCTACGAGTTGGATTTTGATTAATTCGAGCGCGATTGGCTTTGCTCACATTTATTTCTAAATCTATTTGTAGGGTGCGGTCTTCTCGTTCGATTTCAACCCGGATAATTGCTTGACTCGCACCAAGTGAAATTAAAGGTTGGTTATTTGCAACTCGATGTGAAGATAAGAAACTTAAATAAATTAGCGACTCGGCAATATTTGTTTTGCCGCTGCCGTTGTCACCAATAAATGTGTTTACACCCGGTTGCAGATCTAGTTCTAAGTTTTGATAAGACCTAAAATCTTTAAGCGCTAGCTTTGTGATGCGCATCTTGATTATCTATCAGTTAAATAAATTTACTTAAGAGGCATAACGCATAGGCATTAATAAGTAGCGATAGTTTTCAATTGCCGCGCCATTTTGAGTTGTGCGCCCCATTAAGATCGCTGGCTTATTTGATCCAGTGAAAGAAATTTGTACATAGGGAGTTCCAACTGCATTTAAACCATCCGCTAAGAAAACTGGGTTGAACGCAATTGAAATATCTTCACCGGTTAATGAAATTTCTATTGATTCGGTTGCTTGGGCTTCTTCGCCGGCGCCAGCTTCAAGTGACAGTGATCCGTTAGTAAATTCCAAACGAAGCGGAACTGTTTTATCGGTTACTAAAGCTACTCGGCGAACTGAATCTAGAAGCGGGGCAACCTCAACTATTGCGGTTGTGGTTATATCTTGCGGCAGCAAATGACGGTATGGGGGGAAGGTCCCATCAAGCATGCGTGAGGTCATTGTTTTACCTTCGCCGGCAAATCCCGCTAAGCGGTCGTGACTTGCCGCAGAACCAAGAGAAAGTGAAACTTCTTTAGAGGTTGTTAGTGATTTTGCGGCATCGGCTAATGTGCGCGCGCGCAATAAAGCGGTGGTTTCTACGCCTGGTTTTGATGGTTGCCATTGCATTTCGCGCACAGCTAACCGGTACCGGTCTGTTGCCGCCAAAGTAACAGTGTTTTCGTTTACTTCAACATGTACTCCAGTAAGAGTTGGTAGTGAATCATCGCGGCCAGCAGCGATTGCTACTTGGGCAACCGCGGCTGCGAAAGTATCGCTCGCTATTACGCCGGTGCTTTCTGGAAGCTCGGGCAAATTTGGGTATTCATTAATTGAAAGAGTTGGTAAAGTAAATTTTGCGCTACCGGAAGTTACTAAAACTCTAGTACCGTCTAAAGTGATTGTAATTGGCTTGTTTGGTAGTGATCTAGTTATTTCAACTAACAACTTTCCAGGAACTAAAACTTTTCCGGCTTCTTGAATCTGAGCCGCAAAATTAGCCTTACTAGAGGTTTCTAAGTCTGATCCAGAAAGTTCAACGTTTGAACCAGTCGCATCGATTACTATCCCAAGTAGTTCGGTTTTAATGGGGCGAGTAGATAAACTGCGAGAAACCCAATTAACGCAATCTGCTAGCGCGCTCTGTTCGACTATGAATTTCATTTGATTAGCCTTCCCGCTGTAGTAAAACTTTGCAAGTTTTTTGTTTTTGATAATTGAATAAATTGAAAATTAATAAACGGGAATCGCACAGGTGTTTTCATATAGTTATATGTAGTAGTAGTAACCAGACCGTTTATCTGTGGGAAAACAACATAACCCCATTTCAGAGGCGAATTTAAACCTTTTAACCTGTGGGAAAGGTTGTGGGTAAAACTGCTTAACAAAAACGAGGTAGAAGAAGGCTTTAGAGCTTCAACATCTTCGCTCATAGTTACCCACATAAAACCCCTCCTTTTCCACAGTTATCCACAACTTATACACAATCTGGGGGTAATTCCCCTCAAATCAGACAAATACCTATTTTTGAGATTGTTGTTTAATCCGGTTCGTTAATTCAGTGACTTGGTTATAGATCGATCGGCGCTCAGCCATCAATTGGCGGATCTTGCGATCGGCGTGCATAACGGTTGTGTGATCACGGCCTCCGAACATTTGGCCAATCTTGGGCAACGAGAGGTCGGTTAGCTCGCGGCACAAATACATCGCGATCTGGCGGGCATTAACCAGCACCCGAGAACGTGAGGTGCCACAAAGATCTTCGAGGGTCAAACTGAAATAAGCCGCGGTTTGAGCCATGATCGCTTGGCCGGTGATTTCTGGCGCCGCATCTGTAGGCATTAAATCCTTAAGCACGATTTCAGCCAAACCTAAATCAACGCCTTGGCGACTTAAAGATGCAAAAGCAGTAACACGAATCAAAGCACCTTCTAGCTCGCGAATATTGGTCGAAATTTTACTCGCGATATGTTCCAAAACATCATCAGGTGCATTTAATTTATCTTGCGCAGCTTTCTTGCGCAGAATCGCAATACGAGTTTCAATTTCTGGCGGTTGAATATCGGTAATTAAACCCCATTCAAACCGGCTACGCAGGCGATCTTCAAGAGTAGTTAGTTGTTTTGGTGGGCGATCACTCGAAATAACGATCTGTTTGTTAGCGTTATACAAAGTATTGAAAGTATGGAAGAACTCTTCTTGAGTTCGTTCTTTGTTCTCCAAGAATTGAATATCGTCAACTAACAAAATATCTAAATCACGGTAACGGCGCTGGAACGCCGAAGCTTTGTCATCGCGGATCGAGTTAATAAAGTCGTTAGTGAACTCTTCAGATGAAACATAACGTACGCGGACATTGCCATATAGCTCTTTCGCGTATGCACCAATCGCATGCAACAAGTGTGTTTTTCCTAAACCAGATTCACCGTAAATAAACAAAGGGTTATATGCCTTTGCTGGCGCCTCAGCTACAGCAACAGCTGCGGCGTGAGCAAACCGGTTTGAAGAACCAATAACGAAAGTTTCAAAAATATAACGTGGGTTTAATTGCGATTGCTCAGAACTTTTACTAGCAGCAACCGATGTATTTAAGTTGTCATCTCGACCAGTTCCAGACTTTGGCGCAGCGATCTCGACTTCAACTTCAGGAGCTGCTGGGTTATTTGTGACCTCAAGAGTTTCGTCGATAGTTACTGCGATATTTGCTCGCTCATTTAACTCACGTGATAAAACCTCACCTAAAACCGAACGGAGTCGGGTTTCCAAAACATCTTTTGCAAAAGCATTTGGGGCGGCAACCAGCAAATTTGTCACACCGTTACCTGGCAACAAACCAAGCGGTTTGGTGAGAGTTAAAAATGCGCGGTGTTGAGGTGCATCGAGTGCAACAGCATCAATTACACGTCCCCAAAGGGCGGTGAGCTCAAGATCTACAACATCCACCGTCTAAACCACCCGTCGACTAACTTGCATAAACAATCCACATGTTTATCCACAACCTGTGGGTCTAAAGGAGAGGTTTACCCTTCATTCCTAGCAGCACCTGTGGATAGAAGCGAAAAGTAGAGGCTAATCGAAATAAAAGCAACTGCTTATCCACAGAAAATTCCCTCAAGGAAGGTTTGGCGGGGATAAAAAGCCAGTTTGACCGATTTATCCCCAGACCCGTACCGTTACCTCCTTACCTGAGCATGCTTTGCAGCCACGCAAAGCCCCGTTAGATTTTCAAGGAGTCCCCATGACAAAGCGCACCTTCCAACCAAACGTTCGTCGTCGCGCCAAGAAGCACGGTTTCCGTGCTCGTATGGCTACACGTGCAGGTCGCGCTGTTTTAGCAGCACGCCGTGCAAAAGGACGCACACGCCTTTCGGCTTAATTACTAACGAAATTTAGACTTAGGTTTAATTTTTCTAATGCTTGCCAAGACGGCTCGTATTTCTAACAGCGCAGATTTCGCGAAAGCTACAAAAAGCGGACTTCGTTCAACGACCAATAGCCTGGTTGGATACCTCCATCTCTCAAACTCTGGCCAACCCGCTCGTTGCGGATTAATCATTAATAAAAGTGTTGGGAATTCAGTCGTACGCCATAGCGTGGCTCGCAAAATACGCCACCAAATCGCCGCCAACTTAACCTCATTACCTACCGGTTCACTTTTCGTAATCCGTGCACTGCCGGCGTCAAATGGCGCAGATCTAAAAACTGAAGCAACTGACCTAATTTCAAAATTAGTTAAAAAAGCTGAGTCAAAAAATGCGGTGAAATCTTGAGAAACCTATTAATCGCACCAATTCATTTTTACCAAAGATTTATTTCGCCACTTTTGGGTCCGCGCTGTAAATATTATCCATCCTGTTCTTCCTACACCGAGATCGCAATTGCTAATTATGGAATCAAAGGAATCGCTATGGGTGCTTGGCGAATTGTGCGATGCAATCCTTGGTCAAATGGTGGAGTTGATTTTGTAAAAGGCGTACCAACAAATACGCAAAAAACACACGAGAGAGCACTGGTGCTACACCTATGAATACCATCCTAAACCCCTTATATATTGCGGTTTCATGGGTTATTAAAACTATCCATAGTTTACTTTCACCAATCTTTGGCGCAACCAGCGGTGTTTCATGGTCACTTGCGATTATTGGTTTAGTTATTTTAATTCGTATTATTTTAATCCCACTCTTTGTTAAACAAATTAAGAGTCAGCGCGCACTAACTGCGCTACAACCACACCTTAAAGAGATTCAAAAGAAGTACAAAGATGATCGTCAAAAACAATCCGAAGAAATGATGAAGCTTTACAAAGAGCACAAAACCAACCCACTTGCGTCTTGTTTTCCAATTTTGGCACAAGCACCAATTTTCTTTGCGTTATTTACCGTACTAAATGGAATTGGAAAGAATCCACCGGTTCCGCACGGTGTATTAACTCTGCAAGATGTTCAAAATGCCGCACAAGCTAAAATTTTTGGCGCTCCAATCTCAGAGACTTTCCTTGGTACAACAAATAGCACCGTAAAAATTGTCACAGTTATTTTAATTGCGTTTATGTCGCTAACAACATTTACAACACAGCGCCAATTAATGGTAAAAGGAATGCCGAAGATGGATTCCTCAAACAATATGATGTTGCAACAACAGAAAATCATGTTGTATTTATTCCCAGTTATTTTTGCAGTCTCCGGCGTTAACTTTCCAATTGGTGTTTTGATTTATTGGTCAACAACAAACCTTTGGACATGGGGACAGCAGTTCTATGTAATCAAAAGAAACCCAACACCTGGTTCACCAGCTTATGAAGAGTTGCAAAAAAAGCGCTCAGCTAAAAATCCGAGTTCAGCAGTTGAAAATATTGATGGCGCTGCAGAAGGATCAGTAATCGATCCGGAAATTAAAGGTCAACGCCAACAACCAAATAAAAAGAAAAAGAAGAAGAAGTAAATAGGGCAAAAGCCACAAATACTATTAAAAACCTACAAATAGGACAGGAAATATCAATTATGAGCGAGACAGAGACAGTTGTAGAAGAGACCACCGAAAAGGCGTTAAAACCAGGTCAAAAAAGCCCCAAGACAATTGCCAAACTAGAAGAAGAGGGCGACATTGCCGCTGACTACCTAGAAGGTTTACTCGATATTGCCGATCTTGATGGTGATATTGATATTGATGTGGAAAATGACCGCGCAGCAGTTGCCATTGTTGGTGGAAAGCTAAATCATTTGGTCGGCAACGGCGGCGAAGTATTAGATGCCCTTCAAGAGTTAACTCGCCTTGCTGTGCAGACTTCAACCGGTGATCGCAGCCGTCTAATGCTTGATATTGAAGGATTCCGCTCAGGTCGCAAATCTGAGCTCAAAAAACTAGCTGAAGAGATGGCTGAAAAGGCAAAATCGACTGGCGAAGAAATCCGCCTAAAGCCAATGAATGCCTTTGGGCGCAAAGTCATCCATGACACGATCCAAGACCTTGGTCTAAGCAGTGAATCTGAGGGCGAAGATCCAGATCGCTTTGTAGTTATCTTCCCTAATTAAACAATCAGGGATCAAATAGCAATGGAAGTTTCACGTGAAACAGCCTTCTCCCAAGAAGAGCTAATTGAGCGTTATTTCCCTGCCCGCCAAAACGAGATCAAAAAGTATGCCGAATCCCTAGTTGGCCCAGGAATTGAACGTGGTTTAATCGGCCCTCGCGAAGGGGAACGGATCTGGGAACGCCATATCTTCAACTGCATTCCCGTTTCAAGCCTAATTCCAGAAGGTTCTCTGCTATTTGATATTGGTTCAGGGGCGGGCTTGCCTGGCTTAGTAATTGCCTTGGCTAGACCGGATCTAAAAATTACCTTGATTGAGCCACTTCAGCGCCGGGTAGATTTCCTCGAAGAAGCAGTTGCGCTCCTAGGTATTGAAAATGTGGCTGTGATACGCGGAAAATCAGAAAATGTTAAGAAGAGCGCAAACTATGTGACTGCTCGAGCTGTTGCCCCGCTTGAAAAGTTAAAGAAAATCACCTCTCATATGATCAAACCAGGTGGCGCACTTTTGGCCATAAAGGGGGAGTCAGCAGCGGAAGAGGCAAAAACCGTGCCTAACGCCGAGGTAATTGAGGTAAATCTGCCTGGTCTTGAGCTTGCACGCATCGTCAAGGTGGCTAAGTAAACTTAAAGGTAGTTAACTACCCTCATGGGCATCTTAGAGTCACGCGAGAGGGATTCACGTGAAACAGAGCGTGTTAGCAAAACAGTAATCGGAATCCGCAAACTAAAAGAGCCCATGCCAGCCCCGGCAAATACCCGGGTTTTTGTGGTGGCTAACCAAAAAGGTGGGGTAGGCAAGACCACTAGCACGGTAAATATCGCAGCCGCTCTAGCCATGGGTGGTTTAAGAGTTCTAGTTATTGATCTAGACCCGCAAGGCAACGCTAGTACCGCTCTTGGAGTCGAGCATAAAGAAAACCCTGGTGTTTTTGAAATTCTGATGGGCTCTGCCGAAATTCAAGATGTCGTGCAGAAAGTAGTTGGTTTTGCGCACCTGGAATGCATTCCATCTAATACTGGTTTGGCACAAGCAGAAATCAATTTAGTGCCGATGGTTGCGCGCGAAATGCGATTGAAGGATGCGATTGAGGAATTAATAAAATTTAAAACCGAAGCTGGCGCCGGATATGACTACATATTTATTGATTGCCCACCAAGTTTAGGTTTATTAACTATTAACGCGTTCGCTGCCGCAAAAGAACTATTAATTCCAATTCAATGCGAGTACTACGCGCTCGAGGGCCTAACTCAATTATTAGAAACCTATTCACTCGTTAAAAAACGGTTAAACCCCAATCTGAATTTATCAACCATTATTTTAACTATGTTTGATAGCCGCACAAAACTTGCTAACGATGTTGCAGATAGCGTTCGCCAACATTTTCCAAACGAGTTAATTAATATTCCAATTCCAAGAACTGTACGAATTTCTGAAGCACCTTCGTATAACCAAACCATCATGACTTATGACCCGGTATCACCGGGAGCAGTCGCCTACATGCAGGTAGCAAGAGAGATAGCGGAGAAGAAGTAATGGCAAAACGTGGCGGTCTTGGCACAAACTTAGATGCATTGATTCCAACATCTCTAACATTTGGCGGAAGAGAAGTTGCACAACAAAATGAAATTGATATTAATTTAATTTCACCTAACCCAAAACAACCACGTACCGCCTTTGATGAATCTGCGCTAAAAGAGTTAATGGTCTCTATTAAGGAGATCGGAATTCTACAACCACCTGTAGTTCGTGAAGTAGGTGGCGGACGTTATGAATTAATCATGGGTGAACGTCGTTATCGCGCTGCAAAAGCAGTTGGCTTAAAAACAATCCCAGTGATTATTAGGCAGACTCCTGATAATGAATTATTACGTGAAGCTCTGATTGAAAATATTCACCGTAGCCAATTAAATCCATTAGAAGAAGGCGCCGCATACGCTCAACTGCTTAGCGATTTCAACTGCACCCACGAAGAATTGGCAACCAAACTTGGTCGCTCACGACCACATCTTTCAAACACGATGCGCCTGTTAACGCTTCCACAAGCAGTTCAAAAAAGAGTTGCACTTGGAATCATCTCAGCTGGTCATGCCCGAGCCCTCTTAGGTTTAACTGATGCAGCTGAAATTGAAAAACTTGCTAATCGAATTGTCGCGGAAAATTTATCAGTACGTTCAGTCGAAGAAATAATTGCAACCGGTGGAAGTGGAAGAAAATCTAGTAAACGCAAAACCCGGAAAGGCAGTCCTGAACTAACCGAAATTGCTGAAGAATTAGGCGATCACCTTGACACCCGTGTGAAAATTGAAGGATCAGCCAGTAAAGGAAAGATCGTGATCGAATATTCCGGCGGCGAAGATTTACAACGAATAATCAAAGAGATTAAGAGTTAAGTTCCAATTTTCCACCACGTCGTGAAATCTCTTGATTAACAACGCCAGCCAAAGCTTTAACCCCTTCACGAATTCGTTCTGGAGTTGGATGACAGTAAGAAAGTCGCATTGACCAAGTTCCAAAACCATCGGCATAAAAAGCGGTACCAGGAACATAGGCAACTTTTGCCACAATCGCCTTTGGCATCATCGCTTTGGTATCAATTTCTGGTGGCAAAGTAACCCAAACATAAAAACCGCCGCCTGGTTTAGTCCAAGTAGCGCTCTTTGGGAAGTACTCATCAAGGGATTCAAGCATTGCATCGCGGCGCATCTTGTACTGCTCGCAGAATGAAGCAATCTGGTCGCGCCAAGGCTGATTTGCCAAGTAATTAGAAATTGTCATTTGCGTGAAATTAGATGGGCAAAGAATCGAAGATTCGCTAGCCACAACCAATTTATCTTTTAGTGACTGTGGAACCAACGCCCAGCCAACACGCAATCCAGGCGAAATAGTTTTAGAGAATGAACCGAGATAAATAACATTTTCAGAATCTTCAGCACGCATCGCATTAGGTGATGGCTTATCAAAACCTAAAAGACCATAAGGATTATCTTCCACCACAAAAATCTGCTCTACTCGGCAAATTTGAAGAATTTCCGTGCGGCGGTTGGCTGGCAATAGAACGCCAGATGGATTTTGGTAGTTTGGAATTAGGTATAAAAACTTAATTTTGCGACCCGCTGTACGCAGGGTTTTAATGGCCTGTCGTAGCGATTCCGGAACCATGCCATCGTTATCGGTTTCAACATGCACAACCGATGCTTCATATTGGCGGAAAGTTCCGAGTGCGCCAACATATGAAGGTGCTTCAGCCAAAATTACATCGCCTGGATCAATAAAAATACGAGAAATTAAATCAAGTGCTTGTTGTGAACCAGTGGTTACAACCACATCATCTGGATTAGCGCGAATACCTTCAAGTGCCATAACTTCACAGATTTGTTCACGTAATTTTGGATGACCTTGGCCACTGCCGTACTGCAACGCTTCTTGACCTTGAGTTAAAATTAAATTAGATACAACCGATGCCATCATTTCCATTGGCAGTGCAGAAAGATTTGGCATTCCGCCAGCTAGTGAAACAATCTCAGGGCGGGAAGCAACAGCGAATAACGAACGAATTTCACTTGCGACCATGCCGGTAGCACGGTGTGCGAAACGGTCCTCGAGGTTCTGAGGAGTCCCGGTGTGAAAGCGAGTTGTTAGATCGGACATCTGGCAATCCTCCCATAAAGAGGCGCGAATACGCGCAGGTTAATTACTGCGAAGGCCAGCTTTACGTAGGTCGGAAAGTCGTAACATTCCAGTTTTGGCGTCATCTTCGGATGCTAAATAAAGACGTTGAATCGCAATAACTATTGATTCAGCAATTACATCGCGGAAATCAGCACGGCCTAACCGTTCGGCATCGCCCGGATTCGTTAAATATCCCAAATCAACCCGAACCGTGGGAGCTTTGGTCAGTCGTAATAAATCCCAAACTTTGGCATGGGAATGACAGTTAACTAAATCAGTACGAGCACATATTTCGCGCTGTACTAAAGAGGCGAATCTTTCGCCAACAACTGAATGAAGCGAGTGCAAGTCACTACCGTAGTAATAAGTAGCTACGCCATGTGCACTCGGGGTTGCATAACGGTCGGTATGAAAAGAGATAACCAAGTCAGCCGAAGTCTTATTAGCTAAATCGACCCGTTCTTGTTGTGTTGGGCAATTATTTTTTCCGCGAGTTAAAAAAACACTAACCCCAAGAGCTAATAACCGACCTTCTAAACGTTGTGCAACATCATAAACAATTTCAGCTTCTTCAATACCAAAACCACCTATGCCCCGACTTTCACCGCCATTACTTGGATCGAGAACTATTACTTTATCTGCCAGCGCTGGCCCACGATTTTTATGTGAAACGTCTTCTCGTAATCTAACTGGAGCCCCACCACTAACAATTGTGGTTAATCGCAACAACGCAATAATTGTGGCTGGACCACATTTTCCATCAACAGTCACCCCAACAGATTTTTGAAATTCGCTAACCGCACTAGAAGTACGGTGACCATAAATACCATCGACTCGACCACAATTAAAACCCATTTCGACTAATCGGTTTTGTAACGTAGCAATATCATCGCCATGCATTAAAGCTGGTGCGGTTATGTGAAGTGAGCGGTCACCAAGTTTCCAGCGTGCCTCTTCGAGCGCACGTGAAGTTACATCGTCAATCAGACCCGTAACAGTTAATCCGCGACCCTGTTGAAAGGAACGAACCTCATCTGGCGTTAGTTCTCTCATAATGGCTACAGATCTAAGGAATTAACGGCTTAGATAAAACCTTCGAGCTCTTTAAGCAGAGCTGGCTTTGGTTTAGCACCAATAATTGTTTTTACTACTTCACCGTTAACAAAAACATTAAGTGTTGGAATTGAAGTAATTCCATATTTAATAGCGATGGCTGACTCTTCATCGGTATTTAATTTAACAATCTTGATCTTGTCGCCATGCTCGTTAGCGATTTCATCGAGAATTGGTCCAACTGCGCGGCAAGGCCCACACCATTCAGCCCAAAAATCGACCAAAACAGGGGTGCTGCTCTTTAGAACAACGTCTGCGAAAGTTGCAGTTGTTACTGGGGTTGCTGCGCTCATTTTTACTCCTCGGTATAACTTCTCTTGACTGGTTACTTTAGTGGTGCGATAAGAATTTTTCAGCATCTAGCGCAGATTGGCAGCCTGTGCCTGCTGCAGTAATAGCCTGGCGGTAAGTGTGGTCAACCAAATCTCCGCAAGCAAAAACACCAGATAGGTTTGTACGAGTTGATCCATTTTCGACAACTACATAACCTTCAGCATCTAATGTGATTTGACCTTTTACCAATTCATTTCTTGGGTCATGACCGATAGCTACAAATAAACCCGTGAAGTCACGTTTTGAAACTTCACCAGTTACAGTGTTCTTAAGTGAAAGTGCTTCTACTTTTTCGGCACCCAATACATCTACAACCTCAGTGTTCCAAAGCATTTCGATCTTCGGATTAGAAAGAGCGCGCTCAGCCATAATTTTTGAGGCACGCAGTGAATCACGACGATGAATCAAAACTACTTTGCTAGCAAACTTAGTTAAGAAAGTAGCTTCCTCGACAGCTGAATCGCCACCACCAACAACGGCAATGGTTTGATCGCGGAAGAAGAAGCCATCGCAAGTAGCACACCAGGAAACTCCGCGACCGGAGAGACGCTTTTCATTCTCTAAACCGATTTCACGATAAGCCGAACCCATCGCCAAAATAACAGATTTAGCTTTTACAGTATTCCCAGAACCATCTTTAAGAATCTTTACTGGCCCCGATAAATCCATTTCGACTATATCGTCAGTGATTAAATTTGCACCAAATCGCTTTGCCTGCTTACGCATTGCATCCATCAAATCTGGACCCATAATTCCATCAATAAACCCAGGGAAGTTTTCAACTTCAGTGGTGTTCATCAAAGCGCCACCGGCAGTGACGGAACCTTCGTAAATAATTGGATTTAATTGGGCACGTGCAGCATAAATAGCCGCGGTATAGCCCGATGGGCCAGAGCCAACTATTACTAAATTCTCTACTTCACTCATGGCCTCACCATAACCTTTCTTGGACTCAATTTATTCCCCATTCCCTGTTCTGCCACGTGAAGAGCGCAACATCCCAGTGATCATAGAAATCTCCGCAATCCGTAATAATTTTGCAACTAAGAAATAACCAGAAGTACTCACCAACAAGACCAAAATCAGCGCTAATGGCCCATGCCAATCAAAGAGACGAGTAAGCGCAAACATTGGCCCCATCGCAGCAACTGCGGCAAGAATAAGTTTTAAGTGCTGGCCCATAAATTGAGAGAACCGAATCTTACCTACATGCTTTTTGATCAATTTAACTGTAATTACAAGACCAACAATGTAACTGATTGAAAATGCCAAACCTAAACAAATAGTTACATATTCATTTCTAAGGGTATTTAAGGCTAAAAAAGAAAGCGCAACTGCGATCAAATTGATAATAAATATTACGACCACTTGAGTTTTGGTGTCTTCGAAAGCATTAAAACCACGGACTAGAATTATATTTATTGAAAATGCCACCAAACCCAAACTAAGGGCTGACAATACATATCCCATATATGAAGAGTCGCTTCGACTAATACCAAAGAAAAGAACTTCAGTTATTAATGGGCCAAAGAAAGCTAAACCAACTGAACTAGGTATTGTGATAACTCCAACTAGCCGGATTGCTCTAACTAATTGTGATTTTACTTCATCGTGCTCTTTGGCAATCACCAACCTAGATAAATGCGGTAATAAAGCGGTAATGATTGAAATTGTTACAATCGAGTACGGCAATAACATAATCAAATATGCATTGCTATATGGTGTAAAACCAACACCACGAGTGATTCCTTCTTGTGCGCTTCGAATTGCAGCACTGGTAGCGACGTTAACGGTTACCAAATAACCAAGCTGTGAAATAATTACATAAACCAAGGTCCAGCCAGCTAACTTAAAAGATTTTCCCAATCCACCGAACCCGAGTTGGAACCGCAATTTAAATTTGGTTCGCGAGACAACTGGGAATAGAACCAGCGCTTGAATTACAGCCCCAAGCGTGGTCCCCCAACCAAGTACTGCGATTTGGGTATCGGTAATCGTGTCGGCGCGAACACTTGGTACGAAGTACAAAAAACCACCTAATAAAAAAACTCCGACTAAGTTATTTAAAATCGGGGCCCACATTAAGGGAGCAAAAACACCCCTGGCATTAGCCACCTGACCCAACATCGCATAAAGCACTAAAAAGAAGATTTGTGGCAAGCAATAGCGCATAAATGCAACAGTTACGGAGTATTCACTTTCAAAGCCAGCGGTAGTGAATTCGGGTGCATAAATACGAACCAGTGCCGGGGCGAAAAACATTCCTAACGCAGTTAAAGCCAGAAGACTTACGCTGATGGTGGTAACTAGCCGAGAAGCAAAACCCACCCCACCATCTTCGTCTGCAAAAGAGCGAATCAGCTGCGGTACAAATATTGCAGTTAACGCGCCACCAACAACTAAGTTGTAAATAATATTTGGCATCGTATTCGCGACGTTGTAACCATCAGCAAGTAATGCAGTACCAAGAGCCGCAACGAGCAGGACACCACGAATAAAACCAGTGATTCTCGAAATTATGGTGCCGATAGCCATAACGCTTGATGCGCGATACAAGTCGACGGTTTTCATTTTCTACTGCGGCGAACTCTACGAACTGTTTGTAAAGTAGCTGTAACAAAAAGTAAAACAGCAGCACTAGAAGTAAACCAGGCTACCCGCGAATCAACTATTGAAAGACTTAAATTTAATTGCGAGTACTTTGTTACAGGAATTCCTTTTTTATCAGTTAAGCGAGCTGCGACCGTAACTGTTCCAGGAGTAATCACATTTGCTGGTAGTGCAAGTTGTATTTTAGAATTTGGAGCAATACTTATGTCTTCGATACCATCTATCTGAATTCGTGAGTTACGCGGCAATAGTTCTAAAGAAACCTTAACTGGGGTGCTGAAGTTATTCACTAAAGTGATTGGTAATTTAACTTCAGCTGAAGTTAATCGATATCGGCCAGAAACAACTCTTAATTTCACAAGTGAATTAGCAACTTCTTTATCTGCGCTCTTTAGCATGCGATCACGAAAATCTTTATCTATATTCGGATTTAGTAATCGAGCTAGTTGCAATCGTAGAGTGGTAAGTTCTGGTGCATCAACCACCCGACTTAAAGCAGTCAAAGATCTTCGGTATTGCGCGTAGTTTTCGCGTAACAAATCATTATTCTTTAGCAAACCTACGCTGTATTTACCTTGTTTATCGCTGATTACAGAGCGAGCCAAGAAGGCAGCCAAACGTTTATTGGCATTCGAGTAATAAAAATTTAACTCACCAGGTGCGTAGTTCTTGGTTAATTGATAGGCGGGGTTGCCATAAGGCAGGACTACCACTTGATCATTTCTGGTGATAAAAGAAAATTGATTTAACCAATTATTGGCTGCCACAGAACCAACACCATCAATTTTTTCTCCGCTTTGCAATCCAATTTGGTATTTATCTTTCATTGCAATTACATCGTCAATAAAAGCGGTATCAACTACCCAGGTACGCGGGCGATTGGCAGGAAAATAAACTAACTTACCTAGATCACCAGTTGGCGCTAAACGTGAGGCAAGTACATCGCTATAAAAGTATCCACGGTAATTGCGATTTGGTTCAGTAACTAACCTAACAACTTTTGTATCAGCAGCTTGTGCTGGCAGGTAGGTAAATTGGAAACCCAGTATTAATGCAAGAGCTAACCAGATTCGTTTCATAATTCAATCTCGCCACTTGTTGCAATTAATTTCTTTTCGTCGGGGTAAGCCAAACGTTCTACAATTTCAGAAAGTGGAAACCAAGAAACCTCGTCTACCTCAGTGATTTGTGGTGTCAGTTCACCCGAAACTTCTTTGAAAATAAAATGATGAACCGTTTTATGAATTCTTTTACCACCGGCCATAAACCAGAAATCAATTACCCCGATAGATTTGGTGATCTCTGAAGTGATACCAGTTTCTTCTTGCACCTCACGAATTGCAGCTTGTTCTGGGGTTTCGCCGGCCTCAATATGTCCTTTTGGTAGTGACCAAAGTAAACGTTCGCGCGAAGCATCTTTGTGGTCAATCCGACCAATCAAAAGCCCACGGGTTCCAGAGAAATCAATTACCAAGCCACCTGCGCTAACTTCATCAACCCGTTTTGTGTATGGGCGGCGTTCGGGATTCTTCTTGTTTGGAGATTTATCCTGAGCTTTTGGAGCAGGCGAATTGCCATCGGTTGGGGTGGTAACTGTTTGTGGGGCGCGATTGCCGGGACGTCTACGTCGCCGCTTTTTCTTCGTACCTTCGCTGCCCGCACTAGGTGCCGGGGTCATGGAGCAAGGGTAGTCCTCTAGCCTTACCTATTGTGACGAGTC
>Ga0114958_10000707_pt1 | contig 28223 bp, 29 predicted proteins | sample C_130208_EF_Meta_FD_89577 | JGI IMG/M metagenome (GOLD analysis project Ga0114958, IMG submission 89577) | Freshwater microbial communities from Lake Croche, Canada to study carbon cycling - C_130208_EF_MetaG | ecosystem: Environmental > Aquatic > Freshwater > Lake | place: Lake Croche, Canada... | reverse complement strand
GCTCAGGAACCGAGAGCAACTTATGCGCCTTGGCAATCTTTACAGCAGAGCGCTCCTTCAGAAGTTCAGGATGTACTGCCATCCAGTGCGCAGTATAAAGCATCTGACAAGCCTCCAGGATCATCTTGATTACGTGCTTGTCGCCGTGTGCCTCAGCCGCATTCTTAGGATTGAGATGCAAGATAAAGATATTCATTTGTTTAGGGTACCTTATCAAGGGTCACCAAACATTTCAATTTTTTCACTAAAAAAAGCAGGTTTAAACTTCCTCTGAGAAAAGATACTAGATGATTGCACGTAACCCAAAAACGGGTGGACAAATTCGTGTTATGAAATCCGATACCTCCATATGGAAGGATTCCAAGACACTTGTTTGGATGAAGAGACCCTTTTGTGAATCAGAGGCTCGGTGGAAGCGTTTTGATCTTCTTGTAGTCGGCGTAGATCCAGAACTCCTTCAATGGAATCCTCAAATTGTAGTTCTCGCAGAAGATACGGAACGTTCTCGTGTTTGGCTAAAAACTAAACAAGCAACAAAGTTGCGATTTATCCTCGTAACAATGAAGCTGGTATCAGCTCTCGCCAAGGAATCCTTTGATGTATCCCAGCTTGGCAATGTCCTATGCCTTGAAGAATATGCATCGGTATATCCCTTTCTTGGACCCCAGTGGGATGGCTCCGTTGAAGATGCCATTATTTGTGCATCCTTGGTTTTCCGTTACAATCGCCTCGTAGGAATCAAGCCTGACCATCCACGTATGAGTTCCATTGAGTTTGATAAGGTTCATCTAACACTCTTAGAGACCTGCAAGGAACCTGAACCTCTGGTTCTTATCCAGCAGTACTATAAGGCATCCAACTCAGCCAGAGCAAAGGAACTCTATAAGTGTTTACAGAAGAATATAGAGTGTGAGCAAATTGACTCCATTATGCTCTTTGTAGAATCCAATGATCTTAACATACCCGCGGATCCTTATAAGAAGATTACAAGGATACCACTGAAGACTCGCCTTACATACGCAAATTGTATTGACTTAATCAAGCAAACAATTGGCGCAGGTAAAATCGTGGTCTTCGCAAATACAGATATTTATTTGGATTCTAGTTGGAATGCAATCTGGTCTGTGAATCTCCACGATACCTTTCTTGCTCTGCTTCGCTGGGAGGAAGGTCTTAAGGGACAACCACATCAGCTCTTTGGCCCTAGAGCAGATTCTCAAGATACCTGGGTCATCCATAGTGATAGTGTTCTTGATAGGATTTGGGATCTCTCTGCTCTGAATATTCCTTTTGGAAAGGCGGGTTGTGACAATGCGATTTGCGTAGAATTCCTGCGTAAGAAGTTTAAGATTTGTAATCCTGCCTCCACTCTTAAGACAATTCACGTACATGATTCAGACGTAAGAAACTATGACCCCAAGGATATTGTAGATCGCCCTGTGTATATGTTTATTGAACCCACTGGAATTCACGAGCTCAATCCAGTGACTACTTGGGATGGATGGGCAGATCAAGTGATTGAGTACAAGCCTCTTGAAAGGCCCCTAAAGGCTACTACTGCAAAGGCTCTTGGAATGTTCTGCTCTCAAATGAACCGTGACCCTGCATTTATTTGGTCTACAGATGGACTTAACGCCTATGTACCCCCTGTAGGCCAAGATCACGTAATTATGATGACTGGGGGTGCTTTCGTCAGTCCCAATGGTCTCGTATATAGACACGGAGATATCTGTGTAGGTACAACTACTACTCAAAAAGATGCCTGGTCATCGAATACCTTGAGCCACCTACTTCCTGCACACGGAGTGGATCAAATGATGGCCTTCCCCCTTGAGGCTGAGTGGCTTTATGATCCAGGTCTATATATTCTTAACTATTTATCCAGAATTATGAAACAGCGACTAGAAACTCCAGAAGCCTCATTCTGGTGCAAGAAAACAGAGGGTCATCTTCAGGCAGTGAAACTCTTCAAGTGGAATTTATCCCGTGGTCGTCTCCTAGAATATGATGATCAGACACAGGTATTTTCTAAGGCCGTTTATGGTCGCACGGCACACGGTGTAAGAGTAATGCCTATGGATATTGAGGCCCTTCGAAATGCTACGCTTACAGACTGGATACAAGATGTCAATACGGAATCACCCTTTATTCTTTTTGTAAATGATACATTACATATCAAGGAGGATCTTCTAGAAACTCTAGGGCTCTATGCTCAGGAACAAGGTCTTATTGTAAAGGTCATTTCAAGCCATTCATCTGCTCTAGATTGGGAAGAGGGTCTGTCAGGTGCATCACGTGTCGTTCTAAGTAGTTCTGCAAAGAATCTGAAGGTTTCTACCTGGTCTTGGCTCTGGCTAGCTCCCAAGGGTTGCAAGGTCTTAGAGCTACAAGAGGAGAGAGAGCCATCTGATTCCTTAGTTCATCTATGCGCGGCGGCGAATCTAGAATGGACCTTGCTCCAGTATCCGAGATCGACTCCAGATGGATTCAAAAAGATTGTTTTCAATGAATTCAAGAAATGGTTTTCAGCATCTGAAGTTAAGCTAAGTTTACCCTATATTTACAGCCCACCAAGATCTATGAAGTTCGGATTCTTTGGACACAAGGGTGATTCCTTCCGTGAGATGATTGACCTCTGGGCAGAGAAGGGGTTTATAGAGAGAAAGGAAGACTCTTCCATCACTCATTGCTGGTTTGGCTCTATAGGCGCAGAAGGAACTCTTCTCTACGATAGACCCACCTGGAACTGGTTCGATAAGGCCTCTGAAAATGAACAAGTTTATAAGAAATGTTTAGTTGGAAACCCAGAGCCTTCTGAGAAGCCAAATGCGGTCTCTTGGACATTCTGGCCAAGACAGCCAAGAATGCTTGAACTTCTTGCACCCGATTATTCTAAGACAAACTATAATGAACGAGAGGATACACTTGTTTTCTTTGGTCGTATTGAAAATGACGACCAAGGAAAATGGCGTAAGGATATTTCTGGATGGCAAACCATGTGCTCGAAGTTTAGTATGCCAGTTGGAGCCAAGGAGCCCTATCTATATGAAGCCGATAGGTATCTAAAAGCTCTTGCTTCATCCAAGTATGGACTCTGTCTCCGTGGTTATGGTCCAAAGTGCAATCGCGAAATTGAACTTTTAGCAATGGGCACAGTACCTGTTGTGGTTGAAGGAGTGGATATGGACAATTATTTTGAGCCCCTAGTGGAAGGAATTCACTATCTACGTGTAAAGGATTCGGATGATGCACGCGATAAAATCGCGTCTATCAAAGAATCTGAATGGGAAACCATGTCTAAGGCGGGACACCAGTGGTGGAAACAGAATGCCAGTGTGGATGGGTCCTGGTCAGTTACCAAGGCCTTACTTGAGTCCAAGGCGTAACTTCCCCCATTTGATTGTCTTCTTTAGTTTATCCTCATTGACCGCTTGTTTGTAACCACGCAAGTCAAAGAGACCTCCTCTAAATAATTCTGGGCGATTCTCATATTGCGATGAATCGTTAGACCAATTGGATTTTCCAAGATAATTGTTCGTGGTAAGTGATGTCTGGGGTAAATGGGCGCTTCCATCTTCGGCCATCTTTTTGCCATCAATCCAGATTTGCAAGGCAGGACGAACACCATCCCCTGATGCAGTTGTTATACAGACGTGAGTCCATTGTTGTATCTTGAATGCCTTCTCTACCTTAATATGTTGTAGGCGTAATTTACCACTCCACACTTCATAGAGTAAGGTTGCGGTGCCTGAAAGAACCGCCTTAGGGTCTAGATCTGCATCCTTTTGCAAGGGTTTCAAGGGAGAAAGCTTACGAGGAAGAATCTGTTTCTCACACGGCGGGTCATCTACATTTGCAGATGTAGATAACATAAGTTGCACTGGAGTCATATCTGGGACCGGTTGAGCTCCTGAAGGATAATCCGGTAAAACCATATTCAAATCTGTAGATTCACACGCAGATTTTCGGATGAAGGCACTGTTATCCATTGTTTGGTCTCCCTTTCCAATAATTCCAACAAAGACATTGTCCTGTCCTGGCCCATTTCCGAAATCTATGATGTGAGCATTATTTGTAAATTCATCAAACTTCACCCAAAAACACATTGCACGCATCGTGGTCAAAGTGATTTTCTGACCAAACGACATATCTGGAGAATCTCCTAGACGCAGAAACTGATTGGACCCATTGAATCTTAGACCATTCGTTATCTGTACACGCTCATCTAGACTTGTTGTTTGTGTGTCACCCATCATCACCTGGGATGGTAAGACTTTCACATCTACTTCATTTATATGTAAGCTACCTGTTGCAAAGGTCTTCAGATTCTCCGCATAATCTTTCATATCATCTATGAATCTGAACCAGAACATAATACCCTCATAAAAATACAAGATTTCTCCAATATCCTTCGGTGGCTTCGTATCTAGGAAAGTCCTGGTATCAAAGGTCGTTTCTAAGGCACGATAACACTGGGCTTCCCAGGAACCATTTTTCATCTTTACAACGGCACAATAGTCGGATTTCTTATCATCATCTGCATCACGCATATAATCATCACGACTTGTCTTAAATCCATCCTTTACACTCGGTGTTCTAAAATTCGTAGATGCAAGATTCTCTGTACCTGCTAAAGCACACGCAAAGAATTTATTGGATTCTTCAGCACCCTTCGGTAAAACCATTCTACAGAAATCGTGGGGTACACCAAGTCCTTGAACATCTGCATAACCCATAACATTACGCTTATCTTGTACAAACCCAGATTCCTCCGTGCCAAAAGAAATATCACCCCGACGAGGAAAGTACAAGGTCATAAAGCTATTATCACCGGGGCTGACTAAAAAACCTTCATATCTTGATGATGCGAAGGGATTCCAGATATCTAAGATAAGAGTTATAACTAAGGCAATGACTGCAATATATAATAATGTCTCCCACGACATCTCCTATTCGCTATTGGTATTTTCAAGTGGAACAGACTCTCGCACTAAACTAGAATGAAGGGTGGTCGGATCCGTGGGCAAGGTACATATGGGTGTGTATTCCAACCTGCACTTCTATGTCGTGGTGTAGGAGAAGGGGTGAAAAAGGTACTTGCCGATCCAACGAAGGTTGGAAAAATTACATCCGTAGAAGATGCAGAGAATGAACTCGCAATTGCAAGATATTTAGTAAAGTTACCTGATGCTTCTAAATACACTGTATTCGCTGAGCCCCAAGAATGTGTCCCTCGTGCTAGATCAAAGCAAGAAGATCCAGATATTAGACTCTGTGAATTTACAAAGGATATGGATCTTCAAACGACCACGCAAATTATGATGCCTTGGGGTGGAACACCGATGAATCGAATCAATCTAAACCCACCATCCTTCGATTTCTTCCGATTTATGGAAGAAACTTTAGCAGCAGGTGCTTTCCTAACGCTTAATGATATTTGCCATATGGATATCGGTGGCCATAATTTACTCTTTCACAACGATAGAGTACCAAGAATTATTGATTTCGGGTTCGCCTTCAGGCCAAGTACACTTGAGTTATCAGATCTTAAATCACGGTGGCGTATCATTGCATACGATCACGATACTGAAACTCCAGAAGTCACTCTTATGTTAGGAGCATTTAAGGGTATTCCTCCTTCAACGGTTATTCAACGGTTACAAAGGGCCAAACCTGCCGTTCAAAGACTTGTAAGTCTCTGTGACGTTGTTCCAAGTGAATGGGCGACGGATCTTAATCAGTGGGCAAAAGAATCCCAAAGTTTTCAACAAAATGACTGGTTATCTTGTTGGAAACTCTATTGGCCGGGATTTGATGCTTGGGCACTGAGTACTGTACTTCTTGAAATTCTTGAAATACAAATGGCGATTCCTTCTTTCATACAATCTAGCATCTGGAAGGAAAGGGGTGAAACTGTAAAATCTGTTTTAAAACACCTATGCGGTGGGCACCCTGCATTTAGAAAGGATGCCGTGGAAGCTCTCCATATGTTTACGAATGGCTCACATCCCTTGGTTTCCGCCGGGTCTGCTGGTAGCGACTGGATTTCTGAGAAGAATGCAAAGCGCCCCCTTGTCTAGGTTCGCTCATCATATGCATTGATTTATCACGAGGAACACAGAAATACCCACAAAACTTCGTATACATTAAAGGCTCCTTGTGATGGTTATAAATGAAAGATGCTCTGTCTGGCCTTATAATAGGCCTGCCAGTCGCATCAAGACGTGTCACATTCATTGCACCAGGCTTGTGTGACCAGAATCCATCAGGATCTTGACGCAAAAAATGGTAGTCACGTTTCGGATCCACAATTAAGGCAATCTTACTTGTGCCTTGATTGCAGCGTTTTTCAAAGGTTGTGGCCTTCACATCTGGATTATCTCCCCATACACGTGAAACCATATCTCCACAACCCTTTTCCTTCTGCTCTGAAAATCTACCGAACCCTGCAGCATAGCCTGGTTGATGAAATCCAACATTACAGTTTACAGTATCATTACACTTTTGAACCATCTTAGGATCTACAGCATTCATCGCATAGGCGAAACAGTTGTGGGAACCTTTTAAGGCGAGCTTATTATTCCAAGTTGTCATATTCAAGGGTGGTTCACTACCTGTTGTCGGACTCCGTTGGCACGATTTCGACGATCGTGTCATTGAATATTTCAACTTCAAGCCGTTGTGAATCTTGCAATATGGTTTCTTCTGCAAAGGGGCTTCCTGGCATTTCAGATTGCATTGACACAGAGGTTTTTGGGGTAGTTCCTTGAACTCTGGGAGGACTTGATGCCTCATCTATTTTAGGAAGAGTTAATGTTGATACAGGATACAAACGTAAAGTCTCAGACCTTGGCTGTAGGCCAATCTTTGGATGCTTTGAACTCTTTTTCATATCATCTAGCCAACCTTCAATCAATGTCTTCTTATCCGTTGAAAGACTGGCTAATTCACCCTGCTGGGTTGCTGGACTTGCTGGGCTCATAAGTGGAGCGTGTGATGCATTTCCTACAGCAGATGTATCAGTAAATTTCCAATACTCTTCTTCTACTTGCCTTAGCTTGATTTTTTCCGCCATCTTAAAAAATATAATGAACTGATTCTCGTGAGTGGTTGTTATTTGACCTTCCTTCGTTGCATATCTACCACTCAGACCTATATACTGCCATCCTTCAGAATGTAAAAGTTCAAGTGTAGTATTAATAAAATAATACTTTTTATCTAACTTAAATAGGGTCATAAATCCATTGCATATAGTGACGGCAATTGAGATAATCCAGGTGTTCCAGTAAATATAAACAGAACTTGATTGAATCGACAAGAATGCTGGTACCAAGATACTTCCAACCGTTACAATAACACGCGTAATATAATAATAATATGAGAGACATTTTGCTCGATAATGAAAGTTCTCTAAGACCTTTAAATATCGGTCTTGTAATACAGTTTTCTTATGACTTTCAATATCTAGCATAGCAAATGCGTCGAAAAGTGTTTGTTCCGGCGTTCTATTTCTTTTACACAAGCTTAGACTCATCTTTTCTATCTTATAGAAGAGAGATGAAAGATCTCACAGATGTAAATATTTATTATATAAACCTCGATAAACGTGATGATCGTAAAAGGCAATTTGAAGCACAGGTTGCCCTTACAGCAATGCCACCTGTTCAACGTGTTACGGCGATTCACGGATTGTCGCTTAATACGCGATTTGATAAAAACATCGGCGTGCATACACGCGTTCAAGTGATTACTGAACATCGACGCTCACATTATGAAATTCACAGTCGCGGAGCCCTAGGTGCTTCTTTTTCTCATATTAGCGCTTGGAAAACCTTTATTGATTCTGGTGCGGAATATGCGCTGATTATTGAGGATGATGCGCAACTCCCTGGAACATTTGCAATGATGTTCCGGGACGCGGCGAAAGGATTACCTAATGACTGGGATATCTGGATATTAGGATGGAATCATAAACCATCGGATATAAAACCATCTGATAAAAACGATCCCTTTCGGCAAATTCTTCATTTTGTTGGAGCACACTGCTATCTTATAAAACGTAAGGCAGCACAAATACTTGTTAAAGAAGCATACCCCGTTGAAAACCATATTGAGCATTATATGAGTAACGTTGCCTATCTTTACAGACTTCGTATTATGCGCCATATACATTTATATGTTCCACAGATGGATCGCATATTAACTGTATCAGATGTTAGAAAGCCAAAAGGATGCCCCACCTGTGTAGTTGATGATAAAGATGATGAAATCAATGCCCGTAAAAATAAAATGCTAAAAAATTGAATGGTTGTGCATAGTGTACTATATTACACAGCAATGCCGAATCTATACTCGTACACATACACATCAGAAGGTGATGGGCCGTGGTGGGGTATTCGCTGCTCAAAGTTATTCTATCAAGAAACCATTCGGCAGATGAATGAAACACAACGATGTTTCGTTTATCTTACGAACTCAATCGGCGAGACTCTCGCCATCGCTGTTGAAGGACCGCATTCCGAACCAGGAGATGACAATGTCTTTGTACCTGGATGGGTTCTTAGGCGCCTAGGACTCTATGACGGAGAGGAAGTCGTGATGGACGCAATTCTTGAGCCTCTTCCTAAGGGAACCTCTGTCAAGATTAAGCCACTGACCGGATCCACCGTTGAGGGACCAATGTTTGTTGAGGGACTCACCGAGGCACTCAATCAACTTGGAATTGTTCAGGAAGGTCTTCTATCCGCTGTCGTTGATCCATCTATGCCTGAGTTGCACGAGTTTATTGTGGAAGCCTTGGAACCCGCGCGGGTCTGCTTGGCAGATGGCGAACTATCCGTAGACCTTGAGAGGGCTATGGATAGACCTGTTACGCCTGAGCCTTTAGTTGAACCTATGGCTGCGCTAGAACCTATGGCTGCGCCTATACCTTCGGCTCCAGCCTTTGAGGATGCCTTTATTGCTCCTCAGTTAAATTCAAATAGAAAAGGATTTGTAGCCTTTGGGGGTACTGGATATCGTCTAGATGGGAAAGTTTAATTGACTATAAACCAGTAAAATGTTGAAGAATCACTTGGAAGACTTGAACGCACAATAAAAGAACCAGTAGTGGGTACAACTGACGTTGCAGCAGGTGTAACATTATTGACTGTTATAAATACAAGTGATGATGCTGTGATTTGGCTTGAATAAATTGTTTGTATAGATGAACCATTAAAATTAGCTGTACCACAAGATGTTGTTAATGGACTCCCGATTGTACCAGTTGAGCCTGCTCCAGCAGGCGTCGCAGGTGAACGATATTTTTGTGCTGTTACGGTTGTTCCAGCCGTAACTGAAAGCCCAGCCGTAACCGTCGTTCCCGCAGAAACAAGGCCGTTCGTTAAAACTGGCGCACCCTTATCCGTAACAACATTTGCATCAGGCTCAACACTATCACGCAAATAGTTAGGGCGCTCATTGTTATAAACCGCGAACACAGGGGCATTGGGGTCAATGAATCCACTCAGCATTGACTGATTATCATAGACACCCACCATGTATGTAGTTACACGAGGGTGCACACCTGGAAAAAGTTTACGACCATTCTCGCGTAGAACACGACCCGCAGGGCACTTTGTTGCGTCAGCAGTTACAAGGCCAAGAACACCATCTGTCTGAAAGTTAACCTTTATCGTTTTATAATTGAAAAAATCCGTGTTAAAGGCCTCCGTGGCAATATACGAACGCGCCGATACATCCTTTGATACCTTCGCCATTTTATATACTCTAGACTATATTTTTTTATAAAATAGGTCTAAACATTCATAGACTATACTTACTCAATGACGGATATCATACAAGGTGCAAGGGCAATTCAGAAGGCAATTTATAATGCACTTGAAGACAATGATGGAGCTCTCATTGGCCGTAATGGAAGTACCGAATTAGAACTTATGATTGATTTACAAAAACACTGGCTTTACAATGCACTCAAATACAATGCAGGAGTATACCCTCTTTTAAATGAAAGACAACTCATACAATGGCAAAGAGTATCGATTGATGCAACGAAACTATCCGATATTCTTGCTACTGGATGGTGTGCACCGCTCAAGGGTGCCGAAAAATCCGCACTAAGCCAATGGAACTTCCAGGGTCATCAGATTCCTCTTCGTTCTCTAGAACCCTATTACGTTGAACCAGAAAACCAATGGATTCAACTCCTTTCTGGTCATCGTGTAGCCGTAGTAAGTTCTTTTTGTGAAACGATGAAATCTCAAGTTGAAAAGTTTGATACCATATGGCCATCCAAGATGATACCCAATGATATTACCTGGTCCTGGGTACAGACAGGGTATTCACCAGAAGTTGCAAAAGGGCGAAATGAATGGCCACCACACGTAAAGTCCTGGTCTGACGCAGTAGATTACGTGGTATCAGAAGTTGTAAGTCAGGGAGCCAGATTTGCTCTCATTGGCTGCGGCGGCCTTGGTATGCCAATTGCCAAGGGTCTAAAGGAACGAGGAGTCATTGCCATTGTTCTAGGAGGGGCTATACAGGTACTCTTTGGAATCAAGGGGAAGCGTTGGAAAACCCATGAAGTCATATCAACCTTCTGGAATAACGCTTGGGTCTGGCCTTCTGAAGCCGAGACACCTATGAATGCGGCTCATATTGAAGGTGGGTGTTACTGGTAAAAATTGATAAGCGGGTTCAAGTACAAGCCCCTACACCAACGAATGGAGCCATCTGTGCCTGCAACAAAGAAGAAGGTGATTCGTATTAAGAAGAGCCAAGTCATACAAGAGCCAGAGGTTCCCGTAAATACTCTTGTAGTTCCTGCTAAAAAGACAAAAGCAAAGAAGCCTGATGTTAAAGCCAAGGATGAGGAAAAGCCAACCTGCGGTATCTGTCTTGATCCTTACAACAAGATTGCAAACACAGAGGTCAAATGCAGTTTCTGTGAGGAATCTGCCTGTCGCCGATGCGTGCAGACCTTCTTTACCACTACCACGAACGACCCCCACTGTATGCATTGTAAGAAAGCCTGGGACCGTGAGTTTATGGATGACAATCTCACGATGACCTACAGAACCGGTGATTACAAGAAACACCGAGAGAATGTCCTTCTAGACCGCGAAATCGCTCTAATGCCTGCCACACAGCATCGTGCCGAGCAAATGAAGTCTGCTGACAAGATGGAAAAGGAACTCATTCCACCTCTGAATGAGCAACTCAGAGTTCTATATGAGCAAGAGCGAGTCATTAAAACACAAATCGGAAAGGCTCAAGGACTACGTATGGATGCAACTTTCCAGATTCATATGCTCCGCACCGGTCAGACGGATAAGAGTAAGCCCAAGCCAGAAGTTACCTTCATTCGCAAGTGCCCCGATTCAGAATGCCGCGGCTTCCTCAGTACTGCCTGGAAGTGTGGTCTCTGTTCCAAGTGGGCGTGTCCAGAGTGCCACGAGCTCAAGGGAGAGAACCGCGATTCAGAGCACACTTGCAACCCTGACAATGTCGCCACTGCGAAACTCCTAGCCAAGGATAGCCGCCCTTGCCCTGGTTGTGCAACCGTCATCACGAAGATTGAGGGCTGTGACCAGATGTGGTGTCCCCAGTGTCACACAGCCTTCTCCTGGCGTACAGGCCAGAAGGAGACCGGTGTCGTGCATAATCCGCACTTCTATGAGTGGCAGAGAAAGCAGAACGGCGGTGTTGCACCTCGTGTCCTAGGCGATGTTGCGTGTGGAGGTGTTCCTACGTACCACGAAATTAGAGGACGACTCATTGGACTACTAGCCAAGGAAGCCGAGCTAATTATGCAGTTCCACCGGGTCTTGAATCACGTTCAACACGCGGAACTTCAACGGTACCATAACGTCTTCAATGAGGCGGATAATGAGGACTTGCGTGTTCAGTATTTACTGGGAAATATCAATGCTGATACTCTGAAACTATCCGTTCAGGCGAAGGAGAAGAAGCGCGAAAAAGAGCGCGCGATTCGTCGTGCGCTTGAGGTTCTTGTACAGGCGGGTACGGATATCCTGCGTCGCATTATGGCAGGGAAAGATGGTGAAGAAAAGAGAGCCATCATCCCAGAGCTAGATGCTCTTAGAATCTACGTAAATGAACTTCTGGCAAAGATTCATCAGCGTATGAAGCTGTCAGTACACCAGTATAAGAGTAACTGGGAGACACATAATCCCTTCACCACAGCAGGGCAGAAGAGGGAGGCTTATCTTGAGGAGCGGCGAAAGATGATGGAAGAACAGGCTGCGGCTAGAAGACAGACACCTAGAACTCCAGTTCTCAATACCATTATACAGCCTATTTAATAATCAAGACTATAGTATAAGATGCTATCATCTGCAGGAAATATTCCCCCCGGTGCTGTGCTAACAGGTGGAAAAAAGACGCGTAGTAAGAAAACAAGAAAGTCAAAGAAGTCTAAGAGGACAAGAAAGCATTAACTGGTCTAAAACTATGACACCTTTCTTCTTTAAGAATGGAATGTGTGATAGCCGTTCGTATTGGAAATCTCCAGAATATTTTTAATAATGTTGCGACTATCAAAGGAAAGTGGAGCAGCCCTGATGGTCTAGAATCAGATGCAGTGCGTGAATATTTTGTACAAGGCTATTCAGTATACGTTGTATTCTGTGACCATTCAGGTCAAGCAATCTATATGACAAGGGTTACAGAAGTTCGTCCTAGATCTCTAACAGATTACGATTTTCCCTTAGAAAATAATCTTGGAAGATTTAATACCTTTTTTGAATTTGATCCTAATATGGCTATGCATATGCTAGGTTCGCCTATTTTCAATAGACTACAGAATGCGATTCGTTACACAGTGGGGTATCAAATACCTATGGACATACATACTACGGATTCACTCATAGGATATTACAAGGGATTTTTTGATGGGTATAATTCTGTAAATGTTTTATCAAATACATACAATCAATATGCAAATGTGACTACATCATTATATTAAATATTATCTTATATTAAGAATGTTAAAAACACGCAGAAATAGAAAAAGAACAACACGCAAGGCTCCAAGGGTCACAATTGGTACAAAATGGCCCGAAGGGTCCATTGTCTATATTTGCGGAAATAGACATATGTTATTTGGCCCAAATGATGATGATCTAGGGGGTTCAGAGCAAGCGGTTGTACAATTATCTAAATGCTGGGCATCCAAGGGACATCCGGTTGTAGTCTATGGAAATGTAAAAGAAACAATAAAAGATGGTGTTGAATATCGTTCCATATACAAATTAAATCTTGCAGATAGCTTTGATGTTGCTATTTTCTGGAGATCCTTCGGTGTTCGTCTTTTGCCCTTAGTACAGGCTAGAAAACGTATGATAGATTTACACGATAGCTGGGATCCCAAGAATTATGTATCTCCCCAACAACTGAATGATCTTTCACATGCGATTATGGTAAAATCAAATTACCATAAATCCCTATATCCATATCTTGAATCTACAAAAATGCATATTGTTATGAACGGTGTTCAAGTCGGTCTATTTAATTCGGTTATAGAATCGATTCCAGAAGATAAACGTGATCCATACAGACTTATCTATGCATCAACGTATGAGCGTGGTCTAGAGCATATTTTACGGCATTCTTGGCCAAAGATTAAGGCTGCAATTCCCGAATCAACACTTGATATCTATTATGGATTAAATCGCCTTGCAAAGACACCTCTAGGTATTAAACTCAAAAAGTTATTCAAACAAGCAGGCGTCAAGGAACACGGCCGTGTATCCTTAGAACAAATTGCAAAGGAAAAGGCCACCTCAGCTATACACTTATATATAAGTAACAGTCCAACAGAGATTGATTGTATTAGTGTTCGCGAATCACTTCTCTGTGGGTCTGTTCCGGTACTTGGAAATGATTATGTATTTAAGGAACGCGATGGCATTCATGTTTCTGGATCAACGGCGAATCCAAGTACATACAAAAAGGCCGCGTCAACTGTGATTCATCTATTAAAGAATCAGGATGAGCTTGAAAAGAAACGCAATGATTTACGTAAAAGTGATACCATTGTTTCGTGGGAAACAGTTGCAGATAAGTGGTTGAAAATTATGAAGTAATTCCGGCCTTGCGGGTTTTAAGCGCCTTACCAAATACCAGGATGCTAATAGAAGATTCTATGTCATCGTGGATTATTGCACGTAACGTTCAACCAAAGAAGAAGACCACCGCGACAAAATATTATGATTTAAGCACATCACACGATATGGTTTCTCTATATTTAAATTATCTATCATCATACATTTATTCTCTAAAGATGGGAGAGCCCTTTAATCTATGGGAACCAACGAATGTTATACAGAATACCTTACGTCAAGTTCCTCAGGTAAAGTTTCTAAAAGAATTTCCTAAAGATGGAACTCTTATACAGGAGTCTTCATATCAACCCTTTGCTTCCTCAATGAAATTCAAGGATGTACAAAAGATTGCTTCTGATATAATCTCTTATGATTCTGCATTCAATAGAGCCGTTGTAAATGTGATAGATAAGGCCGGTATTAAAAGTATGTTTGATATCGGAATTCATCTTATCAGAGATATCAGTGGACCGAATCTAACGGCATTCAAGATGTATGGTGAAATTCTAAGAGATTACCAGAAGAAGACAAAGAAGAATACTCTCTTAGTCTATGTGATGGCCGATAATTACAATGTCGTTACGCAATTCCAGAGCTACTGTGACCCCTCCTGGAAGCTTGTAAGTCTGAGTAAGACACCTGCTATGAGTTCAGATGATATGTTTATTCACCAGATGGCAGATATACAGATTATGACTGCAGTTCCTGCACTCGCCCTTGATTTTAGTCTTACTGCTGACAGATTCATTTATTTAATGCAGCGGTATAAGGGAGGGCTCACATTCTTTAAGGAGGTCAAGGATAGAACGTGGAATTTATTCTAAAGGAGATTAGAATGTCTGAAGTCAAGAATCTACAAAAATGGCAGAATAACAATCCTGAATTGCAGGCTCTCTTAAAAGGAGAAAAAAACTGGGGGAACATGACCCCTTCATCTCACAAGGATACACTCAGTTCCGCGAGTATGCCTCCAGGTTCTGTAGCTCCTTTAACTTACGCGGAAAAGATGAAAAAACAAAGAAAGGTAAATTCTGAACTAATTCCTGAGAATCAAAGAAATAATATAAATATTGCACGTGAGGGTGCTAATGCTGAGAATGTAAGACGTATGAAGGAAAGTTATAATCGCTATATGCGCAGGGGATCCCGGCGTAACGATAGAAGCTCCTCACCAAGACCTAGATACTATACACGCAGAAGAAGCTCTTCCAGAGAAAGAAATAATAGAGGGCGATACTATTCTCGTAGAAGCCCTTCAAGAGAAAGAAATAATAGAGGGCGTTACTATTCTCGTAGAAGAAGCCCTTCACCAAGACGCAGAAGCCCTTCACCCAGAGAAAGAAACAATAGAGGGCGTTATTATTCACGCAGAAGCAGATCTCCGCAAAGAAATAATCACGGGCGTTTCACCAGGCGGAGCTAAGTAAAATTTGAAATTCCCCTGCATCATACAGTAGCTATAAACAATGGATTCATATACTATAACAGTTCACGAATATATCTCATACTATAATTACCTATTGGTTATACTATGTGTTATATTACTATGCAACTTCTTCTGTGTGAAGGAACCCAATCGTAGAATGCGCGGATCAATTCGTATTAATCAAGTTTAATATGATATAAGATAGATATGCCTGACTTTCATGCAGAGGTAATTAGTGATACACATTTAAATTTATGGAATTATACTAACGAGGAAATCGCCAATATTTTTCCTAAAACCCCCGATGTATCCAATCTTATTCTTGCAGGAGATATCGGTGATCCAGATCACCAATCCTTATATACGGCATTGTCCATTGTAAAGGATCGTTATAAACGGGTTATCTATATTCCTGGAAACCACGAATTCTACAATAGAGAATCTAAGAGCAAGAAAACTCCATATAGTGTCTTATCGTGGTTTGATAAACTAGATACTCAATGGGATAATTTCCATTTTTTCTATCGGCGCAATGAAGTCTATGATGGCATCCGTGTGGTAGGTGCAACTGGATGGACAACATCTCCAAAGGATACTACCTGGTCAAAAACCATATCTGAAGAAGGTCGAAAAGATGTTGATTTTCTTGAACAAGCACTTCTTCATTCTACTAAACCAACCCTTATCGTCACACACTATCCATCGACTCTAAGAGTTCTCACGCCCGATTTTGCAGATAAACCATATAAATACGATTATGCTCATGATCTTGAGAGAATGTATAGATATCCAGTATCTATATGGGCCTTTGGTCACGTACATCAGAAGCACGATTTCACAGTTCCATACAGTTCATCACTATATGGAGCAAGGAAGGTTCGTGTCATTTGTAATCCATATGGATACCCAGGTGAGCCTATTACCGCATCTAGACCCTTAAAATTCACTATCTCAGCTGGGGTACAATCTCTTGATGATAGGATCTATCAAACTCTATAAGACTATTCTTGAAATTAACTCCTGGAGTAAAGGCAATCGGGCGAATTCCGCGTGTATACGTTACCGCCTCTTGCCAGGTGATTCCCTTCGTTGCAATTAAAACCATGGCTACAAGAGTCGCCGACCGTTGCATTCCTGCAGCACAATGAATTAAAATGGGTTTCCCTTCATTGCGCTCCTTTAAAATCTTATAGACCGCCTCGTGAGACCATAACGTCATATTTCGGATTTCTTCCGCCTGTAAATTATCATCCACTGGAATTCTATACTGTTTCTTAATACTCGGTGAAAATGGAATATCCTTCGTCGCATTAAACACCACAGTTATATTCTTCTGTTTTAGCCACTTATCATCTAAGGCAGCCTTTCCGTTTCCTAGCCAGAGACCTGGTAGAATTTCGTGTGCATTTGGTAAGCCCGACATACTGATTGTAGTCACAAGTAAAAATGAAAGCGTTTCGCGTAAAAACTTTGGTAAATATTGATGAAACAATCTGAGAAGTGTCTGACACTTCATCTCTACCGTAAGGATGAGGTACTTGCTGCAATGAGATGGGCGATAATAACCAATAATCTTTTGGAATCAATTTACTGGGGACTTGAACTGTTTGATAGTGATATGGAACAAGATGCTCTCCAGATGTTAGAATTCATATGGCTCTCACAGATTGGATTCTCATCGTTTTCATTCTTGCGCCGTATCCTAGAGATTTATAAGACTGGTGAACTTGACCGTGATTCCTGGATATCTCTTCTGAATTCAATGGCCCGTATGAAATCCCGCGATTCCACCGCCTTCTATCTTCTTATCCGGGGAGCTACGGAGCCGTGTGATTGGACCCCTAGTTTTAAACATACGTATACATATAATACATTATCTGATGCTCTAACTGATACTATACAAAGAGGAAAGGTGCTTGAAGCCTGGCTCATTAGTCGTGCAATGAAACCAGATGAACAGTGGATAATATTAAAATCTCTTGCAATTCAAAAAGGACGCTCTGAATCCTTATGTGAAGTTCAGATGACAACTTTATCTGAATATGAACAACGTGCTGCAGCCTTTGTCCTACTAGGTCTTACAGATGAACAGTGGGAAAAAGTATTTGAGCCCCTCATAGAGTATGAGCTTCCTTCGGAAATTCGTGAAGCCATTGATGAATGGGATTCTGAAGAATCAATCAGGCTAAGAAGAGTCTATAAAATCAAGCCCGAGGCACTCTTGTATATCACCGAAAGAAGTGTGCAATCGGGTCTGGAATCCTCTGAAAAAGATATTCAAGGAGATTTCCTGGAATCACTGATTGATTCTCCTTACTGGTCAAATATCCTAAAAGGCTATATAAATTCTAAGAATGAATGGATATCAGATCGTTACAATGAAATGTTCTATGATACATACTTTCCTTATAGGACTGGGGATATTCCAGATGAATGGGTAACTGCAGATAGAGAGAAATCTCACGGGCGTGGCCTAGGACGCTCAGAAGATTCGGGTTTGAAACGATTTCTAGATACCTTGCTCCAACGCTCAATGAGCCTTGGAGTATGGAATTGTATAAAACCAGAGGAATATATGGATTCACTTGATTGGCTTAGTATATATAGCGACTTGCATTCAAAATGCCTTACAAATCTTACAAGTCAATTGCCCTTCAATGCAACAACGAAGACCTTTGAAATTTACTGAAATAATCTGGCAAGTCGGTCAATCCGCTCATCGCCAATGGGTTCGTAGACTGATACACATTCACAAAAAATAGGAATAGATGATGTTCTATGGTACAGAATACAATATACACTATTACTTAATAAATCACGACTAAACGATAGAAGAGTCTGGTCTTTTCCAACGTAGGTATATATATTTTCAAGGGGAGAGACGACTGTCTTCAAGGCGACCGTATGAACCGATACATTTTTTGCTAAATCTGTCGTCTGTATTAAAAACCCATAAGAGCCATTTGTAAATTTGCAGGAATCAATGGTTAATGATGGTAAAGGTGTAATTGTATCTGCACGAACAAGGGGTTTCACTGTTTCAGGTTTCAAGGTTGATTCTACGAGACCCATCGAGTATCTAGACTAGATAGCTTGAGAATTGTTTATGTGCTTGCCACTAGGTGCTATGACATCTGTACATCAATTCAATAAGATTCGCCGATCTTTCAGCTATTTCGAGCAACATAGGACTATCCCGCAACTCCTTTGCAACATAGAAATCATGAGTCAACCGTATCCACTGCTTAACAATTCCCATATCAGGCTTCTGGTCTACAGCTAAAACAAAGGCGTCACGAACATCGTCAGGTAGATCATTATACTCTGCTTGTACATGAAAATAATCAAGAAGTTCATCCCTGAATTTCCACACAGGGCCACTGAAATGCGAATCAATGGATAAAAGCTTAATGGGTTGCTTAAAATATTTAATAAAATAATTAAAATCACATTCATAAGAATACAATCTATCAAAGATCCAGGAGGTTTCACCGTGTTCCTTGCACTGTTGAATGATAGACATTAGTTGCCCCCTTGTAAACACAGAATTAGTAAATGGGTTTATCGGCGGTAGAGGATTTGGAAACATATAATCCGAGTTGCTAACTCTCATTTCAATCACCTTTCTTAGAGTTGAGGCCTCAAACACATAGGACAGTTTCTGTGGAAAATCAACAATACGTACAAGCTTCTTAGGAACTTCCATTGTCACCACATCTTCTACATTCTTAACATTCTTTATACATTTGTTCATACGCCATCTATGAATTAGACCATTCACAAAACGCTTTACTGTAAAAAGTTGAGTGTATATCTTCTTGACGGCTTTCCATTCATAGAGTTCTCTGCTCTTCTGTTTTTTTAGAAATTCTTGAACTATATCGGGTGGGCTCCAGTCCGATTCCAGAGGTAATCCAACATGTGTTCTCTTACTAAACATTGTAAATGAATCCATTGAAATTCCACTTGTATGCGACTTTAACAACTGTAATATTGTAAAGGTATTATAATGTTGCAACGATTCAAATTTACTTCTGATGACATCCTTTATACGCAGCATTCCAGCAGGTATTTCCCAACGAAATCCTGTATATGGTTTAAAGGGTATATGAATACTACGAAATCCATATGTTTCTGTAACGGTGGGCTTTACTTTTTTCTTTTGTATCGTCTTCTTTTTAGCCTTTATAGCCATCACTCTTGGTATGACATCCATTAAATAGGTTCTTTAAAAAATCTTTAGACCTATTCATTATTGTTATTATTCTTGAATATCAAAGAGGACAAGTTTATTTCCATTAAATGTACCACATTGAACACCATTCAAACTAGATACCTCATTCGTGATTGGATTATAAATATAGGTTACCTCTTCTCTTTGTAAACGTCTTACTAGGGGCAAACAAGGTACATCTGTACTTGCGGTCATATGATTTGCGCAGAATCTAGGTGCTGAACCAAAGGCTGGACATCTACATCGTAAGTAGACCTTTGCGTGCTGTGTAATTGCCTGACACTGATAGACTGCATTCTCATCGTCCGGTAATAGAATAAACTTAGAGGACTCTTCCAGTTTCAAGTGTGCAATGATTTCCTTTGGAGAGACATTTAACTCTGCTGCAACCTCCTTTGCCAGAGCAATACCCTTTGTAAATAAGACGGCTTCCAGACTTTCCCACATAGACTTGGGAATTGAATAAGGTTGTAACATTGTACGGTGTGCGCTATAGTCGGGCGGGCCGATTTCATTTTTTACAGTAAGCATCTAAGGGATGGTATCTCCTTCAGAATGGGGGCCCAATGCCTGGGAACTCTTACACGGAATCGCTGAACGTGTAGGAAATCATTCTAATAGAACTTTAATGCGAGATGAACAAACCGAACTTACATTGACACTACGGCATTTTGGATCCTTACTCCCTTGTACAAAGTGCCAAACCCATTATAAGGAATGGATTCGGAAATCCTTTCCAAATACCTTCTTATATGGAGACTACTTGAAGGATGATCTTCGCGTATGGCTCTTTCATTTACACGAGGATGTCAATCGGCGCAAGGAGATTCAATCGGATGTAGCTATTGATACTCTTCAAGAGCGTTATAAGGGGATTGACTTACGGGCAGCAGCTATAAAGCTGAGATCCGTATATCAACGAGGAGTTCAACTAAATGTTCTAAAACCAGAGGAATGGAAAATGGCCTGGAAACATCTTGATTTTCTCTTACGATTTATTGGTGTTTAATAATTATTAAAAGAGAATAGACATATGGGGTATGATTATTTAATGAATATTGCAACTATTATGTTTTTTATTTGCTATATTCCTGAATTGTATGCGAACTATAAGAATAAGAATTCAAACATATACAATCTTCCTGAAAAAGCAATTACTCTAAGTGGAACCGCCTTCGCCTTTGCCTATGCCTTATCTATGAATGATAGTGTATTAATAATGAATTATGCACCACTTCTTAGCCTAGATATAATAGCCCTTTTAATGAGGGGCTATTATACATATAAGAATCACTATGTAAAACCACAAATTAATCAACCAAGCACCGAGCCAATCGTTTAGTCTGATGAACAAACAATTGGATTGGGTGTTGATGACCCAGGTGGTATAATCTGTGATAAGATTCCAAACAAATCTGATGAACGTGCACCACACTTCTTTGATAAAATATACACCTGTACTCCTATATATCCAGCAAGGGCAGCTGATAGTAGACTTAATCCAATTCCTAACATGCCACGCCCCTCACATCCACGCATAAGTCCAAAGCGTACCGCTAAGATAATAAGGGCAAAAATGCAGGTAGATACAATAACAAAGATAGATTGAGTATTTCTCTTTTCAACACCCATTTGATCTGAAGAAGGCTGAGCAGGGGTCATTAAATTGTCTAAGGCATTCATTATGGCATATCCTATAAAGAATGCAAGACTCATTAGCCAATAACTAGGCACAGATTCTCCACCGGAACTATCAGCCTTATAGCTTGTAATTGTAGGTTTTCCTCCTATCGAGGGTATTAAATTACAGGTATCTCCCGTAGACCGTGTCCAAGATACGCGGCTTAAGGGTGCAACCTTATTTAGGATAAATCCGAGAGCACTTTGCATTATAAAAGTATAAATAGGCATTAAAATTCCAAGTCCAAGAACAAGATTCGCGTGAGCAATGGATCCAGTCGTAATGGTAAATATAAGCGAGGTTGTCCCTAGAACAATGGGTAATTGTTGAACACCGCGGTATAGATATTCTTTTGTTCCTCCTATTATCCCTGATGCACTCACCAGAGACATTCTCTAATGTTCTCTAGTTTTTTAATTCAATCAACTGGCTGCAGCACAAACAAACATCGGCTTTCCACGCTCCTCTGATGTCTGTATCATCGGTAAATTCAAGATATTAATTCCATCACGACCAAAGAGTGCCTTATTTTGTTGAATTAAGGCCATTCCCATTAATCCACCTAAGATCAAGGATACAAATAGAGTTCCAAAGGATTCACAACCGTATGAATAACGGAAGGCTAGCATAGCTAATAATAATAAAATTCCCATTGAAACACCAACCGTAGTGCGTGTAGCCAAATCACCTCCTAAGGCCTTAATTTCACGACTGAACTCATTCATAGATGAAATCATATATGAAATGATAGAACTCAAGAAGAACATAACTGGTGATGGGAGATATGAGGGAATACCAATGGTTTCAAGAAGGGAAATTCTCATCGAATTCGGAAAATGAAAGCCTGGCTGACATACTCCGTGCATTGCATCGGGTCCAGCACCAATAGGTGCAATACCTCCGATGATATTCCCTAGAATACGCTGTATAAACATAACCTCCACCATTGTAAACAGCATTACAGCATACGATTTGCACATACTCAATATACTCAATACAGCTGTTCCAAGGACAATACTATCCGGAAGTAATCTAAGAGACTCTGCGCCAACAGGTACAAGAGTTTGACTTATTAAACCATAAACTAATTCATATAATGTTGCTTTATTTGTTGAACTGGCGGACATAAGGCCTATCTAACATTATCTTATAAAGCAATGGGCATCCCTTCGTATTATGGAACACTCATTACAAAGATACCACACGCTATACAAAGAAAAGCACCTGAAAAAGTATCAGCACTAGTTGTTGATATGAATTGTATGATTTATCACGTTTTACGAGAACCAGCGATGCAAGCAAATCCATATACTGGTGAGGCTCAAAGGCTCAACTGGGAACGAGTCCTTCAGGATGAAGTATGTAAATATTTGACCCATATCTGGCGCTCAGCCGGTTCACCTGGGCAAGTCTATGTAGCCCTAGATGGCGTAGTCCCTTACGCAAAAATTAAGCAGCAACGCTTTCGCAGATTCAAGTCCGCGGCTGCGAATACCAAGGCCAATGAGGCAACATGGGATACCAATGCGATTACACCTGGGACTCTCTTTATGAAGCATATGGGAGATGCCTTGAGGGTTGCAGGAACGAAGCACGGCTGGACAATCAGTGATACAGATGAACCAGGTGAGGGTGAGCACAAGGTTCTACGTTGGCTACTTTCTCAGACAATCCAGCCTGGTGCCGTAATTGTCTATGGTCTTGATGCAGACTTGATTCTTCTGTGTCTTCTAGCCGGAGATAAACTCGGCGTTAACTATCCGATTTTGCTATTAAGAGAGGCAATGGCCTTCGGGCGACTTGTACGACTCAAGGATTCCGATGAAGTGGACCTTGGATTCTTTCAAGTCTCCGTTTTAATGGATATCCTACAACGTGGTGGCCCCTGGTCAAGGGTGCAACTCTATGACTATATCTTTGGAATGACCTTCTGTGGAAATGACTTCCTGCCTACCGGTCTTTCATTGCGCATCCGTGATGACGGGCACACAATTCTTTTGGCCTGCCTTCGTGACATCTGGACCTCTGGTCTAAACCTAGTGAACTTCAATGCAGATGGTATCGCTGAACCAAATCCAAAGGGGCTTCAGATGTTTGCAGGCTGGATGGTTAAGCAAGAGGAACGTCTCATTGTAACGATGATACAACGCAAGATGAATGGGCGGCTTAGTGAGAATCATGATGATAATCTTCCACTCATTGAGCAAGCCGAGAAACCTCTAATCAATACTCTAGATGATAGAATACAACTAAAATCTGACTGGCAAACAATCTACGCTCATCTTGCACTCGGCGAATCAACAATAGACCAACGGAAAACAAGGGTTGAAGACTTCTGGAAGGGCTGGTGTTGGGTTCTTGATTACTATCAGGGCTTACCCGTTGATCTTGAGTGGGTATACCCCGCAGGTTATCCTCCCACGTGGAGAGACCTTTATAATTATTTTTCAATCACTAAGGTGAATTGGATACAAAGAGATTCTTTGAAGCCCCAGGAGCAACTTGCTCTTGTATTACCTATGAGCAGCTGGAGTCTTCTTCTAAAAACTCCGTATCGTAGTCTCCCTTCTCTTATACCCCAATACTGGCCTCAGGGATTTGCTCTTGAGTCCTTTGGAAAACGCTTCGGCTGGGAATGTGAGCCAATGATACCTATGCTAACCCCTGGGCGTTTACGATTCGAAATGCGCTCTACTAACCAAGGAATGAATCCATAGGTATAGAAAGAATGGGGAACAATATATCAGTTGCAACAGGCATTCCCGATGCTCACATACGAATTTACAAAAACCTTCTACAAATCCAGGCTCCCGCCACGCGTCTCCAGATGTTAGAAACTCTCCTTGCTGGTCAGGAGTATGTCAGGAGTATTAAACAAGCTGGGATCTATGGGCCGATTCTTTCTTACATCGCTTCAATCCGTCGTGGAGATACCTCCTTCCTTCCCGGAGAACAAACAAGTGGCCATCAACAACAGGTACAGCGATATACCGAGCCCACAAGGGTCTCTGGACAAACTAGACAACAAGAAGGTCGCATTGTTACCTCATCCGGAGACCCAGGTGCCCACACAAAGGCCATCACTTTCTTCTCACAATGCCTCCAAGTAATGGGTTTAGAAGAAGAGGTAGCCCTCAATGAACAAGCACTCAAGGCTGCATACAAAAAGGTATCAATGAAGGCACATCCAGATAAGGGAGGATCCGAGGAGGAATTCGACAAGGTCACTCGCGCCTACGCCTATCTCGGTGAGATTCTCCGGCGTGTTCGTGGAGGCCGTTCCGGTGAATTGGTAAGTATGGCCGAAGAATCTCCCGCCAGACTCGCTGGAACCAGAGAACAGGCTTCCGAGGTTTGGAAAATGAAGGAGCCAGTAAAACTCAACGCCAAGAATCTGAATATGGAAACATTCAACAAAGTGTTTGAGGAAACCAGACTCCCCGATCCAGATGGAGATGGTTATGGAGATTGGTTAAAGAACCCGGAAGGCGGAGGGAACTCCAATAAGTTCGGCGGTAAATTCAATCGCTCCGTTTTCAATGATGCCTTTGATTCTGAAATACGGTCTCGAGCACAACAGGGAAATGCTTTTGCAATGACAAATCGGCAACCGGAGGCTCTTATAATGGCACCTAATCTCGGAATCGAACTCGGAAGAGAGCGCCCGGACGATTTCACTGGAGCAAATCTGAATGGCCTCAAATATACAGATCTGAAGAAGGCCTACACGAGTGATTCAACCTTTAGTCATCAGGTGGCCGGTGTTCAGGTGTCCAGTCGTTCCTATGAAACGGCATCTGCAGAAAGAAAGGGGGCTGTTGCCCCCTTAACATCTGCTGAACTAGAATCTGTTGCTGAATCGGAACGTTATATGCAGCAGCGCCAGGCGAATCAGGCTAACAGAATTGCTCAAGAAGATAAGAGGGTTACTGAGCATTTCCAACGTCTCCAGAAGTATGTCATTACAAACCATTAGTTTAATCCTAGGCTTCATCAGAAGAGATGAAGGACTGGGTTCTGCCAATGACAATAGCAGTTATTGCAACTATTGCCATTGCTGTAGGAGCATCTGTAAGTCAAGGAATGATTGGAACAAATCCTTTTGAAGCCAAGGACTTATTCAATCGTGATATGGATAAACCTGCTATCTGGTTATTCTACGACACTTCTATACCGAATAGTCGCCGGAGTTCCGATTATCAGAGTCGGTCATCAAGAGCCTTGAATCTTCCATTCTTGAATTTGTGTTTTGAATCTATATCAAAGCATAATTCTTCAACCTATCGTATTGAAGTCGTAAGTGGAATGGACGGTCTCGCTGAGAAACTCGGAGGATGGGAGAAGCTTCCGTCTAAGTTTCAGAATCCCTTGGTTACCCTAGAATCTGCAGATTTTGCCTGGATTCGTGCGGCACTTTTGGCTAAGTTTGGAGGACTTTGGGTTGCCCCTGCGACAATATCTCTAAAACCCTTTGGCCCCTTACCAGCCAAACCCGTTTTCTTTGGAACAGATTCAGATGAATCCTTCGCCGGAACGGCCGGAACAACCGTTCCAAATTTCCAGGTGACCTGGTCTCCATCTGCAGGAAACCCATTCTGGACCGCCTGGGAAGCAAAGTCAAGAGCGAGACTTGATTCCTCTGCTGGTGGTGATACAGCACGTTCAGCCGATAAGTGGGAGTATCTTGCCTTAACAAACTTACACCCTGGTTCTGAAGTTCGCCCTCTAGCGGAGGTGGGTCGTAAGGGAGCCGCCGGTAGAAAGATTCAAATTGAAGACCTTTTGGCTTCAGGGCAAGAAGGCGATATGCCATTTGCTATAAGTGATCTTGGTCTCTATGTTCCAATTCCTTGGCCTGAATTGAAGGTCCGTAGAGCCTTTGGTTGGTTTTTGCGGATGTCAGAGGACCAAATCGCAGAAAGTGATTTGGTTATCAGAGATTTATTCCATAGAGCAGGTGTTTTATGAGTCTAATTACAAAAATAGAACACGTATTTCCTCTCCTTGAGCTAACATACGAGGTGTCACAGGGTGCATTTGATACACTGTGCGTTTCTTGCCCAAGTGAAGGCGTTCATAACTATTCAATCCATATCCGTGAAGGGGCAGTACGTGCCGGAGTATTGTGATGACTCTCCTGGAATCCAGGGAATCAAAGTATCTTTTAGCCTTGCAAGGTAAATAGTATGGTTCTAGCAAGGGTGCCCACGCATCGAGTGTATCCAATTTGAGTTCTTCAGCACAAAAGAGTTTTGTATCAGTTAATCCACTAAATCCAATTTCTCTTAGAAATAATAATACAACATCAATTTGTGGTAACTCTCGGAAGAGCTTACTCATTCTGCTCTATGCTTTTACTTGATACACCGAGACTCCAGGGCTTCACTTCTCCGCAAGCAGTCATCAAATCTAAGATACTTGATCGTGATTGACTATGGTAAATCCAGCTCTTAATTAGGAATTGCTGAATATTATACCAAGCACGGTGGTCAATGACATTCATTACGACAATATTGTGTTCCAGTTCAAATAAGATATCCTCAAAGGAATAGCCTAATTCCCAGATACGATACATTTGCTTTTCACTTGCATCCCAATTGCAATTCATTAACATAGTTAATAAATCCTTCATTGCGCCCCAGATATTCGGGTCAAAGGTGGTTTTAATATAATCAACTTCTAGCTTTTTCCATCCTTCAGATAACTTTAATGCATAGAGCATACGTGCAAGACTCTGAAATTTCATTACAGAACATATAGATAAGGTAATCAATTCATTGTATGCATCATCACTATAAGAGCCTTGAGGGAACCCTTCACGCCTTAGAATCTCAATGAATATTTCAGGATTGTTCGATGGCTCAATGAGAATAATGTGACATCTTGATTGCAGTGGTGTAATAAGTGCATCTTGATTTTGACTAATGAATAAGAATCTCGTAATATGATCAAATGTCTCCATAGGTCTTCTTAGGGCCTGTTGAGAGATTGCAGGTAAGGTATCACAGTCATCAATTACAATCCATCTGTAGATTCCTTTCTTGGGTGCAATCCAACGTACGTGGTCATTCAAGATTTGACGAAAGGTGTGAATTCCACGGTCCTGGTGAGAGGCAATTTCAACACAATATTCTTTTTCTTCTTTTTTTGAGATATTATGGTGCTTGAAATAGGCTTTCAGGAAATCCTTTGCTATACTAGATTTTCCAGTGCCTGGAAAACCAACTAGAAAAATATGAGGAGGGTTATCTAAGCAAGCTTCTAATTGATTTACAACAGTATCCATTCCAACTAGGGATGTCTGAATTCTTTGAATTGGCACCGAGGCCATCTGAAGATAGATTGGTCTTATGTTCTTAAATCCTGGCGCATATTTATTAATAAATGGCCTAAACCATCATGGTATGATGAAATATAGATGGTTGACCTATATTCTGTACTTGGAGTGTCTAAGGATGCTGAAGCATCTGATATTCGTACGGCCTATAAGCAACTTGCAAAAGAGCATCACCCAGATAAGGGTGGTGACCCTGAGAAGTTCAAGGAGCTCAGTCAGGCTCACGAAATCTTGAGTGATCCACAGAAGCGTAGAACTTATGATATGACAGGGAGTATATCGGATCAACCTGAGCAAGGCAATCCGTTTGGAGGGATGCAGGGCAATCCCTTTGGAGGTATGCCTGGTATGTTCGGTCATATGTTCGGTGGAATGTTTCCTGGAGGTATGCCTGGTGGTATGCCTGGTGGTATGCCTGGTGG
>Ga0114958_10000706_pt1 | contig 28252 bp, 20 predicted proteins | sample C_130208_EF_Meta_FD_89577 | JGI IMG/M metagenome (GOLD analysis project Ga0114958, IMG submission 89577) | Freshwater microbial communities from Lake Croche, Canada to study carbon cycling - C_130208_EF_MetaG | ecosystem: Environmental > Aquatic > Freshwater > Lake | place: Lake Croche, Canada... | reverse complement strand
TCGTTTTTTGGAATGTTTTTCTTTTTCTTCTTCTTTTTCTTTTTCTTGTTGTTTTCGTCTTTCCCCAAAATCCGCCAGATCAGATGAATCTGCAATAGTATCAGACCGTTTTTTCTTTAGTCGGAGATTAGTTTGGGACGTAACACCTCCAACTCCACCAACTCCACCAACTCCACCAACTCCACCAACTCCACCAACGTGTGTCTTGGAAAAAACCGGTGTTTTAATATATGTAGGTGACCCAACATGGCAACCGAGTTCAGCAATTATAGCTATGGTCTCAGGTGGTAAGACAAGTTCAAATCCATCTGCTAATATGCGATGGAACATCGCCAATGGATATGTTGCATGATGAACTGCAGACATTTTTCGCTTTTTTTACCTGACAAAACATCTTTAAACCATTTTTTATTTGTTTTATTGAGTTTTATTGAGTTTTATTGAGTTTTATTAAAATAAAAACAATAAAAAAAAACAGCTTAAACGGATTCCTTTTACGACATCGAAGGAGTACCAAGTGAAAAACAGAAAAACATAAAAACAATGTTTCGACAAAGCCAATTTGTGTCATCCCATAAACCCACTTCATACAATCGTTCCCAAAATCGACGTGTTCCCAACGATGGAAAAGGAAACGATGGACAAGGAAACGAAGGACAAGGAAACGATGGACAAGGAAACGATGGACAAGGAAACGAAGGAAAAGGAAACGAAGGACAAGGAAACGAAGGACAAGGAAACGAAGGACAAGGAAACGAAGGAAAAGGAAACGAAGGAAAAGGAAACGAAGGAAAAGGAAACGAAGGAAAAGGAAACGAAGGAAAAGGAAACGAAGGAAAAGGAAACGAAGGACAAGAGGAACCACATGATGAAGCAGCCTTCTCATTTAGTAATTGGGATGAACTCGAAATTCCACCAAATCTTCTTCGAGGTATTTACGCTTATGGATATGAAAAGCCAAGTAAAATACAACAAAGCTCTATCAAACCAATTCTTGCCGGAAAAGACATCATCGCACAAGCACAAAGCGGTACCGGAAAAACCGCCTCATTCGCGATTGGTACACTTGGCATTATTAATACAGACGAACTAAATAAGACTCAAGCAATTATTCTTGCACCCACACGCGAGCTTGCCACCCAAATTGCAGGCGTCGTTGCAGCAATTGGGTCCATGATGGATTCTCTGGTCGTCGGTGTATTCGTAGGCGGCAGCGTCATTGAAGACGATATCGCAATAATTGCCAAAAAAATCCCAACTATTGCAGTGGGTACACCTGGGAGAATTTATGACCTCCTTCGACGAGGAAAAATAAATCCATCGACAAACCGCATTATTACAATTGATGAAGCAGATGAAATGCTGTCCTCCGGATTTAAGGAACAAATATACAACATATTTCAGTACTTGCCTGCAGACATTCAAGTTGCCCTTTTCAGTGCGACGCTGCCAGCACACATATTCGATGTGACGAAACGATTTATGCGCAATCCAGTTCGTATCATTGTGAATGCAGAGCAGCTAACACTTGAAGGATTGAAGCAATACTTTGTTACGTGTGAAGATGACCGTTCCAAGTATGCAACACTAAAAGAGCTATTCGATTGGATATCCCTGAACCAATCAATCATCTACTGCAATAGTGTTAGGCGCGTTATTGACCTTCATGAAGCGATGCGTAACGACGGGTTCCCAGTCTGTTGTATGCACTCGGATATGCTTAAATCAGAACGCGAACAAACACTCAAAGAATTCCGTACAGGCAAATACAGAGTGTTGATTTCTTCCAATGTTACCTCCAGAGGAATCGATGTGCAACAAGTGAGCGTCGTCATTAATTTTGATTTATGCAAGTCTGTTCATAATTATCTTCACCGCATTGGACGTGGCGGACGATGGGGAAGAAAGGGATGTGGAATTAATCTCATCACAAGACGCGACGTTGCAACCTTGAAGGAAATTGAAATACACTATGCAACCCAAATTGAAGAAATGCCTGCCGTTTTTGATTCACTCATGTAAAAAGGGGGTACCCCCCTTCGACCCCCCTAATTGCTTTTCTACTGCTTATTTTACGTCACTCTGACGCAAATTCGACTCTGAGTAAAATCGGCGTCAGATTGACGTAAACTGATTCGTTGGGGGGTCGAAGGGGGCTATGCCCCCTATTTAAAAAATAAGTAGGAGAAGACTCCTTTAAACCGTTGTTTTATTGTTTATTTGTTATTTGTTATTTGTTTATTTGTTATTTGTTAATTTATATTTTTTGAGACATGTTAATATATATTTAATGAGAACGTTTCCCAAAATATCCCAACAAACACGCCGTCTACGTAAGCGAATACAATCCCATAATCCATTTCGATACACCGTCAAACAAAGGTTGCAAATTGCCAACCAACTTTTTGTTCCCAATTTAAAAAATGCCCAAGACGACTTTCAAAAACTGCAGAACTTGGGATGTAATGTACTCAAAGATAAGGCATTGTTAAATAAACGGATAGGTAATATTACAGTAGATACGTTTACATTTGCAGCACGATTAAATACAAAAAGCAAACTACATGTAACATTTTATGACATTTGGCAGAACCGCAAGGCAATCGCAAAACAGTACAAATATATTCGGTCGGCAATTGCTTATTCGAGGAATAGAAAAACGAAATCTGAGTTACTCCTGTGGAAAAACATTTTTAACATGTATTATGGGGCAATAACCATATTTAAACCAATTATTGCCATGTACATGTATTGTATATACAAACCTTCTTGTGTTCTTGATTTTACCATGGGTTGGGGGGGAAGAATGGTGGGTGCATGCGCAATTAATGTGAAAGAATATATTGGTATTGATTCTAATTTGGAACTTAAAGAACCATATAAAAAAATGACAGAATTTATGCATAATAAAAGTACCACGAAATGTACTTTTATGTTTCAAGATGCACTCACGGTGGATTATGATAGCCTCCATTACGATATGGTACTCACCAGTCCGCCATACTACAACACTGAAGTATATGGACCAAATAAAACAAACACTAAAAGAGAAAAACAAGGAAAACAAGAAAAACAAGAAAAACAAGAGAAATGGTCCAAGCACGATTGGAATGAATCATTTTACATTCCCCTCATAAAAGCTACGTTTCGCGGATTACTTCGTGGCGGGTACTATTGCCTCAACGTTCCAGTAGGATTATATGAATCTGTTTGTGTTCCCATTCTTGGACAAGCTGATACCGCAATTCCAATGTCCATTGTTAAACGTCTCCATAATTATCATGAAAACCCATATCAAGAATTTATTTATGTGTGGCATAAAACGTAAAACGGAAAACGGAAAACGGAAAACGGAAAACATATTTCGTCCTATCCGAAGAAAAAAACAAACTCTTTCGTCACGAATCTATATTTAGAATATTTTGTATTTTTATTAGTCAAATAAACATACAAAATATAAACAATACCCAAAATACCCAAAATACAAACAATAAAATGTTTCGTAAACCAGAGTCTGTCGTAAGCCAAATAAATGGTACGTTTAAATTGCCAATTTTCTACAACTCTCAAAAAATGGAACTTAAATCTAACATAGTTGCGGACCTCGAGTTGCTCGAACCAAATTCATATAAAGAAGAAACACCCCATGACGATAAAAAAAAAGGACAAGAAAAAGAAAAAGAAAAAGAAAAAGGAACAGAAACAGAAAAAGAAAAAGAAAAAGGAACAGAAACAGAAACAAACAAAGGACAAAAAGGACAAAAAGGACAAAAAGGACAAAAAGGACAAAAAGAAACACAAACAAATGACGAAGCGGTTGAAAATGGTCTATACCAAAATCTTTTGTTTGAGGGCAGTACAACCCCTTCTGTAACTGAACTTCTTTCACAATTCGCACAAACATATACCCCGGACATGTTATTTCTCAAGGACACGCAAACAATTCTTACGACAATAACACCAATAACACCACCAATAACAACAATAACAACAAATAATCAAGAAATAGTCGAAGAGTGCATCGCCGTGTGGGATATATTTCGAACAGATGGTACCTTTGGCGAGATACACGGGTTTATAGATTGGAAACCACTATCCTTCTTAAATTCATGCGATGCATTCTTGCAAGCAAAATGCATGTACGTGCTTGGCAGCCCAGTAATTTCATTGTTAATGCCAGCGTTACTCATTATCTTACCGTTTTTCATATTACAAATACGTGGACACACAATGACCTTCTTGGCATACTTCGATGTCCTCAAGGACATTACAAAAAATCATGCGGTAACACGCCTGCTCGTTAATTTTAAAGAGGTTTCCGCTCAAGGTCGTCTTTACCTCATTTTTACCGCCGTCATGTACTTTGTGAGCATCTATCAGAATGTTCGTTCTTTTTATAAATTCAGAGAGAGTTTATCGAAAACAACTGCTTTGTTCAAGACACTAACAAGATATATTGACCATGCCAAATCGGTCATTTCGTCTTCAATCAGGCGAATGGATGCATTACCATCGTATCAGGTTTTCAAATCATCTTCTATTAAACAGCTCGCGATAATAACGTCTTTACACACCCGATTATCTTCTTTTGAAAAATGTTCTATTTGGCAATATGGCTCCGCGCAAAAACTACTCTATGAGCTCTATCATGAGGATAGTTACAATAACGCGCTCATTTATTCTTTTGGATTCATCGCCTACGAGGACGTTATGTCTGCAGTCCGCACAAAAGTTCAAAACACACAACTCACTTGCGCCACATTTCACAAATCACAAATAAAATGCGTAATGAAGGAAATGTATTACCCTGCATTACCCTTTGACAAATGTGTCAAAAACACGGTATCACTTCAGAAAAACAAAATTGTCACCGGACCAAATGCATCGGGAAAGACTACATTACTGAAGACATTGCTCGCGAATATACTTTTGACGCAGCAATTCGGAGTAGGTTGCTACGCTGGCGCATCAGTGTCGCCGTTCAAATATGTTCATTGTTACTTGAATATTCCGGATACGTCCGGTAGAGATTCTTTATTCCAGGCGGAAGCAAGGCGTTGCAAACAGATAGTGGATGATATTGCTGCATCTGAAGAAACCGATAATCATTTTTGCCTTTTCGATGAACTGTATTCCGGCACAAACCCCGAAGAAGCGACTCTTTCAGCCAAGGCATTAATACGATACTTGGCCAAGAGAAACAATGTGAGAATGGTAATGACTACGCATTTTCATAGTTTATGCAAATCATTTGACAAATCGGAAAACGTCGAAAATTATTGTATGGAAACGTTGAAGGAAACAACAGAAACAGGAACAAAAGAAACAGGAACAAAAGAAACAGGAACAAAAGAAACAGGAACAAAAGAAAAAGGAACAAACGAGGACATTCATACGTACAAATGGAAACGAGGGTCCTCTACTGTAAAAGGTGGAATCAAAGTGCTGAAAGACATGCAGTTTCCTCAAGAGATACTTGACAGCATGACTGTACAAGAGCCCTCAACCCCTCTTCCAGCGACGTTGTTACCGTCCAGCCAAGCTGCTTAATTTTTTCATTGCTGATATAATAGCGCTGGTCATTAAAAGGTCTGTCATCAATAAACGTTATCCAACTGTCATAATCGTCTGTTTTACAAATCAACTGTATTAACATTTTCGCAATATCCATGACAGAGTATTCCATTCCGGCGTCCGTCCCGATATTATATATTTCCCCGGCAAGACCATTTTCCAATATCAGTGCGAACGCGCGCACTGTATCATCACAGTGTAAGAATGCACGCACTGCAGTCCCTTGTCCTTGAATCGTTACGGGGAGTCCATTTGAAAGCTGCTGTATAAACAACGGTATTAGTTTCTCGGGGTATTGGTTGAATCCATAGACATTGTTGCCTCTTGTGATAATGATTGGCATTCCGTAGGAGTGGCAATACGATTGCGCAATCAATTCTGCGCCTGCTTTTGTTGCGGCATATGGGTTTGTTGGACATAATATACTGTGCTCCGTCTTGTGATTTTCATCAACGGAATTCATGGACTCGCCGTAGACTTCATCTGTACTGACATGAATAAATTTTTCAATGCCGCCAAATTTACGGCATGCCTCCAAGAGTGTATGTGTGCCTAATACGTTATCCATGGTAAATTGGAGTGAATCTTCAAAGGAACGCTGGACATGCGATTGTGCCGCAAAATGAATTACATGAGTAATGGAATATGTATTTAAATATGCAAACAAGTCGTCGTAGCGGATTAGGTTGGATTTTTCTAACCGGTATCTGCTGTCGTTGCGGATATATTCAGTAACATTTGTTTCACTTGCGCAGTAGTACATCGCATCAATGTTAAGAAGCGCAAAGTCTGCGCCATATGTGTTGGACAAAATGGGAAAGTAATAATTAATAAAGTTGCTTCCTATGAAACCACATCCTCCTGTTATCAAGAGACGCATCACAAAGAGTCAAAAAAAATGTTTCCTTGTTTTGTTCTTTAAGTTATATTTTTATTTAATGGTTTAACACGCATTAAATTACCAAACGAATTTGTTTGTTTTTCGATAAATGTTTACTTAATTCGTTGTGAGGCTGTTACTTTTTTTAACCTCTTCAAATAAAATAGATTTTTATTCAATACATAAAAGAAAACAAATGTATGGAAGCTGCAGTTTTACTTTTATATTATTTATCGCAATTGCACTTCTTGCCGCAGCAATGGCAACAATGTTTATTCGCCAAAAATTCGCAGAACAAAATCATAAGATAGAGTCCATGTTCGGATTAGTTGCGCAATTAGCCGACGAGGTGTCCGATATGCAATCATCATCAAGTTCTGCAACAAGTTCTGCACCAAGTTCTGCCACAAGTTCTGTACCAAGTTCTGCCACAAGTTCTGCACCAAGTTCTGCACCAAGTTCTGCACCAAGTTCTGCACCAAGTTCTGTACCAAGTTCTGCACCAAGTTCTGCACCAAGTTCTGCACCAAGTTCTGCACCAAGTTCTGCAACAATTAATCAAAATCCGGGAATTACAAAACAAAACGAAGAATTATGTAGTTTGGAAGCATTAGGTAGTTTGGAAGAAGTTGGGGAAGAAGAACTTGGTGAAGAAGAACTTGGTAGTTTGGACGAATGTAGTTTTGCGGAAGAAGAAGAAGAAGAAGAAGAAGAAGAAGAAGAAGAAGAAGATGAAGAAGAGGAAGAAGATGAAGAAGCAGAAGCAGAAGCAGAAGATGAAGAAGCAGATGAACTTATCACGGTTTCAGATAATGAAGATGACGAACTTAGCGTAGCTGAAAATATTTTGGAAACTTTGGAAACTTTGGAAACTTTGGAAACTTTGGAAACTTTGGAAACTTTGGAAACTTTGGAAACTTTGGAAGAACTTTTTCCGCAGTCGGGAACTACATATGAATTAGATGTAATAGATGAATTAAATGAATTAGATGTTGGAGACGTTGGAGACGTTGGAGAAGGAGAAATGCTTCCTGTATTTCTAACGACCCCCTCGTCTTGGTCATTTGGCGGTATTATGATTGGTGGATTGGATTTGAAAACCATGGGTGTTTTTGACAATTTGGACAATTTGGACAATTGTGGTAGTGTATTGGAACATTTGGACAATTTGGACAATTTGGACAATGTTGTTAGCGTTTTGGACGACCTGGACTTGGATAAGGACTCTGATAAAGACTCGGAGAATAACGTCGACCCCAAGAAAATGACGGTTATTCAATTACGCAAGAAAGTATCGGATGCAGGCATAGTTACATTTAACGAGGCTTCTAAAATGAAGAAACATGACCTTTTGCAATTACTCCATCAACATAAATGAACGAAAAAAAACGAAAAGATTAAATTATTTGTTTTATTTGTTTTATTTTCTGTTGTTCAGCATACAACATGACGAGTTCCCCTCGACCTATTGAGTTTTGGCGCGCGGTGTTCATGCTAATGGAGTAATCAAGATTATGGAATCTATCAATGAGTGTAGGTATATGAATGTTGGATTTTATCCAATGCCAACTTTTGGGCCGTAACGCGGCGATTGCAACGGGTTCACTAATTATTTCTCCACATTTTCCTCCATACGCACGAATTGCGAAATCTGCGTCGGACGGTCCCGGCGGAGTTGGTTGGCCACGTGCATCGATTGGTCCGAACGCGACAAATTTCCAGTCATGATGATGGACTGCAAGTTGTACCGGTACTCGAACGCTTGCTGCATCTGCGACTTTTTCCCATATTTGAAAGCAGCATTTTGCCATCATGGGGGGCGTAAATGAACATGGGTGCATGGGAATATCTTCATCATAGACGAGATGAAAATATTTATTGAGTTTATTTTGAACACTAATCCGGCGAAATGTTTTTGGTAGAATAAATGCAATGACTTTTGTTGCCGAAAACGATGCTGCATGATTGAAGAATTTGACGGCGACTGATGAAACTTTGCCGAATGGCGGATTTCCAATAACCAATATTTGTGGTGAGTTGGTTCTTGGTGATGCGAAAATGGGTGGTGTATAAGTGAGGAAATCGTGTTGAACAATATCGGGATGTTCTGGCGCAATGTCGATACCGATACGATTGGATGTTGGGATATGGAGGAAAAAGCTGCCATTTCCAGCACCTGGTTCAATTACAAGGTCCCATGTGTTCCAATCGTACTTGTCGCCGACAGTTGTAATGCATTTTTGAGAAATATCGGGAATAGTATAGAATTTGTCAAGAGACATTGGGACAAAGTTCAAACGTTTGAAATTTGGTAGTGAATGTATGTATTCGGCGTATTGGCTTTAAGTCAATTTTTATATGTAAAAACAATATAGACTACCCAAAATAAAGAAATAAAGAAACAAAAATATTTACGTAATTTAACCACCAAACAATAAAACAATAAAACAATAAAAAGAATCACATAAAAAAAAAGAATAAAACAAAAAAAAAGACAAATGCAATCATCCAATTTACAAAAAAGTAGTTGGGCCACTTGTTATACAGGTTCCAATAATACGCGGTTTGATTTTCCACCAATCATGGCAGATGGTCGTAATTTTTCCAATTGGCAACCCGAGGCAGCTATCAACGAAAATATTCGTAGAGAAAACAATATAAAAACAAATTGGGAATATCGCCAATATTTGGCAACGCACGCTAAAGAAGTTATCGCTTTCAACCAGTCTCAAGCATCAAATCAACAACAACAACAACATCCACAACAACATCCACAACATCCACAACATCAACATCAACAAAGTGACTTAAAGCAACAATACCTCCAGACTGAACATCAGCAAATTAATATTGTTGCTCCAACCATTCAAATCCGGCAATTGTAGAATGCCGATTACAGTAAGCATCGATGTCGGTATACGCAACTTGGCAGTTTGCGTTTTGAATGAGTCCACCATTGTTCGATGGGGTATTATCGATTTATTAGCACCAGAAGTTATACCAATCTTTGAACCAATTGAACCAATCGAACAAATCGAACAAATCGAACAAATCGAACAAATCGAACAAATCGAACCAATCGAACCAAAAGTTAAAATAGGCAAAACTAAAGAAAAACAATCGTCCACAATGAAAATGAAAATGAAAATGAAAATAAAGTGCAATCTATGCAAATGCAATTGCGCCTACAAGAATGACGCACATAATGTCTTTTTGTGCAAGAAGCACGCAATCGCATCAACACAATTTTTCATGGGATTGCCTTCCCCTACGCAAATCAAGAAAATGAAAGCATCGGAACAAATTGCATTCATTTCAAAATACGATGTTGCAATGGCTTCCATATCTTCAACAGGAACATCAGGAACATCAGGAACATCAGGAACATCAGGAACATCAGGAACATCAGGAACATCAGGAACATCAGGAACATCAGGAACAACAGGAACAACAGGAAAATCTGCGATGAACCGTACTTTGAACATTCAATCATTTGTGACAAACAAATCCCTCACATCTTTGAGTTCACCCCTAACCATGAAATCCAAGACTACCTCAATTCAGTTCGACCAAGTCGCAAGATGTATTCAATTTTCATTGGACACATTCCTCTTGGGAATTACAAATAGCCATTTGATTGTCCTTATAGAAAATCAAATGGGTCCAATGGCAGTAAAAATGAAAATGATACAAGGAATGCTCGCACAATACTTTGTCATGCGATACAACGAGAATGTATCCGTCAAATTTATTAGCCCAACACATAAACTGAAAAGTTTCAAGACCAACGAAACAAATGAAACAAATAAAACAAAACAATCTACAACTTATGGAGAACGCAAAAAAATGGGGATGGATTTGTGTTTTTCGTTAATTCAAAATACCAAATGGAAACACTATTTCCTATCTCACAAAAAAAAGGATGACCTCGCCGATTGTTTTTTGCAAGCTTATTCACAGATTTAATTATTCTTTCTTTCATTAAACTCGTAGGACTTAGAATTTAATCATATATTTATTTCATAACTAATTCGTGATTTTACTGAATTAAAAAAGCAAAAAGAAAACAGAAAACAGAAAACAGAAAACAGAAAACAGAAAACACACACAAAAAAGAACAAAAGAAAAACATGTTGGACGATATTATCGATTTGTCATTAGATACAAGAGTATCCAATGCTCCTCCAATCCATTCTTCCAATTCTTCCAATTCTTCCAATTCTTCCAATTCTTCAAGAACAACAAATTTTGGAGCAGGTATTGAATTACTGATGAATGATAAAAAACGCGATTCTTCTTCTTCTTCTTCTTTTTCTTCCTCTTCTTCCTCTTCCCACTTTGGTGGGATAGAAACAGATGACCTCGATGCTCTTGAAATTGAATTAAACACTTTATCCGCAGAAACAAATTCAAATTCTAATAACTCCGACGCACCTTTCAGCAAAAATGTCGCATTTTCGTTTGCACCAGATAAATCAACTAACAATGTGTTTGGCGAAGATAACCAACGAGATATTCCATCTGGGTATGACGACCACGCAGGTCCTACACTTGGTAGCGCTGCTTCAGAAACACCGTCTGATAATAAAACATGGGATGGTTATGGCAAGTTCCAACATATTCCCATAAATCCAGACCGACCTGGCCCTCCAATGACCGCCTCCGGCGCACCTCAGATGACAAAGGAAGAACTCCTCCGCGAAAAATTCAAATTTCTTCGCAAGTTGGAAGCCCTTGAGCAAAAAGGAGTCAATCTTACCAAAAAATATAACATGGAATCCCCTCTTGCCGAAATGCAGGGAGAGTACGAAATGATTATGGAGGAGAAACAAAAAACAAATTCCGTCAAATTTCAAGGTAACATGTTAATGGCATGTATCAATGGAATAGAGTTCCTTAATGGCAAGTTTGACCCATTCGATATCAATCTCGATGGATGGGGTGAACAAATTAATGAAAATATGACAGACTATGATGACGTATTTGGAGAACTGTTTGAAAAATATAAAAGTAAAGCATCCATGGCACCAGAACTAAAACTGCTATTTCAACTTGGCGGTAGTGCCATGATGGTACACATGACAAATACCATGTTTAAATCGTCTATGCCTGGGATGGATGATATCTTGCGACAAAATCCCGATTTGATGCGACAATTCCAGTCCGCCGCAGTAAATTCTATGGGGGATAGTAGCCCAGGATTTGCAGGATTTATGAATGGAATGATGAGCCCAGGCGACCCTTTGCCACCACCAATTCGTACACAATCGGCTCCCATGCAACCAACTCGTGGGGGCAATAATCCATATCAAAATCAAAATCAAAATGACGGCATCGACATTCGCGAATCAAGTAACCAACAAAATCATAACCAACAAAATCATAAATCCGCAAGACAACCATCACAACAATCACAACAGTCACAACAATCACAACAAGGACAAGCTAATTATCGGCCCGAAATGAAAGGACCCAGCGATATTAATGATATCTTGTCAGGACTCAAAACCAAAACCATTTCTATCCAGGAACAGCAACAACAACAGCAACAGCAACAACACTTCTCCCAACAGTCTGGTGAAGGAAATAGCGTAATCAGTTTAAGTGAACTACGCGAACTTCAGAGTGAAGGCGTCGGCAATGGGGGAAGCGCCCCAAAACGAACCAAGCGTAAACCTCGGTCGGATAAAAATACCGTCAGCTTGGATATTTAAAGGGAAGGGGGGACAAAGTCCCCCCTTGAACCCCCTTGAACCCCCTTACCTTATTCATTTAAGGGGGCTGACCCCCCTTCGAACCCCCTTACCTTATTCATTTAAGGGGGGACTTTGTCCCCCTTCGACCCCTTACCTTATTCATTTGATACAAGATTGAAGTAAATCCGACCCTGGGTCGATATGACTTCATATTGGTATCAAATGAATACAAATAATCCCATCAGGGGGTTCAAGGGGGGACTTTGTCCCCCCTTTCATTAGGGGGTTCAAGGGGGGACTTTGTCCCCCCTTTCATCAGGGGGTTCAAGGGGGGGACTTTGTCCCCCCTTTCATTAGGGGGTTCAAGGGGGGACTTTGTCCCCCCTTTCATTAGGGGGTTCAAGGGGGGGACTTTGTCCCCCCTTTCATTAGGGGGTTCAAGGGGGGACTTTGCCCCCCCTTCCTCGTTCATTCTCCGCACCTTCTTTTACAGCCCCCATTAACAACTGCTGCAGTTGACCCGTATGGGATGCAGCTTTCCTATTCACCGTCGAGGATGGTAAAACACTGGCATCCAATTGTTGCTCCGTTGGAATATACGTATTGCCACTATATTCTGCCCACGCTCTGCGAAATTGCTCCGTTCTGTTTGCACACTCTAATGCAGGTCGCTTTGTTAATGGTATCGATGTTCCGGGATATAATTCCAATGTGAGGTCACAATAAAATGCAAGTAATGATTTTGTCAATTCTGGCCGAACAAACTCATCCGTAGAACGTACTCGTAACGCGGTGGCACCACCTACCATGTTTAATACCGGATTTCTCGCTGCAATTACTCGGAGAACTTTGGCATGGAGCTCCTTCTCCTTCATTTTGAACAATGTGTTTTGCCATAAATAAATGTCGTGTAATTGACGAATCCCTCCAGCGATTGGACTGTTGAATGGACTGTTGAATGGTACGACGATTGGTCCCGGTTGAACTAAAGACTTGGTCACAGTGTCGAAAGGTTTCATCGTCATTGCAGGAGGAGCTTCTGGGTCGACTTGGTCGTCTGGGTCGACTTGGTCGTCTGGGTCGACTTGGTCGTCTGGGACGACTTGCGGAAAGACGTCACTATAGTTTCGCCAAATAAATCGCGTGGCGTCATCATATTGAACAACACGGCCATTATATGTAATCGCAAATGTACACCCCATTTGAAGTTGTGAAATATCAATACGCATAACTGGGACATCGGTTATCTGTTCCTTGGTTAACACGACTTCTTTCAAATCAGCAGTGTAGCACACAAAATCCTTATTTTTCGTCTCATAGTACATTGCCCAACCGGTTTGGAGACTATATGTCGACCCCTCCTCCGTAATGACATAATTAATTAAATCGTATGATTTTGGCGTATCTTTTTCTTTTAGTGGGCTGACATCAATCTTGCAAATAGCATGAATATAGTTTCGAATACTTGGAGGAATACCATCAATTAATGCAGGAAGGGGAAGAATGTTTGATTCTTTCGTAAGAATTTGAAGTACACTTTGCATTTCATACGCACCTTGGTGAAATAGGTCCATACATTGCACTGCCTGGGACGTTTGTGCCGCGGTCGATGCTCGTCGTGCAATAAATGCTGCAATAGTTCCGTTCGCCATTAAGTTGTCGGTCGTTAATGCCTGTAGTGAAGCGCGGACTTGTTGAGGATTCTCAGCAGCATGTGTTATTGCCGTTATGTGGTTTATAGTCCCGTATTTGAAGCGTTCCTCCTGTAGAACCTTATACTTCATGTACATATTTACGTGGGGTTTGTCTCTATATTGCTCCGCGGCCGCAGCAGCCATTGATATTATTAACCATTCACTTATGGCGAAGGTTCCCAACTGTTCACACATGTCATTTTCTGAGGCTTTATACAAAACACATGTGTTATCATCAAATACCTCAAATGGGGTTTTATCGTTTTGACCAAACATTTGGTAAAAACATGTGTTTATCATGTAAGACCAATATGGTCTATAGAAGTTCATCTTGACGGTATTAAATGGCCAACTTTTATATTTAAATAATTGCATATTATGTGAAAATTCATCTTCCTGTATATAACTTGTACGTGTACCTTTGAGTATAGTATCATTATTTGTAGGGAGTATATTAAAATAAATGTTGCATACTGTCACGTCAATATCATGTACCGTCTCCCATTGTTCCACGGATAAATCATCCGTATTAACAACAAAATCTCCTGCGTTGATTTGCCAGGCGTTTGTGGGCGGTATGCTTATATTTGTTCCCAATATAATACCCGATTCCGAAATAATAACTACCTCATATACCATTGAGAAAGTATCAGGCAAATTGGCAACCACTAACAGTTCTCCCTGAACGCGGGTCGCCACTGTATCAATACCAATATTAATATTATTAAAGGTCACAAGTACATCCAGTAGTTCGTTATTTTCCGAAGTTACCAATGTAGATATTGCAGTCTTGAAAGGTACGAGTGCATCAGTCGCAATTTGTTCCCTTTCGTTTTGTTCCCTTTCGTTTTGTTCCCTTTCGTTTTGTTCCCTTTCGTTTGCAACGGTTTTGACGGCTTGCGTCCCATAAATGTTTTGAAGCATTTTGGCTGCTGTACCAGTCGGCTCAAGCTCAAGCCATGGATAATTTGCATACAACAGGAGATGACTTAACCGACGGATTCTTAGCTGGCATAATGAGTAACTCATTTTTCGCGCCTTCATAATAAATTCCGTTATGACCACTGATGTTTCCAATAGTCCGGACGCATTGATGTTAGCTTCCAATTTGAAGGATGGTTTCATCACAACTGTCGCATATGGTTTATTTTGTTCCGGGTTTTCTTGTGTTTCTTGTGTTTCTGGTGGTTTTATGAGTTCTATTCCAGATAATACGGTCCATACCTCCAGGTCAAATATCATGACGGCTTTAGTAATACGGTACAGCTCTCGCAAACCAACCTCTTTTTGCACATCAACCAAATTAAAATTTGTACTTTGGGTGGACTCTACGATTGAATCAATCAAGACTGCGTGCGCTTGTTCCCTTTCTTTACTTTCTTTTGAAAGTTCCGAAAGTTCCGAAAGTTCAGAAAATTGCAACTTTCCGCATATCGTGTACGCGGTGGAGTCGTACTGTAACGCTTCGGTCTCTACGATGTACGATGAAATAAGAGTTTCCATTTCAAACAACTTTTCGCGGTCGGGATTCGTTATTTCTAAGGTGTCAATTAACGAGACCAATACTGCATCAATACAAACAAGTATGCGACGAATGTAGTGATATGTCCTTATTTGTTCTAATTGTGATTTCTGTAGTTTCTTGGGTGGTGTTACGTTTTCGGTAATGAACTTATTTTCGACGCCGTCTAATAAGGACTTGATAGCAACTTTTGTAATCTCGTTATTACTGACTGCATCTGTACCATCTGTACCATCTGTATTATTTGATACATTTTCAACCTCGTATGTATTAGCAATGGTGACGAGTTTATTAACCGCAAATTCGTTTTGGGCAGGAGGTAATGGTATTCCAGATAATATGTCCGACGCCTCTGCGCATGCGAGGTAGTTTGCGGATTTATGAATCATATCTATTGCATCTATTTCGGTCAACGTACGTGCATCGGTTGCATAGATATCTGAGAGAATCCGCAGTTGCGGGGATTGTACGTTGTAATATTCGTTCTTTATTGTCACGTCCGCAGCAGTTGTTGCTACAACTTCAGCCGCAAGTCCGGTAAAGTTAGCGTTCGCGACTGCAGCATTTGGTGCATTGACGTTATCATATATGGCTTGTTCATTAATTGCGTTGTTTAATGCGGTTTTGAACGCGGTTGCCTCAACATGTAACGCAAGCGCGGCCGTATAAGCTACATCGTTTGCAACATCTGAAATATGAGCCATTGCAGTAACTAATGCCGCATATGCAACTGTTTTTGCATGTACGGCGGCTGCCTGTGCGTTAATTGAGTTACCTATATCTGTTAATGCCGCAGCCTCTCTATTCCTCCCAACAAGTAAAGCAGCTTGTTCACGCAAAGCGGTTGCCCGAATAGTGAGCATATTTTCTTCCGCAAGAAACGCTGCATTTTTATCAGCAGTATTGCGTGCACTTAAAAGCTTCCATACGAACGAAGCCAAAGGACCAGTTAGCTTTCGTATGCTCTGTTCCATTTCTTCTGTAATCTTACGTGTAAGCGCAGTTATAGTCGCACGAAGTCTCGTTTCTTCTTCTAATGCACGAGACAATTCGCCAAACAAAATCAACGTATCGTCGACGTATGGAAACCTTATTATTTTGAAGTACAGTTTTCTACGAAGCTCCTCAATAGTCTTGGTCGCTTTGATTAATTGCTGGTTCAGTGTAGTTAACCTACGATCTTCATCTTTTATGAAACGTTCCGTCTGAAAGCTGTACGCATATTGTTGTGTTGTGACCGCAACGAGTTGATGTTTCAACGCATTGGAATGTGCAGTGTACGCTTCATGAAGTTTATTGTGTGCCGACGATAGGTCTTCTAAATAGGTAACCGTATTTGCGGGGATTGGTGTTGTCCTATTGAGGCGTTTGTATTCATCGTCCGCCTCTTCTGCAATGCTTAGTTCTATGGAGGCAAGATTGTTCATGCTTACGATACGTGTAGTAATTGCGGTCGTCATCTGGACCAACGTCATCTCATTGCATGCGGTCACCATCAAGGCAATTGCTACCCTATCAGCTTCAAGGTAATCAATGAGGTTCTTCATGTTTGGCATATATGGATTAAAATCATGTAGCTGCGTCCCTGCCGCGTTAGTAGCGTAAAATTTGACTATTGCTGATGCGGTTAGACCGGCGGCATCTTCTGCTATTTTGTTACGGCTACTGGGAGAATCAACATCAATTACTGGCTGCATTGCGATAGATAATGCGTAGAACAATGCAATCCCATTATTGCCCTCAACATTGGGATTGACATTTGGCATTATTCGGTACGTTTGTTGTGCAGCTCTTGCCAAAATAATTTCAGGATGAATAACTGGCACTATTCCCCTTAAAATGGTAACAACGTGTTCTACATGCGCGTACAAGGCTGCAGCTCTTCCAACATATTTATACTGTGCGCCAAATTTGACATTAACCGCTTTTGCGGCTTCGTCTATTGCGACATTTTCCGGCCCTGCCGGAGGAGCCCCCCCAGGAGCCACTATACCGTAATCCGGACCGACCGGAATCAAATTGACCCCACGCCCATCTATTTGGGCGCGATATACTTGGCGCGCCAAGTCAACCATCTCTTGCCTAATTTCGGTGGCTGCTGTTTTTTGTTCGGCCTGTAGGGCGAACTCGTCTTGTGACAGCGGTATTGGTATTGTGTCGGTGTTTACTGCAAAGTAGAATGCAGCAATTGCAATCGCTGGGCATGTAGAATCTGACAGTTTGGTTACCAAAGTCTGCGTAATATCATACGGCAAACATGTCGCCAATGCGTTTGCAGTTTTTTTGACGATGTCCTTTGGTGTTACATCTGCAACTTGTTGAACGTTTTGAAAGACCTTCGCAACGACAATGGGTAAAGCATAAATGTTGACCCGGGTGGCATTATCAAAAATAATTTGCTTGTTTATATCGAACGCAACTTTATACGCAGTTTTAGACGCCGTAGGAGCAAAATAATTAGGTTTAGCAGGGACAGCAGAAGCCAGCTGCTGTATTGCAAACTTAGATTTTGCTGACGCCAAAGTGTCTAGTGCATTCTCACTGTATGCTACAGCGCCCAATAGAGTAGTTACCGCCGCGTCATTAAGCGGAGCTGCTGGACCTCCACCTCCACTCAATGTAACGTCTCCTAAAAGTGTGATAATTGCTAAATTTGGAACACTTTTTCCACGAGCTATACTGTTGTCGTCTGCATCCACCATTTCAACCTTCTTTTGAAATGTATACGTTGCACCAGCAAGTGCAGCATAAGAACTGGTGTAGTCACGTACATCGGCTGCTGCTACTAATGGTGGTCCCAAATTTGCTTCTACAGCAGCCAAAACAACATCTCGTACCAGAGGACGGGGTACCTGCGTGAATGCAATGTTCATTACGATATCATAATATTCGAAAAATGATAATTTCGGTGGTGGACCAATCGCATTAATTGCATGATTTGCCGCAATCATGTGTTGGAGTATAGTACGTCCTCCTACTACCACATCATTATTGTATGCGGTGACCGCATCATTATACGCACCAGTAGTTATGTTGCTGACGCCTTCAATTGCTTTTTTTGCAGTGGCATCAATGTCTTGAGGAGTTGCAGGAGTTGGAGGATTCGCATTTATTGTCGCATATAGCACCCAATTCGCGACAATCTGCGCTACAGCTTGGGCTGCAGCCAAACGCGACTCTTTATCTTTATCTTTATCTTTGTAATGGCGTACATATGCAATTGCTTCATTTTTTGCGGCTAACGCTTGGAATAACGGTGTACTAATTTTGAGGGCTGTAATACGTGCCTCCATATAGGAGGCTTGTTTTCGCAAATAAAATCCGTCAAAATATTTACATTTGACCGTAGACTTGACAGAAAGTATGTCAGATTCATTTTGTAATTCGGCCCCCTCATTAGTAAGGCTCGTCTCAATGGCGTGACCACGAGGATATGTATTTGCCTGTACATGAATACAGTTTGACACTCGGAGCAGTGCATCCGCTTCTAACATTTCGGCAGCATAAGCTTCACCCAATGCCTTCTTATATTCATTTCCTCCCTCATCATAACGAATTTGTGCGAGCGCATATCGCGCATAGTCGTGCGCATTCATAATGGGGTTACTGTTTGCGCTGGTTGCGTTGTTATTTGGTGTCATTTGGATGAGTTGCTTTATTGTATCTTTGTGAAGTGTTCCATCAAATTTGGTGTCAGGGATTTTTTTGTCAAACCAAAGTATTTGAAAAAATTGTGCAGTTGCAGTAAAGTATTCAGTCATTGTTTTATTGCGCGCAGTTGCAAGACTTTGCATTTTGTTACAGGCGCTAATGTAGTCATTATATGTGCGGTTTACCTTTGTAATAAACGGTTGTAAGTCTGGCCCGTTTTCACGAGCGTTTGTCCTGCGTTCATATGCGTGTGCCCTTCCCGGAGTTGATTTGAGATATTCGTATAATTCTGTCAAATCATGTTGATATTTATTGGCTAAATAGTATGGGGATGTTTCTTTACCGCCACCAGTCGAAGTGCCACTACTATTATTAGTCAAAACATTAATATGGTTACCATATTCCATTTCGGCTGCATAGTACCGTTGGCGAGCGTCTTCCATGTGAATCATTTTTGCCTTTCTTTCGGTAATGCCCTGGGAAGTTTTTGAATTTCGTTCATAGTTTACGAGAATACTGGAATATGGATTTTTTGGTTTACCCGATTTACCTGGTGTGGTGGACCTATCTTTCAAGAAGCATGTTACATACACAGGGTCGCTGCTATAGTTTGGCACAAAGATGTTTGGATTAATGGGTGCATCCCGCATGATTCTATCGAGTTTCATAGCAATACGTAGTTTTCTTGGAATAGCGATGGATTCTTCATAACCTTCTGCTTCCGTTATTTCGCCGTATAGTAATTGGTATGCGTGGCTTTGTGCTGCATTTTTGCCATGCATTTTTCGAAGGTATGAACTATCTTGCATTTGTTTAAATAACTCATCACTTTCCTTTGAAAGTAGTGCAGCGGAATTGGACCGTTGGTCCAAGGACATATAACCTGCTTGGCCTGGTGCAAGAATGGCGGTTTCTGCTTCGAAATCATCTTTGCTTTTTTTGCCGATGAACCAACCATCGGGAAAGTAATTATATGAGACACAAGAGAATGGTTTATCCCTAAGGTAGAACTGTGTGTTGAACGCAAATAAACAGGCGATGGTGACTTGTATATTATTTTCAACTATTCCTCGACTGAGTGCTTCCTCGTAGGTTCTTGGTAATTGTGGACTACCAAGTTCTAATTGACTTCTATTTTTGAGACTAAGAAATTGTCCGGCGTCGAAGAATTGTGTTACTGTATTTGATTTTGGTGCACCTGGTCCGAGATATAATGCGGCAACTAAAGATAAACGTACCATTGGGTCAAATAAGACTCGTGATGCATCAATTTTGGGCACACTCATTTCGGGAACGTATCGTATATATTGAAATCCGGGTATACGTGTGCCTATTAATATAACCATCTCTTGGGGAATGACTTTTTCAAATGCGCTATTTGTTTCATTGGTTCCATTGGTTCCATTTGTTCCATTTGTTTCATTTGTTCCATTTGTTCCATTTTTGCGACGATTTGTAATTGCGAGTTTTTTGTCTTTTTCTATTTGTTTTATTGCTGCAACGCTTGCTCCCGCGGGGGGTGCACCAAGAAGCCTTGTTTGAGCAAACATAATCGGTTAATATACTTTTTTGTAAAAAGTATTAATTATAAATTGGATAATTTTTTTTATATTTATCTTTTTATTTTTATGTTTTATTTTTGAATGTTTATTTAGGATGGATTGATGTTTATTTTTTAATAACAAAAAATCGCCTAATTTTGTATGAATAGTATATAAAAAAAAACATATAAATGGTGCGCGTAAAAAAAGAAAAGCCCCAAGGGCCTGCTGCGGGAATACATCCCGTAATGCATTTTGCCAATTTTGCGCATTCGCATGTTTTATACCTTAATAATTCCAAGTTGTTTGCAGGCATAATCATGATATTGCTTAACATTGGTTCCAAATTTGTGATTGTAAATTTCAGTAAATCGACGGAAGAATATTTAAAATTTTCCATTACAAAACAAATTTTGGTATTTGCAATGTCATGGATGGGCACGCGTGATATCTATGCGGCGTTAGTCTTGACTGCAACCTTTGTCATCTTGTCGGACCATTTGTTTAATGAAGAGAGTCCTCTTTGTATAGTTCCTCATTCGTATAGGGTATTGGCAGTTGGTGACGGGTCTGTGGACCCTTCGTTAGTAACGGACGCGGAGATAGATGCCGCCATAGCGACATTGGTAAAGCAAAAAACATCCAATAACAATAAGAACCATAAGCCGGTACCAGTACCATCGGTACCATCTTGAAAGTAAAGGTCGATTGGTTATTTCTTGGTGGGTTCGTTTTGTGTTGTATAGCATTTTGTAAAAGTTTATTTTGGAGCGGGTCTGTAATATCGGGAATATTCATATTCAACATCCTATTTATATTGTTTTTATTGTTGTTATTGTTGTTGATTTTTTTGTTTTTATTGTTGTTATTGTTGTTGATTTTTTTGTTGTTTACCAATTTTCCTTGAATATTATTAAACTTATTTTGGACCAATAAAAAAAGAGAATTAAACATTCTTTTTTTTTAATTGCGATTGTAATGTATTTTGGTTACATAAAGTTATAGAGCGTTTACACGTTTTTTTGTGGTTTTGTTGTTTTGTGGTTTTGTTGACTTTGATTTCGTGGGTATAATTTGGTAAAAGTATTTCAATTTTCCATTTTCAATTTTTAATTTAGCGGACATATTTGCCAACACGAACGAAAGAGTCGACTATAAAAATGATGAATACTCCAAGAAAACAATACATTATAATTTCTTCAGTCACGGTGTTTGTTTTTTCGTCTTGCTGTTCTTCAAGCAAATGAATCATATAATTAAGTTTTTCTACAAGAATTGTATTTGGTACATTGGAATGATTTCCTCCATTTGCTTCGTTACCTCCATTAGTGCCATCCATTCGCAAATGCGGCATCGTCATGGAAGGATTTGCACTTCGTACGGATATTCGGCAGTCACTAACTGGGTACGCCGCATACTGAGGACCAGGTAACTGTGGATTTGGATTGGTGGTCTTTGTATGATGATTCATATTTGGACCAATTGGACCAATTGGACCATTTGGACCATTTGGACCATTTGGACCATTTGGACCATTTGGACCAATTTGAGTTGGCGAATTTGTATTATTTTGTCTGTGTGTATGATTTTCTCTGAGGCGAGTTTGTTCAACCCCAGCACTAAGTGGAGGCGCCAAAAGTGCATAGTCTCCCAAGTTATGACCATCATCATCATTGTCATCGAACATTTCTTCTTTAGGATTATTATTGTCATACGGACCTTCCTTGTGCATCATATTGAGTATATTCGACACTTTGTGATTTACGTTGCCGAATTGTTTTTGTTCTTTTTGTTCTTTTTGTCCTTCTTGTCTTTCTTGTCTTTCTTGTCTTTCTTGTCTTTCTTGTCTTTCTTGTTGTTGTTCCTGTATGCCCTGTAGTCCTTGTTTTGACCGCTGTGTTCGCGCACGCCGTTGTGCTGCCCGCATGGTTGCGTCGGGTTGTTTATTATACCCGACGCCATCCTCCTGATCGAATGGTGCGGCATACATTGCAAGTGACATTTTGTTCTCTTACTAAAAATAAAGAGAATAAATATCACGAAAAAACTTTGTTTATCTTCATTTAACGAAAACAGAAGAAGAAAGAAGAAAGAAGAAAGAAGAAAGAAGAAAGAAAATAAAATGACATTAGGGAAACTCGTTGTTATTGGAAGTGTTGTTGTGTTATCTATATTTGCAATTGTTAATCCGAGTGTATTTTTTGTGGTCACTGGAAAGACCATCTTGGGTCGTCTGTTAGTAATTGTTACATTAGTAGGTGCAACGGTGCGTTTTCCTGAATTTGGCGTTCTGATGGCAATGTGTTACTTGGTTGGCTACTATCTGTATGATGGTCATATGGAAAGGCAACGTCGGCAAAAGCACATTATTGAAAAAGAAAAAGAAGAAGAAACAGGACAAGGACAAGAAAAAGAAAAAGAAAAAAGAACAGAACAACAAACACAAGGAAAACAAAAAGGAAATGCCTTAACCCCGAGTAGTTACGTGGACAATGGCAAGTACTTTTGGTCGAATTATATTTCGCATAAAAAGATGATTGGAGAGAATAGTGTGATGACCCAGAGCTCCCGGGGAATGGAAGTAGGAAAAAAAGAATATAGAGAGGAGGTGGGTACATTATGAATTCACGAAAACAAAACAAAACAAAACCCAAAATCGCATATTATCCCTTTAATTTGCGTAAAAATCGATTGTAATAGGCGGCCATCTGTGTAATAACCTGGTCAAAAAGTGTACGAAGGGTCCGTAGATGCGGTCTGTAGTAAGAAGAAATATCAATAAACCCTTCTTTTCCTTCTTTTCCTTCTTGTCTTTCTTTTCCTTGTTGTCTTTGTTCTTCTCCGCAAAATAATGCACAAAGTATGATTCCAACAAGTAATAGTGCTAATGGTATTCGCATTTGTATGTATATATATAAATATATACATATATCCATTAATCCATTATAAAGGTTTTACCTGGTTTTTTATAGTTATGCCGTATTCAGAAGTAATTTGAATATATAGAATCCAGAGAGTCATGACTAACACGCAAAATTCGTCTATTGATATTTCTGCCTGCATAGCTTTATACGAATACACTTTTCGGAATTATTAAGAAGAATCCATATTTAAATCTCATCCCATCACATACAAATATGACAAGCGCGTACAACAGTATAGTCGAAGGATTTGATAATACGAATCCATTAGTTTCAAAAGGGTATAGTGGAATTGGTAATGCGACATATGTAAATGCACATAATGTTCAAACGGAACTTGCGAGTCAAACTTTGAGTACAACGAATGCGACGTTGGAAATAGCGACTGCACAAATAATGGCGAATCGGTCTCAAACAATATATTCATTGTATTTGGGACTCATGACGGTTCTCGTGATAGTAATAATCTGTATTTTTACGAATGTCAATCCGCTGATTCCAATTGGCGTTATTTTATTAGTAGCGTTTATATTTTCCAGTATTCCGTATTTTTTGATAGCTCTTGCGATAATTATTGTGGGATGGGTTTGGTCAATGAAATAGGGGGGACCCCCCCCCCATTTTAAGCATAAACAAATCATTTTACGTCACGCAAATTTGGACGCCGATTTACTCCGAGTCGAATGTACGTCAGATTGACGTACCATAAAGAAACGCATTTTTTGAAAGGAAAAAATATAAATATTAAGTATAAAACAAAATGGTTTAAAGGAAAGTATCGGTATTTTAAGTAATTTGAAAATTTTGTTTGAAAGAATTTTCAAATTATACAAGAAAAACACAAAACTAAAACTAAAACAAAAACGAAAACGAAAACGAAAATGTCGGATTTTAATTCAAAATTATTACATGACGGCGAACAAGGAATGAGCGCAGCTGGAGAAAAAGGAATGAGCGAAGATACTCTTGCAAACCGCAAATGCGAATATTTTGTATACCTACTCCAGTGCTCGAATAAGCGTGCTACGTATGTCGGAGCAACAATTAGTCTTGACAGACGCCTACGACAACATAATAAAGAAATTAAAGGAGGCGCAAAGATAACTGGGGCAAAAGTAGAACAAGGATACTCTTGGAAAAGAGTATGCCACGTAGCAGGATTTCCCACATGGCAAGCCGCACTTCAATTTGAATGGCGGTGGAAACAATTAACGCGAAAACAACCACCGAATAAAGACACATTGATTCGCAGACGAGGTGCTCTTGCAGTCCTATTGGCGCTGCCATCGTCAACCTCCAAAGCAGTTCCATATTCCAATTGGCCTTCCCAACCGGTTGTTTTCGACGGTTAATAGTTAATATAAAATACGGTTGGCTCGCCTAATATTTTTTGTATTTTGTAATACTAAGCATATAGGGGATTTTAACTACATCTATTACCCATACTTTGACCTCATACTCATTTGACCTCATTTGACTTGGTTGGACCATGCACGACGACAACCATATGGAAAATATATCACTTAGCCAAGGAGCCGATTTTCTTCGTAATTTGGCCACCATTAAGCAAACAGGTCACCCACAAACACAAACAGGTCAACATCTCTTGAAAACACAGGAAGGATTTGAAAATATTGTGTACAATACCCAAGTACTCCCCGTCGTAAATTCCGTCAATGAGGACATCATCCCCATGGAAGCAGACTATAATAACACAACGAGCCAAATTACAAATATGACCGCATATGAGGACCAAATTGTCAAACACTATGTATATAACCCATTTCGGAGTAAGTATAAAAATCAAAATGTACGGTTTCCCAATGGAGCAATCTATTATGTAGATAATATGGGCATTGCAAAAGGGTATCCCAGTTATGATATTTTTACAAATACCGCCGGCAAAAATGGATGCCCATTACAGTATGTCCAATTAAATAGCCCAGACCCGCCAGAGGGCATGGTGATATCACCTATTGGAATGACACCTGGGCAATCATGTGGTAACGAAGGTGTAAACGTTCAAGTAAATGAGGTTGCACACATTAATCCCAACGATTACCCCATTTATGAAGGTTGCTCGAATGTGAATGGCGGGGTCGGCACTATTTTAGGCGACGTAAAGGGTTATCCCACAACAACTCCTTGGCCATTGACTCATTCGCCATTGAAGCTATGTCAGATGATGGCAACTGATAATGGGTTTCAATATTTTGGGTTGACAAAACTTGATGGGGGCAACCAACAGTGTATTGGGTATAAGCAAATGCCATCCCAAAACTTGGGTATGACCGCGATTTGGCATACGGGAACGACTTCGACAGAGTTAAACAGGTCCAATGCAAAGCTCGGTGCCAACGGGCTGCTTACCGTAGCGTTAATTGCGAATCCTGCAAGTATTAGTTACACCTCTACCAATGTCAAAAATATTAGCCAATCGGATTTTCATAATTCGGCATCTTCATCCGGACTGGCAATCGACCAAAATTTCTACTTGGTTGTGCAGGATGACGGTAACCTTGTCATATATGGTGGCAACCCTCGAAATTGGGGCAGTGTACCATGGGCGACGTACACGAATGGTCAACAGCAGAGTCCAAACCCCGCGTGGGCTCCGCCAAATGGAAAGACCAGAACAAACTATCTTAGCAGTGCAGATACGCCAATGGCCCCTGGAGAGTGGATAGGGTCACCATCCGGAAATATGATGTTATTGATGCAGCAAGATGGAAATTTGGTCCTGTACACTTCGAATAGCTCGTACAAAACAAATATGACTCCATGCGAAATGGACCATAGCGGGGATAGCAACGAAATCGGAGGCATGTTTACGCAGGCTTTATTTTCCTGGCCAACATCGGGTAATCCTGCGTTATTGGGGAAAGTAGGATATATTAGCGATGATGGAATGTTATCGGAATATCCCCCAGAGATGGTGAAGCTGGGGTCCACTTTTACAGCAATGCGACAAACAGACATACCGAATGATGGCAACTTACCCAATGGCTATATTGCAAATTCGACACCACAATCGTGTGAAGCTGCATGCCTGAACTATACGGGCAATACCGAATGTACAGGTGCGACATATACTCAAGCTTGGAAGGGATGTAATCTCAAGGGCAATATTAATGGGTTTAATATCAACGACATGACAAAACGAGAGCATAATGTTGCGACCCCAACTGCGCTCATTGTGCGAAACATGACCGCATTAAGTACCGCCAATCACTGTGGTGGCGACCATGTTGCTCCACAAAATATAGATTCGACGAACTGGAATGGTATTCCAAATGCCGGAGTACAAATGACAAATGATAGTTTGTGTGGATTAAGTTCCCTTTTAAGCGAGACTTCGGCACAAATCCGGCCACTTCAGGAAAATGCCAGGGGCATATATGACAAAACTGGTAGTACAAATAGTAAAATAAATACAGAAAGTACATCTGCACTAAATACATTAATGGGGAATTTACCAAAAGGAACTATAGCAGAGAAATCTCTTTTGGGTCCGGATAGCGCTCATCAAGGACGATATCAAGAAGCTTTTTCATTGTCGACGAATCAAAAAGGAAGTACTGCAACAGAAAATACGATTACAACAATGACGATTGCTTCGAAGAGGTCTCAAATGGTCTACGGTCTATGGATTATTCTCTTATGTTTTCTTATTGGACTCTCTATTGCGTTACTGAGAACGAACCAGAAGTAAAATCGAAACAGAAATAAGAATATTTTTTTGAAAGTAAGTAATTTTGAAAAGAATATAAATAAATTGTACCCCTTATATATATTTGTATTTTTTTGTAGTAACAAGAAAAAAAAACCACATCATGTCAAATTCTGGTTTTACTACTACGTTTTCTACTACTCCGCCTTCTTCTATTTCTGGTTCTGCTCCAAATTCTGCTATGTCAAATATGTCAAAAGACCAAATGAATTTTGAAGCGCACCCAATCCCACTTACGGTTATAGCAAATAGTCTTACAAATACGATGAATGCAGTAACGGAACAGATTGCCGCAGCTCAAGGCAATCCAGCTCTTCAAATTGACCTTACAAAGCTGCTCACCCAAGTGCAAGAAGCACAAAGTCAAATGTACAATGCTGCCGCGGAGCAACTTCAAAGTTATAACCAACAAGCTCAAAATAATGCTATCAACCTAATGTATTACGAACAAGCACTTGAGTTAAATAAACTTTCTTTAAGCATGTGCAATGGACAACCTGTAACCAAAGGACGAAACCCAGTAACGAGTGAAGGGTTTAATAACATGGATGGCGGATTTTATGGTTTAGGAAATTATAACTCTGTCAATAATGCCACATTGGGTCAAAGTGAATACGAAAGGCTATTTGATTTGAATATGTACTATGTAAACAAATATGATAATATCAATATCATTTTGAGAACACTCTGTATTATGCTTGGTGTTGTAGTTGTTCTTGCATTATTAGGACGGGTTGGTGTTTTACCAGATGCGCTTTTGAAATTGACCGTAGGCATCATGATTCTAATTATTATCATTTACGCCGTCTATAACATGATAGATATGAGTAACCGAAGTTTGTTTACATTTAACGATTATATATGGTCAAGAGATACAGCATCTTTGCCAAAGATTCGTTAAAATATAACAAAAAAAACATAACAAAAAAGATGAGAAAAAAAGATGAGAAAAAAAGATGAGAAAAAAAGATGAGAAAAAAAGATGAGAAAAAAAGATGAGAAAAAAAGATGAGAAAAAAAGATGAGAAAAGATAATATAATGG
>Ga0114958_10000705_pt1 | contig 28258 bp, 18 predicted proteins | sample C_130208_EF_Meta_FD_89577 | JGI IMG/M metagenome (GOLD analysis project Ga0114958, IMG submission 89577) | Freshwater microbial communities from Lake Croche, Canada to study carbon cycling - C_130208_EF_MetaG | ecosystem: Environmental > Aquatic > Freshwater > Lake | place: Lake Croche, Canada... | reverse complement strand
TGATTTTCATTTTCAACAAAAATATCAAATTGATCCGATTTTTTGGCAAAATCATATAACAAGCTGGCTTTCTTATCCGTTTCCTTTCTTATATTTTCTATGCCTATTTTATTCATATCCTCGGCCACCTTACCCAACACATATATCGCCATCACATTAGGTGTTTCCGGGGTTTCATACTTCAAATAATTCTCCCACAAACTAGGTAATGCATGGTAGGTTCCTACAATTCCTTCATTTTTTTTAATTTGCTCCGACTTTGCTAACATCGCTTCATTTGCGATCCAAACCCCTAAACCCGCTGGCATACCAAATGCCTTTTGGACTGAAAACATGGCAGAATCGACTAAGTTATAATCCAAATTTGTATAAGGAGCCGATGAAACCATATCCACCATCACAAACTTATTTTTATTTGCCTTTTTTACTTTATGAATTTCTGATGCGCGCATTTGGACACCCGAACTCGTCTCATTCGCGGTACAACAAATTAACTCGGCGTATTCAGGTACCGTTATTTCATTCGCATCAAAACCCTCTCCAAAAGGTTTTTGAAACGCATTCGCAAACTTATGAAGCTCCTTAGAAAACTCGAAAAACTTTTTTGAAAAAGAGCCATTGACCAAATGAAAACTTTCATGCTCCACCGCGTTCATGAGGACGCGTTCCCAAATCTCGGTTGCCGAGCCGGTAAATAGAATCGCATGGCTAGTAGGTAAATTCAAAAGCTCCCTTAGCTGTTCAACCGTATGCTGATAAATCTTACGAAAAGCATTAGAACGATGCGAAATCGACCCCAAATTTTGCAGAAAAGCATGTTGGTAATGCGTCTCCACCGTGGGAAATAAAGCTGCAGGACCCGGGGTAAAAAATATGGATTTAGGTTGGCTCATCGCTAATATAACATTCTGAATTTAATCGTATCATTAATCAATTTCAACTCATTCACTATTTCCTCCGCATATTCTTTGGCCACATCGGTGATTACATAGCCTGTTTTCTCTGTCGTTTTTAAATATTGACCGATAATATTGACCTTGTATTTAGCAAAAACATTATTTATTTGAGCCAAAATACCTGGGACATTATGATGAATGTGCAACAAACGATGGGCATTCTCTAAAGGTGGCAACTGCAATTCAGGGAAATTCACAGATCCATAGGTACTTCCATTATTAATAAATTGAAGCAATTTTGCAGGCACAAATTCACCAATATTAGCCTGCGCCTCCTCCGTACTTCCGCCAATATGTGGGGTTAAAATCACATTTGGCAATCCCCTCAATTCACTTACAAATTCCTCATCATTAGTTTTTGGTTCAAGAGGGAATACGTCCACAGCTGCCCCCCAAACTTTTCCAGACTTAATTGCCGCAACTAATGCCGGAATCTCCACCACATGCCCCCTCGACAAATTCAAAAAGATCACATGATCTTTCATCCAAGAAAACTCACGTTCACCTATAATATTTGTATTTGATTTTCGCCCGTCAACATGTAAACTAATGAAGTCAGCAAGTCCCAAAAGCTCCTTCAAGGACTTGCATTTCTTAGCGTTACCTAAAGCAAGTTTATCTACCACATCATAAAAATAAACCTCTAAACCCAATGCCTCAGCAATGACAGAAATTTGAGTCCCAATATTTCCGTAGCCCACAAGTCCAATTTTTTTACCTCTTATTTCATATGAATTGGTGGCCGATTTATCCCAAATACCCGCGTGCATTTTACTTGACTTTTCAAATATATCGCGGGTCAACATCACCATTAAGCCAATAGATAACTCAACCACACTTCGTGTATTAGAATAAGGAGCATTAAAAACGGCTATGCCTCGAGTTTCACATTCGGCTAAATCTATCTGATTCGTTCCTATACAAAATGCCCCCACGCACATGAGTCGGGATGCATTCGGGTGATCCAATACTTTTTTCGTTAAATTAGTTTTTGACCGTAAACCTAAAATAGATACATCTTTGATCTTCTCAATCAATTCGTTTTCATCCAAAGCCCCCTTCAAAAGTTCTACTTGAAAACCTTCCTTTTTAAAGGCACTCACCGCAGCTGGGTGCACATTTTCTAGCAATAAAACCTTAATTCTAGATTTTGGATACGATTGCGCTCTACTTAACCCATTAAGGTATAAAAACTCATCTAACGAAGGAACCACATAATCAGCTTTGTCCATTACTGCCTTCCTTGACACATTTTCTGTAAATGCAAAAAAGGTATTAGCCAGTCCAGATTCACGCAATTCATAATCGGTAATCCCATCGCCAATCACAAAAACCTGGCCCTCCAGCGCTAATGACTGCAATAATTTAACCTTCCCCTTGTCTTGAGAAAGTAAATTTGATTCATCATAGCCGCTAATATTCCCCTCCGCATCATAAGTAAATGTATTGGCATGCACATGATCCGCCGCAATGCCCATTTCTTCGACAACCGGCACAATAAAATCCTTAAATCCACTAGAAATGATTAAAATCTGATCCGCATACTCCGCTAAAAAATCTTTATTCCGCTGAAATGAATCAGAAATTTTCCCTTTCAAGAAGGTGATTAATTGGTCTACATGTGAACGATTAGCCGGCAATAAAGCCACGCGATCACGCAAAGAATCAGAAAATAAATATTCCCCCGCCATGCCCTTATCTGTAATCTCCTTAATTTTCGAGACAATCTCTTGCTGTTTTGGATTGCCCTGAAGCGCAATTCTAGCTAATTCATCCAAGCCTTCCACTTTAGTAAAAGTGCTATCAAAATCAATGACGATAGTCAATGGATCTGTAGGTATATTAGATATCATATATTTTTATTCATCAAATTCTAAACCATTCAGCCGCACGCTTCTCAGACCAAGTAACACCTTGGTAATTTTTTGGGTAAAATCCACAATGACCTCCTACTTTGGGGGCTTCCAAATAAACAAAATCCGAAGATTTAGCCTGTTCATATGGGATACACTCCTCACTTAAAAATGGATCATTTTGTGCATTCACAATCAAAACTGGAATGCGTATTTTTTCCAAAAAATACAACGCACTATTCTGTTCATAATAATCCTCCGCATCCTTAAATCCATGTAGAGGACCGGTAATTACTTCATCAAAATCTTTCAAACTCTTGATATTGGCCAACAAACCAGGTGTAATATCGCTTGGATAGAATGCCGACTTTTCGTTGACTTTTTTTATGAGAGTTTGTAAAAAGCGATGTGTGTAAATGCGGTTTTCCCGGCGAGCCAACTTCCGACTACTGCTAGAAAGATGCAAAGGTACAGAAAATGCGATAGCTTTTCGAATGAAATGAGGAGGATTTTCTCCTTGTTCACCGAGCCATTTTAGAGTTAGATTTCCACCCAACGAGAATCCAGCCAGCGATATTTGTTTTGCCCCCCTTTCATACGCCGTCCGAATGATAAAATCTAAATCGTCGGTAGCGCCGCTGTGGTAGAAACGCAAGGCGCGATTCAATTCCCCTGAACAACTTCGGTAATTCCACGCAAGAATATGGTAACCTTCGGTTTGCATTGCTCGAATAAGCCCCTTTACATAATGCCTATCAGAACTTCCTTCCAATCCATGCGATATAATAAGCAAAGGTGTTTTGTCGATGTCCCCCTGATTGGTATACCAATCCACATCTAAAAAATCCCCATCATCAGTTTCTAAGCGTTCCCTTTGTGGGCTAATGTTTAATTTAACCTCTCGAAAAAGTGCGGGGTAAATGCTTTGGGTATGCCCATCAGGCAACCAAAAAGGTGATTTAATTAGACTTGTACTTTGTATTACTGGCACGGAATTAGATAAAAAAGTCAGGGATTAATTGGTCCTCGCGCGTCGCAGGATTTACTCGGTAAGCATCAAAATTCACAATCCCTTCCTCTCTTAATACTTCTTCATCTATGTAAAAATTTCCGGTAATTTCTTTAGCATTCCGTTTTAAAATAACAGCGGCCGCATCAGCCATAATACTTGCTTTCCTTCCTAATTGCATCATATCAGCATTTCCAATCGCAAATTCGATCGCAGCTGTAGCAATAATGGTTTTTGGCCAAAGTGCATTAAAGGCAACTTGACCCTTAAACTCGGCCGCCATCCCTAGTGTACACAAAGACATCCCAAATTTAGCCATAGAATAAGCCACGTGATTTTCAAACCAACGTGCCTCCACATTTAAAGGGGGCGAAAGCGTCAACACATGAGGATTTTCTGATTTTAATAAATAAGGTAAACAAGCCTTTGCACATAAAAATGTCCCTCGAGCATTTACTTGATGCATTAAATCATATTTTTTCATCTCAGTTCTCAACGTTCCAGTCAGCTGAATAGCTGAAGCGTTATTGATCAAAATATCAATCCCTCCAAATGTTTCGACCGCCTTTTGTACAGCGGATAAAACCTGATTTTCGTCACGAATGTCGACCATGCAAGCTAAAGCTTTCCCTCCCAAAGCTTCAATTTCAGCAGCAGCACTATGAATTGTACCAGCTAGTTTAGGATGTGGTTCAGAAGTTTTTGCGGCAATGACAATATTAGCGCCCTCAGATGCGAGTTTTTTGGCTATTTCTAACCCAATACCCCTTGACGCACCTGTGATAAAAACCGTTTTATTTTTGAACATGTTACCTTAATTTATATTTATCAATAAAATTACGATTTTCTTCTAAAGTAGGATACAAATTAACTATTTGCATCGTACTTTTGTCAATTAAATTTACGATTCACTAAGAATGATTATTCCATTTAAGTCAGTTAGTATTTCTCATCGGACAGCACCACTCACCATTCGTGAAATGGTGGCTTTGAATGAGGAGGAAAGCAAGGCGTTTGCGATCAAGTGCAAAGACCTTTTTGGCCTAAGTGAATTATTAATTGTATCCACTTGCAATCGTACTGAGTTATACTACACGACTCCAGCAAATATTTCGGAAGATTTAGTCAAAGCCCTTCTAATTGAAAAAGGGATTGAAATAAATGCAGAGTTTCTTAATTACTTTAAACATCTGAATGAAACTGAGGATTCGTTAAGACACCTTTTTGAGGTGGCTACGGGATTACAATCCAAGGTGGTGGGAGATTTGCAAATTCCAAATCAGATTAAAAAAGCCTATCAATTAGCGGCTGATTTAAATTTAGCAGGGCCTTATTTGCATCGTTTGATGCATACGATATTTTATTCCAATAAGCGGGTAGCTCAAGAAACCTCCTTCAGAGATGGGGCGGCATCTGTTTCATATGCGACAGTAGCCTTGGCCGAAGAGCTCTCCCAAGCGATTCCACAACCTAAAGTTTTAATTTTAGGTTTAGGGGAAATCGGCTTAGATGTGTGTAAAAACATGGAGGAAAAAGACTTTGCGGAATTCACCATCATGAATCGGACAAAAGAAAAAGCGGAGAAAATAGCCCAAGGAATGCCTTTCCGAGTAGCGCCTTTTTCTGATTTATGGGAAGAAATTTCAAAAGCTGACATCATCATTTCATCAGTTCGGACGGAAAACCCAATCATTACCCTCGAAGAAATAAAAAAACTCCAAGTACTATCATTTAAATACTTTATTGATTTATCGGTACCAAGAAGCATAGAAGATGGAATTGAGAAGAATCCAGGAATATTACTTTATAACATTGATTCATTAAAAGAAAGAGCTGATGAAGCACTAGCTGCTCGAATGGCTTCCGTACCAGATGTGCGCGTGATCATTGAGGAAAGTATCGTTAGTTTTAATGATTGGTCTAAGGAAATGGAGGTTTCGCCGACCATCCATAAATTAAAAAGTGCACTCGAAAGCATTAGAAAAGAAGAAATTAACCGTCATATCAAAGGGTTAAATAAGGACGAAATAGAAAAGTTGGAGAAAATCACAGCTAATCTCGTCCAAAAAATCATGAAGCAACCTATCCTCCACCTAAAAGCAGCTTGCAAAAGAGGTGAATCTGAAAAAATGGTTGACATTCTGAATGAACTGTTCAACCTGGAGCACGTCGAAGAATTTGAATCTTAATTTTTCTCCTACATGGACAGCAAGGTTTTAAATCAATTGGCCCGTTATTGCGCCTATCAAGAACGCTGCATCTCTGAAATAAAACAAAAAATGCATGCATTACTCGTGGACGAGTCAGAACAAGCAGCCTACCTAAGTTGGCTTACAGAAAATAATTATTTAAATGAAGCGCGCTTCGTGGAACTTTTTGTTCGATCAAAATTTAACCAAAAACATTGGGGGCGAAACAAAATAATGTTTGAGCTAAAAAAAAGAGGAATTCGGGAATCCATGCTGATAAATGCATGGAATGGGATAGAAGATACAGATTATGTAGGCCAATTGGTAAAAATTTTGCAAAAGAAAAAGGCGGAATTAAAGTTGGGGACGGCCCAACAAAAATACCAAAAATGCTATGCTTTTGCCCTTTCAAAAGGATATGAGTCTAGTTTAATTGTGGCCCATTTAAAAGGCCTCTTTTGATTTAATTTGCTTAAAAACATTTTTTTTATACCTTTGGGACATGAATTTTGAAAATAAAACTTATTACACCGGATATTATTACGCAGGGTATTTCCATTGCGCGTAGCCGGTTACCTAGGTTTTAAATATAACTTACTAACAACCGGCTCAACGTCGGTTTTTTTGTTTTATGAGCTTACATATATCCCCTGCATCTAGATTAAATTCCGTTGAAGAATATTATTTTTCAACCAAATTGAAACAGATTGCCCAATTAAAAGCAGATGGAATCCCGGTCATTAATATTGGCATAGGTAGTCCCGATTTGGCACCTTCGAAAAAAACGATAGACGCACTGACAACAGCTGCAGCAAATCCTGACCACCATGCCTACCAAGGATATCAAGGAATACCTGCATTAAGAAAGGCATTTGCCGATTTTTATGCCACGCATTACAAGGTATCGTTAAATCCCAATTCAGAAATCCTACCTTTAATGGGATCTAAAGAGGGAATTATGCACATTGCCATGGCTTATTTAGAAGCTGGGGACGAAACATTAATTCCAAATCCTGGCTATCCTACCTACCAAGCGGCATGCTCATTAGCCGGTGCAAAAGTTTTATCCTACGAATTGTCCGAAAAAACAGGCTGGCTTCCTGACTTGAAAGCACTTGAATTAAGGGATTTATCTAAAGTTAAAATTATGTGGGTTAATTACCCACACATGCCTACTGGAGCAAAAGCGAATCAAACATTTTTTGAAGAGTTGAAAAAATTTGCCAAAAAGCATTCCATATTAATTGTTAACGATAACCCCTACAGCTTTATTTTAAACAATGAACCTATATCCATGTTGTCCATTCCCGGTATGATGGAGGTAGGCATTGAATTAAATTCCTTATCGAAGTCCCATAATATGGCGGGCTGGAGAATCGGTGCCTTAATGGGCCAATCGGAATTTTTAAACCCCGTATTGAAATTTAAATCCAACATGGATTCAGGTATGTTTTTACCTTTGCAATTAGCGGCTGTAGAAGCCCTTTCAGCGGATCATGCATGGTTTGAACAACAAAATGCTATTTATAAGTCCCGTCAAAAACTGGTTTTTGAACTGCTCGATTTGATCGCATGCACCTATGACAAAGAGCAATCAGGTATGTTTGTATGGGCAAAAACACCTAATCATTTTAGTTCAGGTTATGCATTATCTGATCAAATTTTAATCGAAAATGCGGTTTTCATAACGCCCGGTGGAATATTTGGTTCTCAAGGAAATGAGTACATCCGCATATCTTTATGTGCCAAAGAAGACACCTTTAAGGAAGTAATCCAGCGCATTAAATCAAAATCAAATGGAATCTAAACACAAGGTTGGTATTATTGGAATTGGGTTAATTGGCGGTTCCATCGCATTAGGACTTCGCGAAAGTGCTTGGGCCTCAGAAATCATCGGTATTGATACCAATGCTGAACATCAAACAAAGGCCCTTTCTCTACGTTTAGTTGACCGCATCATGACTTGGGAAAATGCCTTACATGAAGTCGACATTTTCATTACATCCACTCCTGTGGATGTGTTAGTCCATCTCATTCCTCAAATTTTAGATCAACTAAAACCTGATCAATACATCATAGAAGTGGGTTCGACCAAAAGTCCCGTATTTGAAGCCTTGAAAAACCACCCAAAACGGGCCCAATTTGTGTCCACACACCCGATGGCAGGAACTGAATTTTCAGGTCCAGAAGCTGCTTTACTAGGGCTATTTAAGGGAAAAACCTGTGTGATATGTGATCAAGAATTAAGTTCTACTTCAGCCATTCAAATCATTGAAGATCTGTACAAAAATGGCCTACACATGCAATTGATTTACATGGATTCCATCGGCCACGATGTTCATACCGCCTATATTTCTCACATTTCTCACATCTGTTCCTTTGCTTTGGCTAATACCGTTTTGGAAAAAGAAAAGGATGAAAAAAGAATATTTGAGCTAGCATCCACAGGTTTTGAATCAACCGTTCGATTGGCCAAATCTTCCCCGGAAACCTGGAGTCAGATTTTTCATCAAAACCAAGAAAATTTATTAGACGTATTAGATGAATACATCAATACGCTCCTGAAATACAAGGGCTTAATGCTCGCTGGCAGTTATGATAAATTAAAAGATGAATTAAGTAAAGCCAATGATATAGGTAGGATCCTAAATAATAAAAACAAATAAGGCCTTTAAGAAACCCCTAAAAGCCTTATTTTAATGGTAATTTTGCCAACGTCTATTATTTACGCTTCTTTTTAAACGTACAATCGCTCGGTTTTGATTTAATGAAATACGTTTTATAATTCAAGGCCAATGGGTCCATGCAACCCTCTAAATTCAGAATTTCTATATTTTTAAATTCCACAGGGTGGCTTTCACTTTGAAGTGAAATATACCCTTCGGTCAACAACTGTCCCTTAGTTCCAAAAACAACGTCTTGGCCGCTCACATTTCCACCACCAATTTGAGGCTTTTGATAGGATAAAACATTTTGGCCATTAATCATGTGCTGCACTAATGAATCCCCGAACACATATACTTCTGCTTGCACCCACTGGTCGCCATGATAAGTTTCAGAAGTAGAATTAATGCAATGTGGCGTAAATAATTTCCCATTCATTTCCACATTAGTTCCAGGGGTACATAAATTACACGTAGTACGTTTATCCTTTCCGTTACCACCTAATAATTGGACCTCAATCGACACAGGGAAATCCTGGCTTTTCCCCATCGTCTGAGGGGCCTGTCCATGAATCATAATTCCACTGTTTCTAGTGGCCCAACCCGGACCGTTGATAGCCTGATCCCCCACAAATCGGTAATTCAAACGTATGCGGTAATAACTAAATTTATCTTTGTAAAAAATATGCCCGAAGCGCTCATTGAATGAATCGTACGCATCATACCTGACCACTAGTTTACCATCTTCCACACGAAAGGTGTTTCCAAAGTTTTCACCTGAAGCATAGTTCCTGATTTTAGGTGTCCAACCCGTTAAATCCTTGCCATTAAACATGGAAATCCATGCTTCTTTTGAAGCTTTTTGTCCCATTAAACCAGTGGAAATGAATAATAAAAGAACGCCTAATTTTTTCATAGTAAGTTTAGTTTTTTAAGTATATGATTTCCTAATTTTTTTCCCTGAAACTGGCCTGAATTGATGCCATCCATATAATGAATTCCTCCATAAAACCGCGAAATACTGGCTTCCTCTGCCGCTTGATAAAATGATTTAAACGGTCGAGCTTCAATACCATATCTTGTTTCCACCGTATCCACATAGGCAAAATTATCTCCCATGAAATGTGTTAAAATCACAGCTGCCGTGGATGAGACCGTCGAATGGCCACTAGGGTACTCCGGAAATGGAGGAGTCTGCAAAAAGGGTTTCCAGGTAGGGTCGATTAATTTACGAATGGCAGTTTCAGGACGAATGCGATTGCTGTGGTATTTCTCGCGCCAACAAACCCAAAAAGCATCTAGCATACTTAGAGATAATACCGTGCGCACCAATAAGCTATGCCCAAAATCTAGTTTTTTCTTAGCACAAGCAATAGCTGAGATACCCATCCAATGAGCACCCGGAGAAATCTTTTTCATAGCTATTAATAGGTGGCCATTAGCAGATAATGCAAAGGGATTGCAATCCCAAAAAGCGGCAATTTTCTGTTCATCTTGTTTTTTACCAGCTGAATAAACTTGGTTTGCCAATGAATAAAATTCAGAATGCGGATCGGTTGAATATGCTTTCGGCGGTTCAATAGTAAACTCGGATAGGTCTTCGTCGGCTAAAGTATAATTCCTGATTTTAGAAAAGTAAGGCTCAACAGCCGGAAAGTATCCGGGTGGAGTTGGGTACCAATACCCATCCTTTTTTTCTGGCGTATATCGTGGAAAATTTGACAAGGTATTATAGCGGTCTGCCTTCGCATATGCTAATATCTTTTTGGCCACCATGGTACCGATGGACTTAGAATTTTCAATGATCTTCGCCGAAAAGCCAAATGCTTTACATGAATCTAAATAATTATTCTCCCAAAGTTCCATCCGTTTACCTGAAGGTTGAATTTTCTTTGAAACTTCCATCATGGCAATGATCGCAGCTAATTGAGGATCCGAATTCATGAAATTAATTTTCTCAAAGGATGGATATCCATTCAAATGTTCGGAAATATGAGGCAAAGTTGAATCATGAGATGCCATCACCTGGTACCCAGCTAAACAAGTATATGAGAAAAATCGCATGGCCAAGGGAGGATTTGATACATCATGAATCATCAATTCCGTCATTTCGCCCAACACTTTATCAATCTCCCGTCCAGTAAAATCGACCTTTGTATTTTCTGTTTTACATGAAAATAGCGCATATAAACAAATAGTAAAAATTAAAACAACCCTCATTATTTCTGTAATTTATAAGTCTCCACACCCAATGAATTAATGCCAAAAAACCATAGATCGTCCATTTTCAATATGGATCTAACATCCCCCTTAAGCCAAAATCCACTCTTCTTTTGAGGAACTTGTTGGAAGTTTAAATGGCCATCGCCCAACAACAAAAGTCCAAAATTAGCGTCCATTTTACCAATACGTAATTTCGCATGATTCATGTTTCCTGCCATAACAATATCTAAGTGACCGTCGGCGTTCACGTCAGCGATTTGAAAAGCAAAAATAGGGGAAGCCTGAACCATTGAGGGCAAAGGCTTGGACTCATATTTTCCTTGAGCGTTTAATGCGAATAACGATGTTTTTAATTCAGTGGCTGTGTAAATTTTAGCGTCTTTTAACTCATCCTCAGTAAAAATATCGGTAAGTTTTGCCTCGGCAAAACTTTGATAATCTGTAAATCGAGGCCGCATCAACGAGATTTGCTCTAATAATTCATCCCTGGTTAAAAAAGGCACTTTAATACCTTTTACATAGGTTGTTAAAATTGGCTCCACAGACCCATTGGCATCAAAATCCTTAACGTACAACTCCATTGGTTCCGAAACAGAAGCCTTATATTGAGAATTTAATCCTTGGTTCCCAACCAATATTTCAAACTTACCATCCTGATTCAAATCTTCAATGATTATTGAATTCCAAAGTCCAGTTGGCGATTCATCAAAAAAATTAGAGGTCACATTCTTTGCTTTCCCCTGCTCAAAATTGAAAATTTGTACCGGCATGAACTCGCCAACTACAATCAATTCAGGCTTCTGATCACCATTTAAATCCTTAAAGTCCACATCAGTAACCATTCCTACGGATTGAATCTCGGGGAAGTTTTTACTTACATCAATAAATTTTGCATTCCCTTGATTTAATAGTAATTGACTCTGAGGAATTTCAGGAAATTGACCAGGAACGACGCGCCCCCCCACAAAAAAATCAGGTAATTTGTCCCCATTCAAATCAATCTGAGTAACACCAGAATGTGATCCCTTAGAAATGGGTAATTTGGCAGCCGATAATGAAAAATTTCCCTTCCCATCATTCACAAAAATGCGGTCTTGCAAGTAGCTTGAATTAGATTCCAAATTAGCATAACCACCACTAGCAACATACAAATCAACATCTCCATCCAAATCGATGTCTGTAAACAAGGCATCCGCATCTTCAAATCCCTCAGATCCAGAAAACTTGACAGATCGGTATTGATTTACTTTTTGTTGAATAAATAATTGGGCGGGGCTTCCTTGGGAAGCTCCGACATAAATATCCGAAAGACCATCTTTGTTGACATCTGCCGACTTTAGAACGGGCCCCACAAAGGATAAAGGATTCACCAATTGTGTTTGTCGTTTAAAGTCGTTTACCGAATTATCGCTAGGTGTTAGAATCAACGGCGAAACTCGAGCAAAAAAGGATTTGTTTTCAAGTAATTTCGTTTGAATTAGCTTAGCATCTTTCTCAAAAAATGAAATATTTTTAACCTCTTTAATGTCCTTAATTGTTTGTGTTTTACCCGAATTCCAAAGCACTCGAATCGAATCGATTTTGCCCGAATTACCTAATCCTACATGCAAGCGTGGGCTCACACTTGATTGATAACCCCTGTACATATTGGCATAAACTTGTTGGGCCTGGCCTTTTTGAAACACACTTACACTCGCTCCGGCACCTAGTGTATTTTCTCCTAGGCCATGTAAATCAACTGAAATAGATTTATTTTCTTTATAGACTTCATTGCTTTTATTCTCATAAATCGACGCAGGTTTATTTATGTTATTCACAATGAGCTCCAAATCACCATCTCCATCCAAATCAGCATAAGCTGCACCATTACTGTTGGTCGGCATTTCCAAACCCCAATCGGCCGTTACATTTTTAAAAGTCGCATCCTTTTTATTTTTAAAAATGTAATTGGACACGTTAGAAGCCGGCATTTTTTGCACAAGTTCTAATACATTCTGCCTTTGAATTGAATTTTGATTATTTTGAACATAATCCCCCATGTATTTCAGGAAATCTAAATTGGTATAATCTCGTAAATATCCATTGGACACAAAAAGATCTTTCCAACCATCGTTGTCGTAGTCGGCGAACAGCGCACTCCAACTCCAGTCCGTATTCGATATTCCGGCCAATTGGCCCACTTCGGAAAACATAGTTGTCCCAGTTGCATTTTCACCCAGATTCACCTGCAGCATATTGCGCATAATTTGATGCCCAAAACCCACCTTTAAATTGAAATTATACTTCTCATAGTTGTCGGGGGACATCAAAAGCTTTTGCCTCAAATTATCTTCAGGCAACATATCAAGCGTAAAAATATCGGGTAGTAAATCATTGTTGACATCGGCGATGTCATTTCCCATAGAAAAGTGGGACATGTGACCCATGCTTGAACTCATCGTATTAACGAATGATTTACCAGCCTTATTGATGTATAAATAATCTGGAATGGTATAATCGTTAGATACATAAAAATCGGGCCAACCGTCTAGATTGACATCTGAAATACCCACGGCTAGGCCGTAGGAAAGTGTAGAACTTTGAATTCCTAACGCTTTTGTTTGATTGATGAATTTTCCTCCTTTACCTGGATTGACAAAAAATTGTATTCCTGAATTTTCATCCGGTTTGTTTAATAAATCGGCTGTACTCGATTCGTCCAAAACTGGCAAGGATTTTGGATTGTGGTTCACTAAAATCATGTCGAGATCTTGATCTCGATCATAGTCGAAAAACACGGCATGTGTACTATTAGATGGACTATCCAAGCCATAGCGGGCGGCCTCATCAGTAAATAAAGGGATACCAACGGCATCATTCCCTTGATTGATAAACAATTGATTTCTTTTTTTATCTGGCGGCAAATTTCCAGAATAGCATAGGTAAATGTCTAATTTATTGTCCCCGTTAATATCAACAAAGCTTACCCCAGTCTTCCATGGGCCAGGTCTGCCTGTCACGCCAGCCTGTTGGGCCACTTCCTTAAACTTTAAATTACCTTCATTAATATACAAATGGTTAGCCTCCATGTTACTTGAAAAGTACATATCTTCTTTTCCATCACCATTGAGGTCACCCGTGGCCACTCCACCCCCATTGTAAAAATATTCATACATCAGTACATTGGTATTTAGACCCTCCTGAATGTTATTTTGGAAATTTACTTGGGTTTGCTCCGGACTTAGCAAGGAAAACAATTGAGGTTCCGAGACCTCTACAGATTCTTTGGATTTTTGGCATCCAAAAACAACTAAAAAAGGCAGTAATAAATAGAATTTTGGCACGAAATATATTTTGATAAAAATAAAAAAAGGAAATGGGAAAGTCGCAAAACTTCCCCATTTCCTTTAAAATTAATTTGGATTAATATCCAGGATTCTGAATCAAATTTTTGTTACGATTCATTTCATCGCGGTGGATAGGCAAGAAATACATCTTATCTAACCAAGCGCGGTTTTCTTTTCCTGGATCCATTTCAACTACTTTGTATTGATAATCGTAGCTAGTAGGATCATATTTATACAGGGTAACGGTTTTTCCAGCTTTCAGGGTACCGATCACGTTCATGATTTGCACTTTTCTTCCTAAAGTAGGACCAGCAATCATCCAACGACGAGCATCATGATATCTTTGCTCTTCAAAAGCCATTTCAATTCGACGTTCGTTGCGATATTTTTGACGCAATGCATCTCCACTTTCAGTTAATGCGGGCATACCAGAACGGAAACGAATTTTATTCAACCAAGCACGTGCTTCAGCATCTAGTCCTAACTCGATACAAGCCTCCGCATAATTAAATACAGCTTCTGTATATCTAAAGAAAGGCCACGGAATTTGTTGCCATGTACTTTGATCTACAATCGCTGGATTGGGATCTAAGAATTTACGGAAATAATATCCCGTATAACTTCCATTCCAATCTTCCACAGTACTTTTACGTGTATCTAATCCAAAATAAGGAACCTTGCCTGAACCAGAACTTAATTCATATTGACCTGTTTGAATTTGGTTTAAAGGATCTTTGGCAGCTACGTCAGCCGTACGAGGTTTCCAAGTAGAACCATCATACATCAATGATGCATAAAAACGTGGGTCACGATTTGCATAAGGATTTGCTGAGTGCTCAGCATTAGACCATGAGAATTTAGAACCATCCATCATTTCATAATCATCTACGAAATTTTGAATAGGTGCATTTCCAGCCCAGTTATGGTATCCATTAGGTCCATTAAATAAACCAATACGACCACCATCCTCTTGTTTAGCATTGATAAAATAGCGAGCAAAAATTAATTCTTTTTCACCACCATTTCTAGCTAATGCAATATTTTGGTAATTCGCAGTTCCGTCATCTTTGGATGCAGGAGCGGACAAATCCAACTTATTGCCAAAGCCTGATAAATCTAAAACGGCTTTTGCGGCATCCTTGGCTTTAGTCCAACGATCTGCACGAGATCCATCCACATAGGCTACAAACTCAGGATTTGTATAAGCAGCCATGGCGGAAGACTTAGCTTTAGCCGTAGTTGCATCATATAAATCACTTGCCGCATAGATCAAAATACGGGATTTTAATGCCATGGCAGCAGGACGAGTAGCACGGCCAGCAGCCATTGACATACCATTCAATGCAGTAGCCGCATCATCGCAATCTTTTACGATGAAATCGATACACTCCTTCATGGTATTTCTTTTCGACAAGAATTCAGTATCAGTTAATGAGAATGACTTATCCACAATAGGCACACCACCATAGTAGCGAACTAATTGATGATAAAAATAAGCTCTCATGAACTTCGCCTCTCCTGTCAAACGTGTAACCGTTGCCGCTGGAAAAGCAGTCGCCTTTTTCAAGTTTTCTAAAGCCAAGTTACAAGCACGTATACGAGTATACATATTTTGCCAACTTAATGTTCCGTTAATCCAACCTGGATCGGCAGGATTTGAACGTGATTCAGTAATCGTCGTAATGTTACGACCTGGGTGTGTAAAAGATGCTTCATCTGTTAAAGATGCCAACATCTGCTCATTAAAACCTCCTACACCTAATCCTCCGTAGAGTTCAGTTACAAAGGCATCTGCTAAGCTAGGATCTGTCCAAACAACAGATTCCGAAAGTTGATCCAAAGGTTTTGTGTTGACAAAACTGTCGTTACAGCTCGTAAAGACAGTGCCAAAAACCGATAGCGCAATGATTAAATATCTTTTTTTCATTGTTTTGTCTAGTTAATTATTAAAACGTTGCTGTTAATCCTACATTGATAAGTTTTGATTGCGGGTAATATTGTCCCGTTGAGTTCGTAGACTCTGGATCATATACTCCTAATTTATCCCAAGTGAACAAGTTCAATCCGTTGGTATAAACTCTGCAATTCTTCAAACCTATTTTACTCAATACTTGACCTGGAACATTATATCCGATTTCAAAGTTTTTCAAACGAATATAATCAGCGTTACGCAACCAATACGTGTTGTTACCTGAATAATACTGATCATTCCGGTTAGCTAAGCGAGGATGAATGCTGCTTGGATTTTCAACAGTCCAGCGATTTTGGTAGATATCTAATAAGAAGTTACCAATGTTTCCAGACTCACCCGCACTTACGTATTGCATCGCGCCAGTAGCACCTTGAAACAAAATTGTTAAATCAAAATTCTTGTAAGAAGCACCTATGTTAAAACCACCTTGGAATAAAGGCAATTGAGTGAAATCATTACGAACCTGATCATCAGGTGTAATTTTTCCATCACCATTCCAATCCTTATATTTCATATCACCAGGACGCAAGGTATTAACAATGGCTTTGTAGTTAATCGTGTTTGCGTCAATTTCAGCCTGATCCTTAAATACACCATCATATTGATATGCAACATAGGTATTCATCGGCCTTCCAGTAGAACGTTGCCATTCTGGAGCACCTGGAGCTTCATCCCAGAATAAAATCTTATTCTTGGCATAACCTCCATTTAATCCTACATTATATTTGAAATCACCCACTTGATTGCGATATCCTAAAGTAAAATCAAAACCTGAGTTTTCAACAATACCAATATTTTGCGCTGGTAAAGTTAAACCTGTCGATTGTGGAACAGATGCATTTTTAACCCAAAGGATATCGGTACGCTTGTTATAGAAATAATCTAATTCAAATGTAACCTTATCGCTAAATAATGATCCTTCTAAACCGATATCCGAGTTGGTAGCCACCTCCCATTTAATATCATTATTAGGGATTTTAGTCTCATATAAAGTTTTTGTTTCTACGTTACCAATAACATAACTTCTAAATCCATACGTAGATAAGTACTGATACGTAGCGATTTGATCGTTACCCATCTGTCCCCATGAACCTCTTAATTTCAAGAAGTTGATCACCGGCAATTCATTTTTGATGAAACTTTCTTCAGACATCACCCAACCTAACATACCGCCTGGAAAGAAACCGTAACGTGTAGCTTCAGGGAAAATATCAGAGCCATCATAACGCCATAAGAATTCAGCTAAATACTTTTCTTTGAAGTTATATGCGGCACGACCAAAGTAGTTTAAACGCGCACGCTCATAAGCTCCACCTGTATTTGTTTTCTCCAAATCACCCCCAGCAAATAATTGATCTAGGGCTGGTGAAATAAAGAATCGGCGATAGGCATTAAAGTTATCACCAACAATGGTTTCACGATTTGATCCTGCCAAAACAGTTACACCATGATCACCAAATTTACGCTCATAAGTGACAATTGCACCTAATAAAACGTTTAACTGATTCTCTGAACTTAAAGTTAATCGAGGCTCAGCTGGCCCACGCTTACTAGCTACTAAAGTTGGCGTCTTTCCATCTGCTTCAAAACCTGTACCTTTTTCGTACAAAGTCCAAGGCGTCTCCCAACGCTTCTGAGCGCGGACACGTTTATCTATCGCAGCTGTTCCTGTAAATTTCAAACCTTGAACCCATGGAATTTTAATATCTAACTGTCCATTGGTTTGGAAATAACTTTGTTTATCCGTTTCATATCCAGTTTGGTTGGTTGTGATAACCACTGGATTTTCTCCATTCTCAATATCGGGACCTGGTAGACCATTTGGCCAAAATGCTGGTTGGTTTGGTTTACCACGCATTTGCATACGGAAAATAGCACTCGCAGCTTTTGTTGGAAATCTACGTTGTTCCTCACGACCCATTAAGCCAACAGACAAATTAACATATTCATTGATTTTTGCATCTAAATTTAAACGCAAATCATATTGGTCATACCCTGTGGCAGAATTTTTGTAATAGGCATCTTGATTTTGATAGCCTAATGAAGCTAAATACTTGATGTTTTCACTACCCCCACTCATTTGTAAATTATGCTTCGTTTGTGGAGACCATGCTTTCAAAGTCGAACCATACCAATCTGTGTTAGGGTGTAACCATGGATCAGATCCATCTTGGTATTGTTGCATATCTGTAGGCGAATAAGGTGCCTTTCTTCCATTATAAACTCCTGTAGCCTTGTAAGCAGCAGTTGCAGCAGCCCACTCGTTTGTAGGTAAACCATATATATCCAAATCGTTCAACATACCAGCATATTGAGCCGCATTGGCTAATTTAGGAATGACCGTTGGCTGAGAAAAACCTTGATTGAATGAATAAGACAACTCAGGCTTTCCTGACTTTCCTTTCTTTGTTGTAATCAAAATTACCCCATTCGCCGCACGAGCACCATAAATAGCTGCCGAAGCATCCTTCAAAACGGAAATTGTTTCAATATCAGCTGGGTTAATACGGTCTAAACCTCCCGCACGGTTAGGAATACCATCAATTACGATCAAGGCATCATTGTTATTCAAGGTATTTGCACCACGAATACGAATTGATGAACCGTCATAACCTGGCTCTCCAGAACGGTTAACAGCAACAACTCCTGCCATACGACCGGCCAATGAGTTACTTAGGTTAACACTTGGCGATTTCTGAAGTTCAGATCCCTTAACCGCTACGACTGAGCCTGAAACCGTCGCTTTTTTCTGAACGCCGTACCCTACGACAATTACCTCAGAAAGGCTTTTTGCATCAGGGTCAAGGGAAACATTAATGACACTTTGGTTTCCTACAGTCACTTCCTTACTGTCATAACTCACGAAAGTGTAAATGATTCTACTAGAACTTCCTGGAACGGTAAGGGTATACTTTCCATCCGCATTCGTCGTGGTTCCCTTATTGGTCTCCTTAACAATGATGTTTACTCCGATCAAGGGATCACCCTTTTCATCGGTTACTTTACCAGTAATGGTTTGATTTTGGCCAAATGCCACCCATGAACTGGAAAGCAGAAAGACCAGCAAGTATAGTAACTTGCTTTGGTAAAATTTTGATTTCATAAAATTGGTTTAGTTAAAAAGTTCATCGACTCAATAGTTGTTTTTGTCGACCTAATTGTGCCGAAGATAATTAGACTTTTTTGAAAAAAAACTATTTTTTGAAAAAAAATTGTGTTTAAAGGATATAAAGGCGCTTTTTTAGATATATATGATCTATCTATTTTTATTTGAAAAATCCTATCAATTTATTTATTAAATGGTATTTTAACTTGGAATAATACTATAAAATTTATTTAAAATTTTGTTAAAAAAAACCGATGTCGCTCATAAAAATATGGCAACATCGGTAAAAATTTAATGCTTTAAACAAAAAACCTAAAGTCCTTTTTTCCTAATTTCCTCTTGGAGCTCTAAAAATCGTAGGCCTCCAAACATCATTTTTACTATTAATATCAGGAAATACATGATCTGGATCTATGGTCACCGACTTGATTGGTAAGTTGGTCGAAGTCCTAAATGTCCAAGAACTACCTCTTTGCCAAATTTCCACCGGAAAAGTAAAACGTTCCTTTGCACCACTAACTAGTTCCACATCCACCACGGCTGGCATAGCCATTTTTTCCATGTTTTCGATCGTAATTAATGCTCCTTTGGTTGGATCCTGTTCTATATAATCCACATCTTTAACTGATTGATCCAATCGCCATAATTCGTAAAACCAGGATTTCCAGAACCAACCCAAATCCTCACCAGCTCCATCTTCCATCGCTTTAAAAAAGTCTAAAGGAGTAGGATGCTTGAAAGCCCAGTGTTTAATGTAATTTTTAAAGGCATAATCAAAACGATCGGCTCCTAAAATATTTTCTCGTAAAATTCGTAGGCCCATACCTGGTTTGTTGTAGGCTTCCCAACCTAAATTCATCGGTTGAATGACATCTGGAATAGAAATAATGGGATCTGCATATTCCCTAAACATTCTAGGTGCTATTTGGTGCATGTCCATCTTTTGACTTTTAAACTCTCCTTTATTAAAGGCATCCATAGAATAAAAATTAATGAATGTATTGAACCCCTCATCCATCCATGGAAACTTTCGCTCGTTGGAACCTACAATCATCGGAAACCAGTTGTGACCAAATTCATGATCTGTAACCCCCATCAGCGCCCGAGTTTGATCGCGATAGCCACAAAAAATAATACCCGGATATTCCATACCTGAAACGATGCCCGCCACATTGGTTGCTACCGGATAGGTATATTCGTAAAGCCAATTGGAGTAATATTCAATCGATGCTTTCACATACTCCGTTGACCGCCCCCAAGCATTTTGTCCATTGGACTCCTCTGGGTACACGGAAACAGCCATGGATTTTTTACCACTAGGCAAATTGATTCTTGCCGCATCTAAAATAAATGATTTTGAAGTTGCAAAAGCCACATCACGGGCATTGGCGCATTTAAATTTCCAAGTCAAACGATCTTTTGAAGGTCTAGAAGCAGGGTTCAAAACCTCCTCCGCTGAACGAATCACCACTGCAGTTTCAGACTGTGCCGCCAAAGCCCACTTTTTGACTTGGTCTGCGGTATACACTTCAGTAGGATTAACAAGTTCCCCAGATCCCACCACGATGTGCGAAGCTGGAACATTAATCGAGTACTCGAAATTTCCATATTCCAAATAAAATTCGCCGGCTCCTAAGTAAGGTAGGACATTCCAACCTTCTATATCATCATATACACACATTCTAGGAAACCATTGAGCTACTGTAAAAATAGCCCCGTTTTTGGTTTCTTGAATACCCATCCGGTCATGGCCGTTTGCCGGGGACTTAAAGGAGTATACAATTTTTATTTTGGCTACACCTACCTTTTCAAGCATTGGCTGGGCCAATCGAATTTGCATCCGAGTATCTTCCACGACATAGTTGGCCGATTTCCCATCCACAGTCACACTTTCAATTTGATATCCCCCCTCAAAACCTATATTGCCAAATCTTCCTCCTGAAACTGGAGTTGTTTTCCCCCCACGTGATTTTGAACTAAACGAATTTTGATCTAATTGCAACCATAAAAAAGGTAATTTATCAGGAGAATTATTCTTGTAGGTCATTTCCACTTCTCCTGAAATTTTACGAGCCTCCTCATCCAAAGAAGCCGAAATTTTATAGTCTACCGAATTTTGCCAATACGTAGGACCAGGTATACCTGAACCTGAACGAGCAGAGGATGCGGGTCCATAATTCCAAAGTGGGTGAAATAATTCATAGGCATTATATGTAGACTTTGTTTGACCAAGAGTTGAGAATGCCGAAAAAAGCAAAATGGTTAATGTATTTTTTAACATTTTATTGGGGTTTTAAATAAATCTATTAGAATATGGTTAATATCTCTTCGTCCATTAAACGTTTAGATAAACCTAATGTTTTGGGAACTTCATAATGAAAGAAAAATTTCATCGTATGAATTTTATCTTGGTAAAAAGCGAGTTCGTCTGTACTTAAACCTCCAGCTTTCAAGGCATCGGCTGCCACATTCCCCTGCTTCAACCATTGCCATGCGACTGTGACAATACCAAATAATTCCATGTAAAGTGTGGAATCGGCCAAATAAACGTCAAATTCTCCTTTCATCGCGATGCCTAATTTGTGCATCGTAACCGCGGTCAAATTTGTCACTTCAGCTTCTAACATATTCGCATATTTACTGACTAAATCAGAGGATTTGCCTATTTCTATATCTTTGGCAATCCATTTTCCTAAGGTTTGTAGCGCCTGGCCATTATTAGCCGGAATGCCTCTTCCCAATAAAGTTAATCCGTGGATTCCAGTTGTTCCCTCATAAATAGACATAATCCGTACATCTCTAGCCATTTGTTCCAATGGAAAATCTGCTGTATATCCATATCCGCCTAAGACCTGAAGTCCTTGATTAACCGCTAATGTACCCATTTCGGCCGGATAGGTTTTTGCGACTGTCGTCATTAAGTCTAACAATAATTGGGCCTCTGCCTTTTCTTCCCCTTCAGCACATTTAGTTAAATCATCCCAAAGTAGGCATTGGAAGAGTAATCCCATGGATCCTTCCACAATAGCTTTTTGAAAATACAACATCCTTTGGACATCTGGATGATTTTTAATTAATGTTGGCGGAGTATTCGGATCTTTATTGGTCAATAAACGACCCTGAGATCTTTCGTTCGCATATTGTTTCGAGAAATGATAAGCGGCAGAAGCGATGTATGCTCCTCCCATTCCTACTCCGATACGCGCCTCATTCATCATTTGGAACATATATTTTAAACCATGGTTTGGCTCGCCCACCAAGTAACCAATCGAGTCCGCTTGATCCCCAAAAGAAAGGTGAAGTGCGGGTGTAGCTTTTTGGCCCATTTTATGATAAACCCCTAATGAAACCACTTCGTTGGAAACTAATTGGCCATTTTCCAACCGTTTTTTAGGCACGACCAAAAGCGAAATTCCTTTGGTCCCTGCCGGAGCACCTTCTAACCTTGCTAACACTAAGTGGATGATGTTTTCAGAAAAGTGATTATCACCTCCTGAAATAAATATTTTTTGACCTTTAATTGAATAAGTTCCATCACCTAAATCTTTGGCAGAAGTGGAAACGTCGTTTAATGAACTCCCTGCTTGGGGTTCAGTCAAACACATCGTTCCTGCCCATTTGCCGGAAAGCATGTTGGGAACAAATTTTTCTGCTAATTCTTTAGAGCCAAAAGAGGCTATTAAATGGGCCGCACCATGTGACAGGCCGGTAAACATCACCACTGAATTGTGGGCTGCACCCCGAATAAATTCATGTGCTCCTCCAATTAAAGATGGTAATTGTTGGCCCCCATGTTCCAGATCAAAAGTTACACCGATCATTCCTGACTCACCCATCTCCTTCATGTAAGGTTCGACACCGGGATGCACCTGAACTACCCCGTCGACCAACTCCGCTTCTTTTCGATCAGATTCCACATAAATGGGTCTCAAATATTTCTCAGCAATTAAATCGGCTGAATCCAACAACATGTCAAACATGTCAGGCGTATAATCCGCAAAGCGAGGATATTTACAAAGGGAAGCACTATCAAAAACTTCCTTTAAAATGAAGTCGAGATTCCGACGGTCGTATTCTTTGGCCATAATTTTTATTATTTGAAACAAATTTGCAGAGAAAAAATATATTATGCAAGCATACTATATACTTGTTGATTTATATCATTATAAACTTGCAGCCCTTTAAAATTGCCTTAATGTAGCTACTCGATAATCAAAGACTAGGGCAATGGATCATAGCCACTACCACCCCATGGATGGCAACTGGAAATTCGCCGAATGGCCAGTTGAAATCCTTTGAAAAAGCCATATTTTAATAAGGCTTGCTTGGCATATTCTGAGCAAGTCGGTTCGTATCTACAGGAATTAGGTAAAAAAGGGGATATCATTCCTTGGTACAATCTAATTAACCCCAAAAAGAAAATTTTTAATATGGTGCCCAATTTTTTTCAGAAAAAAATTCGCTCTCATTTATTTATCAATTAATAAGAAGCGAAGATTTGATATAAACGCTAATTTAAATAAATTGCCTTAAATATTTTCCTACCAATATGCTGAAAATTGCTAAGAGTTCTAAACTAATATTGATTTTACCAATCCTACTCTTAATAGGTTTATTAGCAAGTTCGCATCAAACTAGGAGCTACTTTCATTCAAAAACAAATATTGAAAGAAAAAATGATAGCATCAATTTGCTATTTGACCCCAAAATAGCTGAGCAAAAGTCCATTAAATTGGATACATTTTTCAAAAAGCTCCAACAAAATACAGGTTTCAACGGTGCTGTTTTAATTTCGCAATACGGGAAAATTATTTATAATAAATCGTTTGGCTATGCCAACTATTTTACAAAATCACCGATCAATAGCCATACGCATTTCCAATTGGCATCTGTTTCCAAACAATTTACAGCGGTGGCAATCATGCAACTAAAGGAAAAGAATTTGCTGGGATATGACGATCCTATCTATAAACACATTCAGGGTTTCCCATATGATTCTAGCCTAACCATTCGAAGCTTGTTGACCCACCGTTCAGGCCTCTCTGATTATGCCTATAATATGGATAAAATGTACGACAAGAAAGTTCCTTTGACCAATCAAAAGGTGGTGGAAATGATGATCCGACTAAAACCACATATTGATTACCGGCCTAACGCGCGCTTCAGCTACAATAACACAAATTATATGTTATTAGCTTATATCGTTGAAAAATTAACGGGTGAAAATTTCAGAAGCTATGTTAAGAAAAATATATTCGAGCCTGCAGGTATGAAAGAAACATTTATCTACGATCCGTCACATCCAGAAATGTTGAAAACCGCCGCGACAGGATATGTCCCCAGGCGTGGAGGTCCTGCCGTTTCCGACTTTAATCACTTAGATGGAGTAACGGGAGACAAAGGCATTTACTCGACCGTTGAGGATTTACATCTTTGGGATAGCGCATTAAATGAAGAAAAATTAGTCAAATCAAGCACTTTGGAAGAAGCCTTCACACCGCAACATACCATTCCGACTACCCTTCCGAAAAACTATGGCTTTGGTTGGCGCCTGACGCAACTCGATAATGGTGAGTGGCTTACCTACCACACAGGATGGTGGCATGGATTTAAAAATTACTATCTTCACAATCCAAAAGACAATTCTTCCATCATAATTTTGGGAAATATGGCGGGACATTCTTTGGGAAAAGTTAATGTAGTTCAATCAATTTTATATCCAGAAAAGGCAAATTTATTTATGAAAGGGGAAGCACTTCCCGCTGAATTTACATCTGGTAACTAAATTATTTTTTATGAAAAAATTAATTCTTATTTCAATCGCTTGGACCTTTTTAGGTCTCACCTCTTTTGCCCAAACAGACGATGAAGCAATCAAGTCGACGATCAATACTTATTTTGACGGATTTACCAAAGGGGATTCGGCTAGCTTAAATAAAGCCTTTTATTCAGGAGCTCTCTTAAGGAATCTCAATGTTTCTACTGGAAGGGTACAAGATTCACCTTTAAAAACGTTCATAAGTAAAATGCCATCGGGAGGAGTTAAAGCAACAGGAAAATTAATTTCCTATTCATATGCCGGAACTTCTGGAGTTGCAACCGTTGAATTGCAATTTGCCGACTTCAAATACATTGATTTACTCAGTTTATTAAAAATAAATGATCAATGGAAAATTGTTTGTCGGGTTTATAGCCGAGTAGAATCAGATGTCCAATTAAAAGGATCTGCTGCTACAGATGCAGTCACTAACCCAACGGCAAAAAAGAATTCTGCAAATGCTAAACCAAAAAAGAATGATGGTTGGTAAACTTGTTTTTTAAATCCGCTCCTTGAATTAAATGCAAAAGGGAGATCTTATACCAAGATCTCCCTTTTATTTTTAATGAACCAAACTCCTTACCAATAGATCGGACCTTTGCCTAAGTATTTTTCGGCTATTGGCATATAATATGACTTAAGTTCTTCGAAATTCGGTATTACAGGAGATTTGGTATATAAATCATACTGATTAAAATCTTTGATCCATGCTAAATATTGCGCATCTTTTTCGTTCAATAATGCCTGGTAACTACCACCGGTATGCCATGGATAAAACGAATGAAAACGAATCATCGCCATTCCCGCTTCAGGAATCGTATTAGTTGGGTGATTTTTTAATACTTGATATAAATATTCATCATGTCCCCAGGCTAATTCTAAATTGTCTAATCCGCATCCAGGATTGTAAATGCCTAATTCTGTGTTGTATCGGTCAACCAGCATATCCGGGTTTTCCTGATTGAATTCTGGGTACACACACGTGTCGGGCAACTGACAACCCACAACAAAGACATCACCCACTAAACCCCATTGCTCCGCTTGACTTGTTCCGTCCTCATCAGATCCAAATAAGTACATCGCTTTTCCTAAATCATGAATTAACCCTACTAATTGCATCCAATCTGGACGACCATCTTGGCGAATTCCTTCAGCAGATTGTAATAAGTGAATAATATTAGGAAGGTTTAAATCAGGGTCACTCACATCAATTAAGGCATTAAGGCGATCCATCATCTCCCATAAATCCATAGGACGCTCAAAAGTCAAATATTTTTTCTTCATCCTTTGAACGTAATCATAGGTCTGGCGCGTACGCATCTTATAATAATGATCTTTTACAGCGGCAGTAATGTCGCCTTGCTCGTAATTACGAAATTCAGATTTTTCTTTAACTATAGTTTCCATACAAAATGATTTAAACAACCAAATTACAAAAATGATTTTTAAAATAAAAAATCAATGTGTAATCAAAGATAAGACGATCGAACTTAACAGCATCAGAATGCCCAACACAAAAAATATAGTCGGATTTAATACTGGGACAGCATTGTCACTTAAGGATGCCTCATATGGATTATCTAAAAGATAGCGAACAGGAATTTCCTGGCCTATCTCACAATTTTTGGCTACTCCCTGCTCCGCTTCTCGCCTAAATTCTAAGCCATTCACTTGATAAGCAACAATGGGGAAATAAATTGGAAAGCGACCTGAATGATCGCCACGAGCATATCGCTTGGAAATTTCAACAATCTTACCATATGTAGTGATCGAATGAGATATCCATTTTGAGCGTTTCTTATACAAAAAGACTCCAACCACAATGAGGGTCATTGAAATCAACAGAAACAGACTCAAAAATAAAGTCATTGAACCTTGAAAAGCGCCTGATGGCCGACCTGAAATTAATAATACTCCTACAAACAACATAGTAAAACGGACTACTTCAGGAGATATTTCCCTGAATTTTGGACAAATCAACAATAAAAAATATTGTGAATCAAATTTTCTGATTTATGATAAAAAATGCTCAAAGATTGATTTCAAAGCCCTTTTTAGTAATTTTTGTAAGACTCAGGAAAACGAGTTTGATTTTTGATAAATTTTTATAAAAAATTGCACAATTCAGTCATTTAAGGTTTTAATTTCCATTGGGTTTCGCTAAAAAAATATTTTTATAAAATTTTTAATTTAAGGCAAATTTGTATTTTTGATCTCGAACAAACCTGTACTGATGAAAAATACTATAAAATTTCAACTTATTGCCATGATGTTTTTGATGTTCTTCTCTTGGGGAGCATGGTATGGGCAAATGAGTAAATATCTATTAACAACATTGGGGGCTACTGGTGACCAAGTCGGGAATGCCTACACCACTTTTTCCATTGCAGCAATCTTTGCACCCTTTTTTGTTGGGTTGATTGCGGATCGTTTTTTTTCTGCTCAAAAGGTGATGGGATTTCTTAATATTTTAGGAGGCGTTATTCTATATTTTTTGAGTCAAACGAAAGACCCTGAAATTTTCTTTTGGTACATTTTAGCTTACACGCTATGTTTCGCCCCAAATTTGGCTTTATCCAACTCCATTGCGATGAATCAAATGCAAAATCCAGAAAAAGAATTTCCTGCTATACGTGTTACTGGGACTATTGCATGGATTGTTGTGACCAATATTATTGGATTTCTAGCCTTAGGAGACAATGTAGCTATATTTCAAATTGCCATGTATAGTTCATTTGCCCTAGGAATTTATGCCTTCTTTCTTCCTGATACCCCACCAAAAGCGGATAAAAATGCGTCGATTGGACAAATCATTGGTTTGGATGCACTCAAATTATTTAAGGATCGTTCTTTTCTGATTTTCTTCATTTCGTCCATCCTAATTTGTATCCCGCTTTCTTTTTATTATGCGATGGCAAACCCATCCTTGACAGATTCACACATGACCAATGTTGAAAACAAAATGTCATTGGGGCAAGCCTCAGAGGTTATTTTTATGCTCTTAATTCCACTGGCTTTCGTCCGCTTAGGAGTCAAGAAAATGTTAATTGTCGGACTTGTTGCCTGGATTATTCGCTTTTTATGTTTCGGGTACGGGGACGGAATCCAAAGTGAATGGATTTTATACATCGGAATTGTTTTAC
>Ga0114958_10000704_pt1 | contig 28269 bp, 22 predicted proteins | sample C_130208_EF_Meta_FD_89577 | JGI IMG/M metagenome (GOLD analysis project Ga0114958, IMG submission 89577) | Freshwater microbial communities from Lake Croche, Canada to study carbon cycling - C_130208_EF_MetaG | ecosystem: Environmental > Aquatic > Freshwater > Lake | place: Lake Croche, Canada... | reverse complement strand
TGCGCAGGGTGTCGCTCAAACAGACATTAAGTTTCCCGACCGATCAATCCGTTTTGTAGTGCCATTCCCTCCGGGTGGAGGTAATGATATTTTGGCTCGTGCGATCGCACCGCGTCTCGCTGACGCGTTTGGTCAAAGTGTTGTGGTGGATAATCGAGCTGGTGCAGGTGGCAATATTGGCTCTGAGTTCGTGGCAAAATCGCAGCCCGATGGCTACACCATTTTGGTGGCATCAAATCAAATTACGATTAATCCGTGGCTTGATAATAATGTGCCCTTTGACATTGAAAAGGATTTTGCAGCAGTCGCGCAAGTTGCGTCAGTCCCCATGGTGCTCGTGGTAAATCCCTCCGTGCCCGCTAACGATTTAAAAAGTTTTATTGCGTTGGTTCAGGCTGATCCGAGTAAGTTTAATCACAGTACGCCTGGCACCGGAACGCCACAGCATATCGCGTTTGAAGTTTTTAATTACTCTGCTGGGGTGAAGGTCACGCATGTTCCGTACAAAGGAACCGGCCCTGCCATTGCAGATTTGATTGGAGGCCAGGTTCAGAGCGCTATTGGTACGATGGCCTCGCTTGAGCAGTACGTCAAGGCCGGAAAATTGCGTGCCTTGGGTGTAACGACTGCGGTACGCTCTGCCGCGATGCCGGACGTTCCTACGATTGCGGAGGCTGGTTTGCCTGGCTTTGAAGTGCCTCTTTGGTATTCGATTCTAGCGCCGGTGAACACACCAAAAGATATTATTGCAAAACTCTCAGCGGAAATTGCTAAGGCGCTTGCTGATCCACCAACTAAAGAGCGTTTGACAGGACAAGGCTTTATTGTGACCTACCGCAATCCAGAGCAAATGGACGCAATGATCAAGAAAGATTTACTCTACTGGCAAAAGAGTATCAAAGCGATGGGCTTGAAGCTTGACAAATAGGAACGTAGCAATGAGCAGCACAGACAGTGTGAACATTAATCATGCCTTGAGTGGTATCAAGGTACTCGATTTCACGCAGATTGGCGCAGGCCCGTTGATTGGGATGCAACTTGGGGACATGGGCGCTGAGGTGATTAAGGTTGAATCGCCCGGCGGTGATATTGGTAGAAAACTTGGCCCACCTTGGCAAGAAGGCGAGTCGGTTGTATCGATGAGCTTTAATCGCAATAAGCGTTCGCTCTCAGTCGATTTAAAAAAACCAGAGGGTGTTGCAGTGATCAAGCGTTTGGTCGCGCAGACCGATATCGTGCTTGAAAGCTTTCGGCCGGGCGTCATGGATAAGCTGGGAGTAGGCTTTGGGGCTTTGCAGGTGATCAACCCTGGTCTGATTTTTGGTTCGGTTTCAGCCTATGGCCAGACCGGACCTTGGCGCGATAAGGCTGGTGTGGATGGCATCGTTCAAGCGGTGTCTGGGCTGATGAGTAATATTGGCGATGCTAACTCACCCCCCATGAAAGTGTTGGTGCCTGCAGTCGATATGGTCACCGGCTTTATATCGACATCGGCTGTTTTTGCCGCGTTGCGCGTACGCGATGCGACGGGGCAGGGGCAGCATCTCGATTTTTCTTTGTACAACAGTGCCTTGATGTTGCAGTTATCTGCCGTTACCTCATATCTGTCTAGTGGCGAGCTGCCGTTGCGCACGGGGACCGCAGCGCCGTACTCTGCACCGAACGAAGCGTATCCAACAAAAGATGGTTGGATCATGATTGCGGCGTACCACGATGATCGCTGGCTCGCGCTTTGTGATTTATTACAAAAGCCTGCGCTTGCGACGCACCCTGACTTTGCGACGATTCCAAAGCGGGTTGCCAATCGTGATGCCTTAATGAAAGAGTTGACAGTATTGCTGGCGCATAAAACTTCGTTTGAGTGGCAAGAACTCTTTGAGGCGGCCGATATTATTTGTGGCCCAATTGCTGATTACAACATGGTGATGCAGTCGCCTCAGCTTGCGCATAACGGCGTGATTGTCGATACGCACAGCTCGGTCGCTGGTCTTGTACGCATGCCTGGTTTTGCAGCGGGCGACCGTGATGCGCAGTCGCGTGTGCGGTATGGCCCTCCCGCGCTCGGTGAGCACAGTTACCAGATTCTGACCGAGTTTGGTTTGTCGCAGATTGAGATTGATACCTTGCTAGCTTGTGGCGCGGTGCTTCAGCGAGCGTAAGCTGTGATATCACGGAGAGAAAAGTGAAATTTAAATCAATCAAGCTCTATGAAGAAGACGGACAGCGCGTCAGTCGGATGATTGAGCAAACAATTGAAGATCTTGCGCCTGGCGATCTCATCATTCAGTCGCAATATGCAGCGGTGAACTACAAGGACGCTCGGGCTGTTACTGGTGTTGGTAAAGTGTTGTCGAATCTGCCGGCCGTTCCGGGTGTTGAGGTGGCCGGTCTGGTGGTCGAGTCAAGTCACCTCGAATTCAAAGCGGGTGATGTTGTCACAGTACAGGGCGGGCGCGAGTTCGGGATGCGACGCGATGGTGCGTATAGCGAGTATGTGCGGGTTCCAGGCAGTTGGGCCGCGCGCGTGCCAGAAGACACAGATCCCTTTGAGTCGGTGGCGATGGGCCTGGCAGCCTACACGTCGGCGTTGGCGGTAGATGAGTTGTTGTTGCGCGGCGTTAAACCCGAGCATGGTCCGATTTTGGTGACGGGTGGTACGGGCGGGAGCTCGTCGTTCGCGATTGATATGTTGGCAGGTCTGGGCTATCAGGTTGTCGCGAGCACCGGTAAAAAAGATACTGAATCGGTGTATCTAAAAAGCATCGGTGCTGCAGAGGTGATTGGTCGAGATGAAATTGCTGGCGGCGACAAGTTTTTAGAAGAACAGCGTTGGGCCGGGGTGATTGATGCAGTAGGCGGTCAGCCACTCGATGCCGCCCTGCGGTCTACTAAGCAGCGTGGCGTTGTGTGCGCCTTTGGCAATGCGGCAGGCGAAACATTTAGTACAGCTATTTATCCCTTCATTTTGCGCGCAGTGTCGCTGGTCGGCATCAACGGCAATCATCCGGTGCCTAACCGCGGTGCAGTCTGGCAGCGTATGCAGAAAGGCGGCGACTTAAGGCCAAGCCACATTCATCAAATCGCCTACACCATCGCCTTTGATGATTTAAAAGCGCACTGCGATAAGCTCATTCAATCGGGCGTACGCGGTCGCGCGGTGGTGCAGTTTTAGAGCAGCGTCTGCGCCTGGTTCGCTCGGCGCGAGCACGCATATCCAGCTTGACCGTCCTGGGGGGCACCGCAAGACGCTGCCTATGCTGTTTAGTTGGGTGTGATCCCAGATTTAATCAGCAACGGCCCTAAAGTTTCGATTTCATTTTTCAAATGCGCGCGCAACTTTGCAGGTGCCGCCATATCAGGCGACACAGGCGTTGTGCTGATGCTTTCAAGTTTAGCCTTTACGTCAGGATCAACAACCGCTGCCGCCAAGGCAGCTGACAGTTTGTCTATGATTGGTTTGGGTGTTCCTTTAGGGGCATACAGCCCAAACCAGATGCTGATATCAAAGCCTTTTACGCCCACTTCAGTGAGTGCCGGTAAGTCTGGAAGGCCTGGCAACCGTTGCGTGCCAGCCACGGCATAGGCCTTGATCCGACCACCACTAATTGCCGGCAGCGTGCTGGTGGTCTGATCGCACATGATGTCAATCTGTCCACCCATCAAGTCGTTAATGGCAGGCGCTGCGCCTTTGTAAGGCACGAGCGTGAGTTTGACATCTAAGGCATCCATGAACATCAGGCTGCAAAGATGCGAGGCAGAGCCGATCCCTGCGTGACCCATGCTGATTTTGGGGCCGTTCTCTTTGATGTAGGCGACAAATTCCTTTGCATCTTTGGTAGGCAGATCTTTGCGACCTGTGACTACCATTGGGCCGACAGTGGCCAAGCCAATCGGCTCAAAATCATCAATCGGGTTATAGGGCAAGTTTTTAATCATTAGCACGTTGGTGGCATGGCTGATATGAATCATGAGCAATGTGTAGCCGTCTGGTGCAGACCTTGCGACTTTAGCCGTGCCGATACTGCCACCCGCGCCCGAAGGGTTGTCGACCACGATTGTTTGGCCTAATTGCTTTTGCATGGCAGAAGCGAAAAGTCGGGTAATGATGTCTCCAGGCCCGCCTGCCGCGTAAGGCATCACCATTGTGATGTTGCGTGAGGGGTAGTCTTGCGCCCCAGCTGGCGCACTTTGAAATAATGCTGCAGCGCTTAGCGTGGCTGATAAAAATAGTTTGTGTGCAAACCGAACATTCATGGCAGTCGAGTATTTTAGGGTAACGGAATCAAGATCAACCGTGCAGGGACCATGGTCAAGTGACCAAGGATCGAGGTCAATCCAACAGGGATCAAGGTTAAGCAAGCAGGAATCAACGCGAGCTCAGCCGAACGCTATGCGTTCTTTATAGCATCTCGCTCAGTTGTTTGCCGACTTTGGGTGACTTGGCGACCTTTAAGCTAGGGTAAACGCCGTGTTGCTCAACACCAGAGACCGAGCGGCGACGTTGACGACTCAAAAGCACCCTCCTACTATAGGGCATCAATTTTCACGATGACACCCCTATGCCCATCTCAATGCTTGACTCTTCAATTTTTAAAGATATGTTTGGTACGGTAGCGATGCGCGAGGTGTTTGATGATGCCGCGACCGTATTTCGTTATACCGAAACTGAAATCGCCCTGGCGAAAGTGCAGGGCGTGCTCGGGGTGATCCCGGCGCAGGCCGCCGCCGTGATCGCGCAAAAAGCGGATTCAACCAAACTTGACATGGTTGAACTCAAACGCGAAACCGAGATTGTTGGGTATCCGATCTTACCGTTGGTGCACCAGTTGTCAAAAATGTGTGGGCCCGAGGGTGAGTATTTACATTGGGGTGCCACCACGCAAGACATTATGGATACAGCCACGGTATTGCAAGTGCGCGCCGGGTTAAAAATCATTGAAAACGATTTAGATGAACTTGATCAAATTCTTGATGCGCTAGCGGCACAGTATCGCGACGCGCCGATGGCAGGGCGCACCCATCTTCAGCACGCCTTGCCCATTACCTTTGGCTACAAAGTGGCAGTCTGGTTATTGATGGTCAGACGACATCGCGAGCGTCTGCGTCAGCTTAAACCTCGCGTGTTGATTGGGCAGTTTGGCGGAGCTGCGGGCACGCTTGCTTCACTCGGTTCGCAAGGGTTGGCAGTGCACGCAGCGCTAATGACTGAGCTAGAGCTTGAAGCGGCACCCGTCACCTGGCATGTCGCCCGTGATGGGTTGACCGAGACGATTCAGTTTCTTGCCTTGGTGACTGGGTCTTTAGGCAAAATCGCCTTAGATATTATGTTGATGATGACCAATGAACTTGGCGAGGCATTCGAGCCGTTCGTCAAAGGGCGGGGCGCGTCAAGTACGATGCCGCAAAAGCGCAATCCTATCTCTTGCGAGTTGATGTTGAGTGCTTCAAAGGCAGTGCGTCAGCATGCGGGCTTGGCGCTTGATGCGATGGTGCAAGACTTTGAACGCGCGACAGGCCCTTGGCATATTGAATGGGCTGCAGTCCCAGAGTCTTTTATTTTGACTGCTGGGGCGTTACATCAAGCGAAATTTATGCTGAGTGACCTAGAAGTCGATACAACCCGTATGCTAAAGAACTTGGATCTATCCGGTGGCCTCATCGTGGCCGAAGCGGTGATGATGGGGCTGGCGCCTTTTATCGGACGTCAAACTGCTCATGACGTTGTGTACGACGCTTGCCGGGTAGCTGCTACCACAGGCCTCAAACTCGCCGAAGTGCTGTACACCGATGTAAAAATATCAGGAAAGCTGGATCGAGCGACGATTGATCGTCTGTGCGATCCTGCAAATTATTTAGGTGCTGCACCAGAAATGGTTGACCGTATGCGGGCATGGAAAAAATAAATGAAAAAAAAATTCAAGATAGTTTGGCTGTGCGCAGCGTTATCGCTAGCGTGTTCTTTTTTAACTCAGGCGCAAGACTATCCAAATAAGCCCGTCAAGTTAATCGTACCTTTTCCGCCTGGCGGCGGTACAGACATTTTGGCCAGACCGATTGCTCAAAAGCTTTCAGAAAAATGGAGCCAGCCGGTCATTGTTGAGAACCGGGGCGGAGCCGGCGGTAATATTGGGACGAAGGCCGCAGCTGAGGCTGCGCCTGACGGGTATACCTTGATCTTCGGTGTTTTGGGGACGCACGCCGTTAATCAAAGTTTATATACCAATCCTGGCTTTGATTCGACGATCGATTTCGCTGCAATCACAATGGTTGCGAATACACCTAACATTCTCGTTGTACATCCCTCGGTACCCGTCACAACAATGGCTGAGCTAATCGCTTATGCGAAAGCCAATCCAGGCAAATTAAATTACGCTTCGCCGGGTAACGGAAGCCCCTCGCACTTGGCGACTGAAATTTTTAAGAAGATGGCAGGCATACAACTCACACACGTACCTTACAAAGGCAGTGGTCCAGCAATGGCCGATATGCTAGGTGGCACGACACAGGTATGGATTGCCAATGCCCCTGTCGTTTTGCAGCACATTGAAAGTGGAAAGCTTCGCGCTCTGGCGACAACCAGCGCGAAACGACCCGCTGTCGCCGCGGGGATCCCTACCATGGATGAGGCGGGTTTGAAGGGTTACGAAGCAGATACTTGGTATGGCATCTTCGCTCCGTCTAAAACACCGAAGTCGATTCTTGAACAATTGAACACGGACATTGTGGCGGTATTAAACCTTCCTGACATACGACAAAAATTCGCGAATGAAGGCGCTGAAATTGTGGCAGACAGCTCTGCGTCGTTTACTCAAAAATTACAAGCTGACGTTGCAAAGTGGAAAAAAGTGATTACTGACTTGAATCTTAGGGCTGAGTAACGATGATTGCTGCGAGGCTTGGAGAATTCGTTTCACAGGTGGAGCTTGACGGTTTGCCTGAAGATATCATCAGTGCAATAAAACTACGTCTGTTGGATACGCTCGGCGTCGGTATCGCAGGTGCCCAACTTGGGTTGAACCGTCCGGTGATTGACCTCTTTGAATCCGAAGCCAAGGTTGCGCATGTTTGGGGTCTGCCGTATCAGGTTAGCGTGCGCGAGGCAGCACTCGCCAACTGTTACGCAACACACGGTACTTACCTCGAGGACGGCTCGCGATTTACCGGTGGCCATCCTTCTTCGGTCGTGATCCCAGCTGTGCTTGCGCAGGCTGAAGCGCTGCAATGTTCGGGGGCTGAGTTCATCGCGGCCACCGTAGCAGGTTACGAAGTGTTTTTAAGACTAGGTCGCGACACATATCCCGCAAACGTTGGCCGAGGTTTTCAGCCAACCGCGATTTTAGCTGCAGTATCTTCTGCTGCTGGCGTGGCGCGCTTGCTTGGGCTGTCTGCTGGGGCTGCCGCCGATGCATTGGCGATTGCTGCGAATCTTGGCGTCGGCATGAAAGAGGCACTTAAAAGTTCAATCACGCAACCTTTGCAAGTTGCTCGAGGCTGTGAAGGTGGGATTATCGCGGCGCTGCTTGCCCGAGCTGGCTTGCACGGCGCACCGGAGGTGTTTGAAAAAGGGTTTTTACCGGCCTTTGGCGGATCGGTTCAGACTTCAACGACTTTGAATGGTCTCGGGCGTGAATTTAGAATTACTGAAACCTATCTAAAGCGACATGCCGGCTGTCGAGGTAATCATGCTCCGCTGGACGTTGCACTAGAAGTTGTCAGACAAGAGCAGATTGATCCCTCTGCCATTGTCGCGATGCGCATTGCAGTTGATACGGTGACACTTGCCGCTTCGATCGAGGCGCCGATCAACGCAGAGCAGACGCAGTTTAGTATTGGGTTTTCTGTGGCCGTTGCGCTTCTTTATGGAAATGCATCAATTTTTCAATACAGTGAATCGCGTCTGCAAGAGCCCGCTGTGCGGGCGGTTATGCAAAAAATTACAGTGATCGCTGACCCTAAGCTTGATGTCGGTTATCCTGAACAACGCGCTGCGACAATCGAGATTGAACTATCGAACGGTCAGATTTTTAAGCATGCCGTAGACAATGCGCGGGGCGAGCCAGAATGGCCGCTTCAGAGTGCTGAGATTGTCGATAAATTTTTTGCGCATACGCAAGAGGTATTGGGAGCCCGAGCGCTAGTAGTGCATGATATGGTCATGGAACTCGAACGTCTAGGCGATATCGCGAAATTGGGTCGGTTACTCACATTTACTGAAAATTAAAAAAATAAAGTCGGCCTTTAACCGTTAGACAAAATTAAACAACATCTGGAGACAACATGAATGCCGTATCACCCATTATGATGAGCACCGCCGCAAAAATCCCCCCAGGGCCGATCAAAGACCGGGTGAGTGCGCAAGAGTGGCAGACCCGTGTTGAACTCGCTGCCTGTTATCGACTGGTGGCGCTGTATGGCATGACCGATATGATTGCAAATCATATTTCTGCGATGGTACCTGGCGAGCCCAATCACTATCTGATCAACCCCTACGGCTTGCTTTATACCGAAATTACGGCGTCGAGCCTGATTAAAATTGATATCGATGGCAATATCGTTGACCGTCCAAATGAAGATTATGGGATCAATCGCACCGGCTTTGTGATTCACAGTGCAATACATTCTGCTCGACCTGATGCGGCTTGTATTATTCACACACATACACGTGCTGGCATGACAGTCTCGACGCTAAAGTGTGGTTTGCTGCCGCTGACACAGACCGCGACACGTTTTGCAAAGGTCGCCTATCACCATTTTGAAGGCATCTCAGTTGATTTGTCCGAGCAAAAGAGTTTGCAACGTGATTTAGGCGATGCTGAGGTCATGATTTTGCACAACCACGGATTGTTAGCGTTGGGGCCTTCCATCCCCGAGGCCTTTAACAGCATTTATCGCCTTGAGCTCGCTTGTAAGGTTCAAGTCGATGCGATGGCCTGCAATGCTGAATTGATTATCCCGCCGGCCGATGTGGTGGCAAAGGCGAACGCTCAATGGAATCCCAGTGTGACGCGTCGTTACGGGGTTCTTGAATGGCCAGCGATGCTGCGTCAACTTGATAAAGCCGATGGAAGTTATAAAGAGTAAGTTAGGTAAGGTGTCATCTGGATTGTTGGTCGTTAGGGCCTTGGACATCAAAGGCTAAAACAAGTCTCGGCAGCTTATGTTTCAACAATGCGCAGAGCATCAGAATCGAGAGGTCGCGTTGAGATTAACGGTAAGCCATAAGCTTTTTCTGTCGGTTCTTTTGGTGAGCTTGAGTGTGATTGCACTCATCGTTGGGTTGACAACCTGGAACTTACGGCAAGGTTTTTCGACCTATTTGGCGCAGGCTGAATTGAATCGTCAAAGTGGTCTGGTTAAACGCCTTGAGGATGTCTATGCTGCTCGCGGTAATTGGGCGCTGTTTAAAGATGATCCTGCCGCGTGGCTTAAGTTTACTCAGACAGACCGGGTGTCAAACAACACGGAGCCTGACGCACCTGTTGATGTCAACATAGTGCTTGATGATTGGGAGGCAAGCCGATTGGGCTCGGTGCTTTCTGTGCTAACTGCTGGGATGGTTCAGGTTCAATTTAGGCCCGATGACCACCGTGCGCCTCGACCAGAACCTGAGCCCTATCAACGCGCCCCTCAGAGTGCGCTCGATGATTGCCGGGGCAAGCAAGAGGGCGACCAGGTTTGGCACCGGACCCGCGACGGTATCTTGCGTTCAACTTGTTTTACATCGCCTGAGGGCTTGATTGCACGACCTAATCGGTCTGGCCAAAGTCAAGGACGCTCATCGGGTAACGAGTCGGGTAGTTCACCTAACGCGGCTCAGCGACCACCCGCTTCCACGCAGCGAAGTGGCCCGCGCGTATCAGAGTCGGTTGTTCCGACACAAGGCCCAACTGCGCCACCCCCCCCTCAAGTCATACCCGAAAAAATACTTGTGACTGAGCCTGAGACGGCAGAGATGGTCGCCGCGCGCCGCTATGTGTTGATGGATCGCGAGGGTCGTTATTTGGCAGGTATGCGAGCGGCGGCGACGGATACGGTGGTCACACGTATGTTGATGAACGAGCAAAAGCCGATTGGGCAACTTGGTCTGGTTGTGACTGCCGCTTCGACTGCAATGGATCGATCCTTTGTCGATCATAGTATTGAAATGGTATTGATTGCGGCGGTGCTGGCGCTTATGGTGTCAATGTTGGCCGCCTTGCTTCTCGCACGACATTTCACCTCGATTCTGAGACAAGTCACTCTGGGTACCCGACGCCTGGCCTCGGGAGAATACACAGCGCGTATTGCTGGTGAGCGTCATGATGAATTTGGCGATTTAGTGCGTGATTTTAATCGCTTGGCGCACGCCCTTGAGCAACATGAAAATAATCGGCGGCTCTGGGTGGCTCAGACATCTCATGAATTACGCACGCCGCTGTCAATTTTGCGTGCACATATTGAGGCCTTAATTGATGAAGTACGGGCGCCTAGCCGTGTTGAGTTTGAGGTGCTGCACAAAGAAACGCTGCGTCTGACGAAGCTGGTCAGCGATCTGAATGACTTAGCACGTGCTGATTCTGGGGCGCTCGCATTTAAGAAAGAGGCTGTTGAAGTGATTGGCTTGCTTGATGATTCAGTGAATGCCTTTTCTGATCGCTTCGCTGCGCAACGCCTAAAGGTTGAGCGGGCCTACTCGGGGCGGGCTTTGGTATTCGGAGATGCGAGTCGTCTGCGGCAGCTGTTTGCAAATATCTTTGAAAATGCCTTGCGCTATACGGATGCGGGCGGATTGGTGCGCCTTCGGGTCAAGATGTTGGCGACATCGATCGAAATTTTTATAGAGGATAGTGCACCGGGCGTTGAGGCGACCGCTCTGGCATCGCTCTTTGACCCATTTTTTAGAACCGACAGTTCGCGCCTGCGAGAATCTGGCGGCTCTGGATTGGGACTGGCGATTTGTAAGTCAATCGTAATGGCTCATGAAGGCTCGCTTGAAGCTTTTGCGTCTGAATTGGGCGGGTTGGCGCTTCGGATCACTTTTCCATTTTTAGAGGCAAACGCATGAGTACAGCAAAAGGGCAAATTCTGATGATCGAAGACGAGGTTGCGATCGCAGAGATTGTGGTTGATTACCTGAAGCGCGATGGCTTTGAGATTGAGCATCGTGTCGATGGCAGTGAGGTGCAGTCACTCATTGCAACAGGGCGCTTTTCGTTGATCTTGCTTGACGTGATGTTGCCTGGCGCAGATGGTTTTGAGCTATGTCGCGCCATTAGAAAAGTTTCGGCGATCCCGATTATCATGACGACCGCTCGAGTCGAAGAGATCGATCGTCTCATTGGTCTTGAGTTAGGTGCTGACGATTACATTTGCAAGCCGTTTAGTCCGCGCGAAGTGGTGGCCAGAGTCAAGGCCGTTTTGCGTCGTCATGCGCCAAGTGATCTACCCAAGCAAGAAGATAACAAGCCATTAGAAATTGATCATGACTCTTTTATTTTGCGAGTGCATGGTAAAAAAATAGACCTGACCCCCTCAGAGTTTAAGTTGGTTGCAGCGCTAGGGGCTAAGCCGGGGCGCGTGTGGTCGCGTGCGCAATTGCTTGACGTTTTTTCGGGTGAAAAAGACGTATTTGACCGCACGATTGATAGTCACATTAAAAATATTCGAAAAAAAATTGCGCAGTTTTTTCCTGAGCTTGATCTAATTCAGGCTGTGTACGGCATTGGTTACCGCTTAGAAATTTAGCTGCAGCCCCTCAAGGATATTGCCTAGAAGAAGTCTTTTTTAAACACCTCTTGCAGCATGGCGCATCACCCGAGCGCTTTTAGCACTTCATAATTTCTCCATTTTTTATTCAAACTGGCTTCATAAGCCCTGCGTATCTTTCGTCTGTACGCACAGACCAAGGAGCGCAGCGTGTTAAAAAATTTCATTGATCGTCATTTGGTGGTTGTTGGTTTTCTAATGATGGTGTTAGCGATTTCGCTCGCCTCAGCCCAAGAGTCCGAGCCTTTTGAACACTTCACCGCCAACATCCAAAGCACCTATGTCTGGCAGAAGCATCCACAGTTTGGCTCGTTTTATGACGGGCCCAGCAGCCTGTCACCAAACCAAGAAATTGGGTACACGCTCAGTGCAACAGCATTTTTGGGCTTTCGCCCCTGGAAAGGCACCGAGTTTTTCGTTGATCCAGAAGTCACGCAGGGGCTGCCCTTTTCGGGATTACGCGGCTTAGGCGGCATGACGAACGGCGAAGCTCAAAAGGCCGGTAGTACGGATCCCATCGCCTATTGGTCGCGGCGCTTTGTACGCCAGACCTTTGGCTTTGGCGGCGGGACGGTCGAGCAAGAGGCGGGGTTTAATCAATTCGCGGGATCAGTCGACAAGCGCCGCTTGGTCATTACAGCAGGCGTCTTTGCTGCAACGGATATTTTTGATCAAAACACCTATGCGCATGACCCCCGCATTAATTTTTTAAATTGGTCGATGATGGATTACGGCGCTTGGGAGATGCCAGCCGATGCGCGCGGCTATACGAGGGGGTTGGTGTTTGAGTACTACCACGACGACTGGGCGGTAAGGCTCGGGCGCATGTTGTTACCGGTTGAGTCAAACGGTTTACAACTGAATGGTAATTTTTCACAAAGTTTTGGCGACAACCTTGAAATTGAACATGCGCATCGTTTAGGTGAGCAACCTGGACGCGTGCGGTTATTGCTCTTTCGTAATCAGGCCAACATGGGGAGTTGGTCAGACGCGATCGCCTACAGCCAAGCCTATGGTGGCACGCCAGATGTCGCGAACGTACGCACCAATCAAGTGAAGTCAGGGTTTGGTATCAGTATTGAGCAGGCGCTGAATGACGATATTGGCGTTTTTGCCCGCTACAGCAAAAACAATGGTGCAGCTGAGGCCTATTCCTTTGCGCAGATCGATAACTCTTTGTCTTTTGGCGTTTCAATTAAAGGCACGAGCTGGTCGCGGCCCAACGACACCGTTGGACTTGGCGTAGCAATCAATGGCATTTCAAGTGCCCATGTCGATTATTTGAACGCAGGAGGTCAAGGGTTTTTTTGTGGCGATGGGCAGTTGACCAATCCGCGTAAAGAGCAAGTCTTTGAGGCTTTTTATAGTGCCCAGGTCAGAAAGGGGCTGTGGGCAACTGTTGATTATCAACGCATTCATAACCCCTGTTACAACGCCGATCGTGGTCCGGTCAATGTTTATTCGCTGCGACTTCATATGGAGTTCTAGCCCTCGTTCTCCACAATTTCTACACAATTTATTCAAATTGGCTTCATTTCAAGTTTGTATTATTTTTTTGTTCACGTCAAAGGAGTGTCGAATCATGTTGACCCAAAAGATTAGCCGTCGTGCCTTGCTGAAGGCAGGTGCTGCCTTTGTTACGACAACCGCCTTGGCGAAAGCGCAGCCCCTGACAAGCGTGTCTGTTGCTAAACCTTCATCGGGCGATTACACGCGATTGTTTCCTGCTTTATCCGGGGCACAGTTTGCTTTAGAAGACTTGAGACGGTTGGCCATGGGCGACGGCGTAGAGCTCATTGGAATGTCGGCTGAGCCCGAAACGCTTAAGCAAAGCGATGGTCAACCAAGACGGGATGCCCAAGGTCATCTTGTGATTACAGCCACGCCCGAGAACGAGCTGGATGACGAGGAAAATTTTGGTATACCTGCAGGCTATAGCTATTTGGGGCAGTTTATTGATCATGATCTGACGTTGAATCCCGTTGATCACTTTGGACCCTTGGTGAGCGGAAGGCCGGTCAATAACCTACGTACGGCGAGTTTTGACCTTGATTGCGTGTATGGGCGCGGCCCGACGGATCAGCCTTATTTATATCAAGACGACGGGCGCAAACTTTTGGCAGGCCGTGCACTCAATCAGGCTGGTGTACCTTGCGCCGCCCATGATCACCCTCGCCTTAAAGGGCGTGCCATTCTGGGTGATAAGCGAAACGATGAGAATGTTCTGGTCAGTCAAATGCATGGCGTTTTTGTTGCGTTTCACAACAAGATTGCAGAGGATCAGCCCGGCGCGAGTTTTGAGCAGTTACGTCAAATTGTGACGTTGCATTATCAGTGGATGATCTTGACCGATTTTTTGCCGAAGCTGATTGGTACAGATGTTGTTGCGCGATTGCTGCCGGGCTTTGGCGACGGAGGCAAGGTAAATCGCACCAAGACTCAGCTGACCTTCGCCAATCAATTGTTGGCGGGACAAATCCCACTTGAGTTTGTCGACGCTGCTTATCGTTTTGGGCACTCACTGATTCGACCGGTGTATCGTCTAAACACTGAGATGCGCGGTACTGAACAAGAACTCGTCGCCAATCCTGCATTAAGCGGAAGGAGACAGATTTTTGCAGCGTCTTATTATGCAGGTCTCAATGGCTTTAGAGAGTTTCCTGCAGAGTGGGCGGTTGACTGGAAACTCTATTTTGAAATTGACAATAAACTTGACCACCGTACTGCCGCGCAAGGGGCGCGACGTGTGCAGGCCGCGTACAAAATCGACACCTCGCTGACCAATCCCTTGGCGTTTTTGCCCGAGTTTTCAACGGCTGGAAATAGTCATGCAATGCTACGAGACAAAGATGGGCAGCCTGTGGCGAGAGGCGGTCAGGTGTCGAATTTGGCCTATCGCAACTTGATGCGTGGTGTTCAATCCGGCTTGCCCAGTGGGCAGGCCGTTGCACAAGCGATGGGTCTGGCGCCAATTGACACCAAAGATTTAAAAGTGGGTAAAGCGACGCTTGAGGGGCTCAAGTCTAATCTATCGATCGCTGATTATGGTGCTAGCTTTAGTCAGGCAGCGCCTTTATGGTTTTATATCTTGGCTGAGGCACAACACGTGTGGACGCAAAAAGTCTTGCAACTGAGCCAACAATCTGACGAGGTGCGTAACGCAGTACCGACGCGACTTGGCCCAGTGGGGGGGCAGTTGGTTGGTCAGAGCTTTATCGCGATGCTGAAAAACGATCCTAAAAGTATTTTGCATGCCGATGCTAATTGGCGCCCAAAATATCTGCGGCAAGGGCGTTTCGATATGCCTGCACTGGTGGTGGCTGCGGGGCTTGCCTGAGCGAATTGTTGCCTGAGCGAATTGGTTTGAAGCCGCGTGATGGCCGTAACCTCGCGAGTTGACTGAACTTCTTCGGCAGCAGCTTTGGGCGAGGCTTGGCTGTTGCTGCGGTGCGCAAAGCAGGCTCGAGTTGACAGCGATTAGTTTTTTAAGCGACACTTTGTCCGGACAAACAAATAAACCGAACAAAGAGGCAAGCCATGGAGATTAAGACTGTAGGTCACAAACGCTATCAAGCGAGCTATGGCCGTTATCTCGAAGATTTTGAACTGGGCGCAGTCTACGAGCACCGACCCGGTCGCACGTTGACTGATGCCGACAATATCCATTTTTCTTTGTTGACGATGAATTTTCATCCGATGCATTGCGATGCGGCCTTTGCTGAAAAAAGCGAATTTGGAAAATTGCTTGTGAGCAGTGGACTCACCCTTGCGATTGTCTTGGGGATGACCGTCAACGACATAAGTGCCAAGGCGGTTGCAAATCTTGGTTGGAAAGAAATCAACCTGACAGCGCCGGTGTTCGCAGGCGATACGCTCTACGCTGAATCTGAAGTGCTTGAAATTCGCGAATCAAAGAGTCGCCCGACGCAAGGCATTGTGACCGTCAAAACACGGGCGTTTAATCAGAATGGGGTTGAGATCATGAACTTCATTCGTTCTGCCCTGGTGTCCAAGCGCGGTCATGGTGTGGGTGATTAACTTAGCAGCTAAACGGATCGTGTTTCAAAAAAATGACGAGACATAGATTCTTAGTGTCTCGATTCTCAATAAAAAAACAAAGAGACAAAAATGCAAATTTTAAGACGGGCCACTTTGGCGATTAGCGCGATCTTTTTGACTTTGATCGCCTCGATTAGCAACGCACAGTACCCAGAAAATCCAGTAAAAATGATTGTTGGATTTCCGCCGGGCCAGGCCACTGACGTGGTCGCACGTTACATGGCGCAAAAGTTTGCAGACAATCTTCCGGGCTCGAGTTTTATCGTTGATAACCGTGCCGGTGCTTCTGGTATTTTAGGGAGTCGAATTGTGGCCGCGGCCGTACCGGACGGCTTGACACTGATGATGGGATCGAGCGCGACGCTCGCGGTGAACCCAGCCTTATATAAAGACTTACCCTACGACGTGTTGCGTGATTTTGCACCGATCAGTTTGATTGCAATCGTTCCGCAGTATCTTGTGGTGAATCCTGATCTACCGATTAAAACTGTCAAAGATTTGGTTGCACTCGCTAAGAAAAGTCCAGGCCAAATCAATTATGGCTCGGGCGGCAGTGGCGTGACGAATCATCTCATCATGGAGCTATTCAAACAAGCGTCTGATATCAACATGACTCACGTGCCCTACAAAGGTGGCCCTGCAGCGTTGACGGATCTGATGGCCGGGCGCGTTTCGGCGATGTTTGAAACGGGTCCGGGCGCGATCCCCCATATTCAATCAGGTCGTTTGCGTGCGGTAGCGGTTTCAAGTGCTCAGCGCGCGGCAGCAACGCCCGATATTCCGACCGTAGCTGAGTCGGGGTATCCCGAATTTCAGGCGGTTGCGTGGATCGGTTTAGTAGCGCCGGCCAAAACTCCTGAGTCTGTGATTCAAACACTTTCAAAGATATCGATGAGTGCCCTGCGTGAAAAAGACTTTGCCGCAAAACTCGCGGCTTTGGGCGCTGTGCCTGTCGGTAATACACCGAGTGAATTTCGCAGTTTCATTGAAGAAGAGCTTAAACGTTGGGCTGTTGCCGTGAAGCTCTCTGGGGCGAAAGTCGACTAAGCCAAGCCGTAACACTAAAACATTAAGCCCGCTTAGTACGAGCAGCCTAAGACACTGACAAAACAAACGTGACGCAGACGAGATCAAGACCATGACGCAACAACATACCTCGCCAGCTACTGGCCAAGCAATTTCAGAGCAACTTGCAACGTTCGCCTTAAATTTTAAAGCGAGTGATATTCCGCTAGCTGTGCGCGAACGCGCCAAGCTATTGATGCTAGATGCCTTTGGTATTGCTGTGGCGTCGCACGGGTACGACTTTTCAAAGCGTGCCATGGCAGCGATCAGCGAATTGAACTCAGGAGGTCGCTCGGTTGTCTTAGGATCTGAGAAGCGACTAGATCTTCGAAATTCAATTTTAATGAATGGTATCTTGATTCATGGACTAGATTATGACGATACACATGCGCAAGGCGTGATTCATGCCACTACTTCGACCTTACCGACTGTTCTTGCGATGGCCGCCCATCATAATAAAAGCGGGGATGACTTATTGACCGCGTTTGTACTGGGTGTTGAGATTGCGACGAGGTTGGGGTCAGTTGCTAAAGGTGGATTTCATCAAATCGGTTTTCATCCAACCGGTCTCATTGGCACCTTTGGCTGCACTATGGCGTCCGGTTGGCTGTTGGGGCTAAACGAGCGGCAGTACATCGATGCCCAGGGTTTAGCGTTGTCGGTAGCCTCGGGCAGCCTAGAATTTTTAAACGATGGTGCTTGGAACAAGCGTATGCACCCCGGTTGGGCGGGCTATGCGGGTGTCACTGCGGCGACGCTAGGGCGTCATGGCTATACCGGTACCCGCTTAGCCTATGAGGGACGCTTTGGGCTCTATGCCAGCCATTTGGTTGGACGCGATGACTATGACTTAAATTTGGCAACTCAGGATCTTGGCCGTGTCTGGGAGCTTGACCGAGTCTCGGTCAAGCCTTTGCCTGCTTGCCACTTTACGCACGCAGCTGTCGATGCCGCAACTCGCATTTATGAACAAGGCATACGCGCCGAGCAGATTAAGCGGATCAATGTGCTTGTTCCGGCTGAAGTCGTCAAGACAGTCTGTGAGCCCGAAGAGGCGAAGCGCAAGCCGGCAAACTCTTACGAGGCACAGTTCAGCATCCCTTACTTAGTGGGGACTGCGCTCTTGAAAGGGGGTCTGACGCTTGATGATATTGACGAGCCTGCGCTATCTGATCCTGATGTGTTGGCGCTTGCCGCCATGACTGACTATGCCATCGATCCAGATAGTCGTTTTCCAAAATACTTTGATGGCGAGGTGATTGTAGAACTGAAGGATGGACGAACGATTCGTGAACGTGAAGCAATGAATCGAGGCTCGGTCGATCGCCCTTTAACAGCGCAAGATATCGTAAAAAAATATCGCGATAACGCAGCCAGACAAGTGTCGTCTGCACGCAGCCTTGAAATAGAAAAGCAAGTACTAAATCTTGATAATGTTTCAGCACGCGAGTTGGCGCAATGTCTTGGACGTGTCGAGTAACTTGAATTAGCGACGTTCGAAGGCAGAGCCACTTATAAAAAGTTGCTGTCTAGATGATGTCCCTAAAAGATGATGCTGTTTAAGTGATGACTCTGACATTTGTCTGACTCAATTGATATGAATGAACGTATTTTTTTGACTTAGTACTGGAGATAAATAAATGAGCACCCAAGACGCGGGCCAAGAACAACTAATTCTGGATATGGTTGATCGCTTTTTAGAGAAAGAGGTCAAGCCGTTTGCCTGGCAACTCGAGCACGATGATGAGTACCCCGCCGAGATTGTCGAAAAGATGAAAGAGATGGGGCTGTTTGGCTGTTTAATCGCACCTGAGTATGGTGGGCTAGGTTTGTCAACCGTGACTTATGCAAAGATCATCGAACATATTTCGGTGGTCTGGATGTCAGTATCAGGCATTATTAATTCGCATGTCATCATGGCGGCTGCGCTTCAGCGCAATGGTACGGCAGCACAAAAGCAAGCGTTTTTACCTCGCTTTGCAACGGGTGAGCTGCGTGGTGGCATTGCCTTAACTGAGCCCGATTGTGGTACTGACCTGCAAGCAATTCGCACAAGCGCTGTGCGTGATGGCGACGACTACATCATCAATGGCAACAAGATGTGGATCTCAAACGGCATTTACGGTAATTGTTTTGCTGTTTTGGTGAAAACAGATTTGAATGCAAGCCCGCGTCATAAAGGAATGAGTTTATTTATTGTCGAAAAAAGTGATGCTTTTCGTGCCAGCCGTAAGCTTGAAAAACTTGGCTATAAAGGTATTGACTCTGCCGAGCTGGTGTTTGATCAGTGCCGCGTGCCTGCGAATCAATTGATTGGTGAAAAAGAAGGCAAGGGCTTGCAGATGATTTTGAACGGGCTTGAATTGGGCCGAATAAACGTTGCGGCGCGTGGTGTGGGTGTGGCCCAAGCTGCGCAAAACGAAGCAGTTAAATATTCGCAGCAGCGTAAAACGTTTGGCAAGCAGATTTGCGAGCATCAGGCGATTCAACTAAAGCTTGGCGATATGGCGACCCGTACCGAAGCCTCTCGCTTGTTAACTATGCGCGCAGCCGAGGCCTACGATCGTGGAGAGCGTTGCGACATGGAGGCGGGCATGGCAAAGCTGTTTGCGACTGAGTCAGCGCTTGAGAACAGTATGGAAGCGATGCGAATTCATGGCGGCTATGGTTATTCAAAAGAATACCTAGTCGAGCGGTTTTATCGAGATGCGCCGTTGTTAACGATTGGTGAGGGTACCAACGAGATGCAACGCATTATTATCGCTAAACAACTGATCGCACGGAACCCGATATGAGTTTGCCCTTACAAGGAATGCGCATCCTTGCCATCGAGCAATATGGTGCTGGGCCCTTCTCAACCCAACACCTCGCTGATTTAGGCGCAGAGGTCATTAAGATCGAAAACCCCCATGATGGCGGAGACGTCGGTCGTGCGGTGGGCCCGCACTATTTTGGCCCGGGCGACAGCCATTTCTATCAGGCGTTTAATCGCAATAAAAAAAGTGTGAGGCTAGATCTTAAACAAGATGCAGGCCGAGAGGTTTTACATAAACTGCTTGAGCATGCTGACGCAGTCTTTAATAACTTACGCGGCGATCTGCCAGCCAAGTTAGGCCTGACGTACGACGCACTGAAGCATATCCGCAAAGATATCGTGTGTGTGCATTTGTCGGCCTATGGCCGAGAGGGTGAGCGTGCAAACTGGCCTGGCTATGATTATCTGATGCAGGCTGAAGCAGGATATTTGTCTTTAACCGGCGAGCCAGAGGGGCCACCCTCGAGGTTTGGCCTATCGATGATTGATCTGATGACGGGCACCACCGCCGCACTGGGTTTAGTGTCGGCGGTGTTAGGTGCCCGACAAACGGGGGTGGGTCGCGATGTCGATTGCAGCTTGTTTGACGTGGCCATGCATAACCTCGCCTATTTGGCGACCTGGTATTTGAATGGTTCGCATACGACAGGCAGAGCACCTCGCTCTGGGCATCCTTCTCTGGTCCCTAGTCAACTCTACCCAACTAAAGACGGGTGGATCTTTATTATGTGTAATAAAGAAAAGTTCTGGCCGATTTTAGCGACCGCGCTGGGAAAGCCAGAGTGGGCAGCACGTGTTGAATATAGTTCTTATAAAAATCGGCTAGAGAACCGCGAGCAATTCAACGCCGATATTGATAGCGTCACACTCACTGACACGACTTCAAATTGGATGAAAAAATTTGCAGGAATAGTGCCTGCTTCACCTGTTTATGACGTTGCACAGGCGCTTGATAATCCGTTCGTGCACTCTCGTCAGGGCGTGGTCACCACGCGAACGCCTGAAGGTAAAGAGGTTCTGGGTGTGGCATCGCCGCTGCGCTGCAGTGGCGATGCGGCACCGTTGCGGGCTGCGCCGGCCATGGGCGCAGATACGAACGCACTACTTACGCAAGCTGGCTTCTCAGAGCAACAAATTGCCTTTTTACGCGAGCACGCGGTCATATGAGTCAATATCATTTTGAAGGATTTAGCTCAGGGCCACGCTATGCTCAGTTAGCTAAAACCCTGTTAAATGAAATTCATTCAAAGCGTTATCTTGTGGGTGATTTATTACCCACAGAATTTGAACTCTGCGCACAGTTTGGCGTCTCGCGCTTCACGGTACGAGAGGCTGTCAAGCAACTGGTTCAACAAGGCTTAGTGGTGCGCCAACCAGGTGTGGGCAGCCGTGTGGTGGCTCAAGCCCCCTCTGGGAAATATACCCAGACCATGTCCGCAATCACCGATTTACGCCAATACGCAAGCGAGACCACCCTGCAGATTGCTAAAACCAATGTGCAAGGGATCAATGCTGAGCAAGCAACGCTTATAGGTACAGCTGAAGGTGAAACGTGGCTGCATATTCAGGGCTTACGCTACATCGCGGGGCAAGCCTTACCTCTTTGTCTGACAGACGTGTATGTTGCACCGCGCTTTCGTTCACTTGCTGGGGTGAGCGGTCGTATGACGCAGCCGCTGTACCAGCTGATCGAAAAGCAGTTTGACTGCCGAATCAAAGCTGTTCAGCAAGAGTTACGTGCAATGCTCTTGCCTGCTGCGCTTGCCAAGCGCTTAAATGCGCCAGCGCGAAGTGCTGGATTGTGGATTGCCAGGCGGTATATGGATGAGCGCGACGAACTGGTTGAGCTGGCAGTCAGCGTGCATCCAGCAGACCGCTTCAGCTATCGTGAAGCCTTTCGTCGAGACTGGCACCCTATTGAAAAGGCGGCGTAAGCTGCAAGATTTACGCTAAGCTTTAGCTCAGCCCCTTTAACAGCACGATCTTACGTTCGGAGAATCACACAATGAAACTAGCCAGCTATCTCGTCAACGGTCAATCGCATTACGGTGTGATTCAGCCTAACGGCGATGTGATCGACCTTTCGACAAAAATTGGTCAAGAATACGCAAGCCTGCTGCAGTTGATTCAAAAAAATGGTTTCGAGGCAGCGCGAGCGGTGGCTGCCTCAGCCCAACAAGCTGATCGTAGCGAAGCGAGTTTGCAGTATTTGCCACTGTTTGTTGAACCCGTGACCATGCACTGTATTGGTTTAAATTATGCGGCTCATGCGGCAGAGGCGGGCCATAAGCTGCCTGAGTTTCCGCGCACGTTTGTGAAGATCCCTGCCGCAATCGTGGCACATGGCGAGTTATTTGAAAAGCCAACCTTATCGCCTGAATACGATTTTGAGGGCGAGTTGGCTGTGGTGCTGAACAAGACGGCACGAAATGTCTCGGCCGCCGACGCGCTGAGTTATGTCGCAGGGTACACCTGCTTTATGGATGGCTCTGTACGTGATTTTCAGTTTCAACGTACGCTCGATCAAGGTAAAAACTTCTTTCGCTCAAGCTCGATTGGCCCTGCGTTGGTGACCCCAGATGAGGTTGGTGCGCTCGAGAACTTATCAATTACGACTCGGGTATCGGGCGAGTCAATGCAACACGCATCTTTTTCAACCATGATTTTTTCGGTGGCAAAGCTGATTGAATACATGTCAAGCGTCACCGAACTTAGGGCAGGTGATGTCATCGCAACGGGCACACCAGAGGGTGTTGGCTTTAGTCGTAAGCCACCCCGATTCTTAAAGTCGGGTGACACGGTTGAGGTCAGTATTGAGCGCGTAGGAACATTAAAAAATACTGTGGGGTGATAGAGTTTGCGCAGCACACAGTGTTCTGTTGCAGTTCTTTGCTTCTGTTGCAGTTCTTTGCGAATGGGCGGTTCAGAAATCCTCGCGCTTATCGAGCTAAAAAATTTACTTGGCAACAGTCGCTAAGATATCCCAGTGCCCAACAGTGCAGTGCTGCGCAGTGACGCGCGCAGTCAGCCATTGCTCAACCTCTTGCGTATTGAGCAAACCAGTTTCACGCACCGCGGTGGCGCTCCCTGTTGCTAAGGCCCGCATGAATGCCGCTTCTGTTTGGTCGATTTTCCAGGGGCTAGGCGCTAACGCTACTTGAAATCCACGCGCGGTCAACTCGCGCTGCATGATCAGGGCAGCGTCTGGTCCTGCAGCTACACCAAACCCTTTGTCGGTTTTTTGATGAGCATGAAAAGCCTTCAATATTGACGTGTCTGCTATGTGCGCGGGTAGCCATTGTTCATTGCCATCGTAAGTGAGCACTGTATAAAGAGTGACGCGCAGCGCCTGGCAAAAGCGGATCAACCAGGGCTCGGCCACCAGATCAAAAAATGCTGCAGCGGTAATCAGATCGGCCGGCCAGGCCAGCACGCGTTCGATATCTTGCGAGAGATCCACTTGAGCAAACTCGATTTCAATTGTTTTTTCGCTTTTGCGAATCGTCAGCGTAGACTCGTTGCTGAGCACTTGGTCTGCCCAAGCCACCAGCGCAGCGCGTGCGGCAGCCAGTAGCAAGGGGTCGTAGTCGACTAAAGTCCAATACTGTTGCGCAGGCAGTCGTGTCGCCAGCGCGCGTAGATTTGAACCCGAGCCGCAGCCTAGATCAATCAAACGAACGGCACGCTCTTCAGTACGTGCCACGGTCGCAAGCTGTTCACAAATATTATTCTGTAGGGCCTGGTCGCGTGCTCGGTGATCCGCAGGTTCGCGCAAGGCCAGCCACTCAGCTGAAAAACCAGTCATCTTTGTCTCGGTAAAGTCGTTGAGATACTCATGAAATAAAGTTTCCTGCGGCATCTGAAAATTGCTCTTTGACTAACTGCGTAAAACGGCCACCTTGCGCGTAAAGTTCGTCAAACGAGCCCGCCTCGACAATGCTACCGTGATCCATTACCAAAATCTTGTCTGCTTTACGAATAGTTGCCAACCTGTGAGCAATCACGAGTGTGCTTCGGTCTTTAATGACGGCGTCAAGCGCCTGCAATAGTTTTGTTTCGGTGGTGCTATCTAGCGCGCTAGTCGCTTCGTCCAAAATTAAGATCGACGGATTCTTTAACAGAACGCGCGCGATCGATAAACGTTGACGCTCGCCGCCTGACAGCGCTCGGCCGCGCTCGCCGATTTTGGTATCGAAGCCCTGAGGATGCTGCAAAATGAAGTCGAGCGCTTGCGCGCTTGCACAAGCTTGTCGCAACTGTGCCTCGGTCGCGTCTGGCAAGCCAACTTTGAGATTGTCAGCGATTGAGCGATTGAACAGTAGCGCCTCTTGAAATACCACGCCAATATTGCTGCGCAGCGCAGCAAGTTGTAAGTTGCGAATATCGTGGCCGTCAACAGTAATACGCCCTGATTGCGGATCAAAGGCACGATACAACAGGCTGAGCGCGGTCGATTTGCCAGCGCCCGAGGCTCCAACTAAAGCAATGGTTGTGCCGGGTTTTAGCGTAAAGCTTAGGTCTCTCACGGCGGGATGTTTTTGATCGTATGCAAAGGTCACGTTTTCAAAGGCAATAGCCCCCTGCACCCGACCCGGGTCGATCGCGTGAGGTGCGTCGTGAATCGAGGATTCGGTGTCCAAAACATGAAAAAATTCTTGCAGACGAGGCGCTTCCATCGCCAGCCGATGCACAAACCCGACAATCTGCTCAAGACGCATAATCACCATCCCAGAAAAAGAGATGAAGGTCACGATGGCGCCAACGGTCGTCAGGCCTTTTGTAAAAAGCAACGCACCCAAGGCGACGATGCACAAAATACTTAACGTAGTCGAAGAGCGCGTCAGCACGTTCACAAGCGCCCACCACGAGAGCACAGGCATTTGCGCGCCTAAGACGCGCTGGCTAATGTCTTTGAGGGCACTGACCTCGTGTTCGATACGGGCAAAGCTCTGCACGAGTGCGATATTGCCCAGCGTGTCAGAGGCTTGTTCAGCTAAATCCGAATGATGGCCCTCAACTTGTTGTTGAAGCACCTGGGTCTTGCGCAAAATAAAGTGTGTCAATCCGACAAATACGACGCACAGAACGATGAGCACCAGAGCGAGTCGCCAATTGATAAATAGCGCAACCGGCACCAACACGATGAGCGATACAGCTGCCGCCAAGTGATCTCTAAAAAAGCTTAACCAGAGCCACCACAGAGCATCTGTGCCCTGTAGCATCGTTTTCATCAGTCGGCCCGAGTGGGTATCTGCTTGCTGCGCGAGCGGTAGTTGCAGAACATGTTCGAAATAGTCTCGCAAAACAAGATGTCTGCGTCGATGCGACAGGCGATCGGCGAACAGTGCAATCACTGCACCACACGAAATGGTGAACAAACCAAAACCAACCCAGGTTAAAAGCAAGGGCCCAAGTGTGGGCCAGATGCCAGCCATGTCGTCAATCGATGCGCGCGACAGCGTATCGATGACCAGGCCAAATAAAATAGGCTCTGCGAACATTGCCATCGCAAGGACGACGTTTGCGACAGCAAGCGACCAGCCGAGTTTACTGTCTGAGCCCAGCATTTTTAAAACGCGGGTGTACAGCGCAATGAATTTGACGGGCTTTTGCTGCTGACCAGGTTTAGTCATGTTTGGCGGCTGTCTTCGGGCTTGCATGGTGGCGTAAAACCTCAAGGTCAAGAGGCCTCAGGGCTGCGGGTGGCGCGATTTCTTCAGGCAAGCTGAGCAGTTGCCAACGGATGAGTAAGCGACCGAAACTTGGCCAAGAGGTCATCACGGCGATTGGGATCGACAGGAGCAGGCCGCTGCCTAAAATGAGTGCGTAGGGCAAACTCGTGGGATGGGTGAACCAAACTGCGCCGGTCAAGCAAAGTCCCAGTAGGGTGTGTGGCCAAAATTGACGCAACGCAATGGCCAGCGGTACAGAGTGATCATCACGCGCTTGTCCTGTCCAGCCGGATTTTTTTCCGAACAGCAAACCGGTAATAAAAATAGTGTGATTCAACCACGTGATCGGAGTCATCAAGAGTGAAAAAATCATCTCGAAAGTGAAGCTCGTGACAAACCGAAGGCCACCACCAAAGCGTTGACGCTCGGTAGGGCGCAGCATGACTTCAAGCGCCCCTGCGATTTTAGGCAGGTACCACATCAACAAGGTGGTACTGAGCAGGGTGAGGCCGAGCCCCCCATGCATAAACGCGCTTGGGGTGGGTGCTAAGCACAAAAGTAAGATCGATAGCAGTAATAAGGCGATCCAGGCAGGCGAGCTTAAAAACATCAATATCGCAATGCATAACTGATAACGACTTAAGAACTTCAGGCCTGGCAGGGTTAATAGATGCACGTATTGCAGATTGCCCTCGCACCAACGCAGGTCACGGCGGATGTATTCGATCAGGGTTGGTGGATTTTCCTCCCAGCTTTCATCCTCTTGGGGGATGACCCGAACCTCGAAGCCAGCTCGGCGCATCAGTACAGCTTCGACTTGATCATGGCTCAGGATGTGTCTGGGTGCGCCCTTGTGATCAGGTAGCTGGGGTAGTTCACAATGTTCAATAAAAGGTTTGATACGAATGGCGGCGTTGTGCCCCCAGTAAGGGCCACAGTCAGCTTGCCACCACGCTGAGCCCATCGTGTACGAGCGCATGCCTAGGCGCATGCCAAATTGAAACAGACGAGTAAAGCCGCTAGTCGAGGGCAGCCCAACAACGAGGCCTTGCAAAATTCCGAGCGTTGGGTTGGCCTGCATGATGCGAATTAAGCGCAAAATTGCACGACCTGTCATGAAGCTATCTGCGTCTAGGGTCACGACGAACTCATGCAGATGCCCCCAGCGTGCACAAAAGTCTGCGATGTTGCCCGCTTTATATCCTTGATTATCAGTGCGCCGCCGATAGGTCAACGCGATGCGATTGGTCCAGCGCGTGGTCATCGCTGCAAAGCAGTGTTGCTCTTGCTGTGCGATGAGTTCGTCGTTCGTGTCACTCAGGACATAGACATGTAATTGTTGACCAAAGCCCGTGGTGGCCAAGCTTTGCATCATCGCCTCGAGATTGCGCTCAAGGCGTGTAGGGGTTTCGTTGCGGATGCAAAGCACGACCGCGGTAGACGAGATAATTGGGTCGGTCATGCTTGCGCGCCCAACGATCGGCAGGACAACGGCGAGGGGGTCGCGAGCTAGTAGACCGACCAAAAATCCGATGCTTGAGTTCCAGAAGCCGACGACCGTCCAGGGCAGCGTGACTGCAAACAGCACCAACAGGGCACAGGTGCCCCAACGATTTACTTCGGGGCTCAGGGCGGAGTACATCAGGCCGAGCATCACTGCGAAGCTTAAGGCTGCAAGTGATCCAAATAAAATTCTTCTGGCTGTTAGCATGGGTTTAGGTGAATGGGTTTAATAATTTCAAAATCACGGCCTTTGACTCACTTATACTGTGGCCAAGCGCCCGCGCAGTATAGGGCAGAGTGCGCATGGTGTTCAAAATACGTCCGAAATCCCTCTGCGTGTGAGGAAACGGCATAAAAGCAAAGGGTGTTACGTGGCAAGCTCGGAATTTGATTCAGCGGTTCCCGTCCAGGCACAAGCCCTGTGGTACGCGTCTGCCGGGGTTGCCGAGTTGCGGACCGAGGCCTTGCCTGAGCCCGGGGCTAAGCAAATCAGAGTGCGTACGATTTTTAGTGCGCTGAGTCGGGGCACTGAGTCGTTAGTGTTTGCAGGTAAAGTCCCCGAAGCTGAGTACACGCGTATGCGTGCACCTTTTATGGCGGGTGACTTTCCGTTTCCGGTTAAATACGGTTATGCCTCGGTAGGCCTGGTTCAAAGTGGCCCGCCCGAGCTGCTCAAGCGCTTTGTGTTCAGCTTGAGCCCGCACCAAGATTATCTTAATGTACCCGCCGATGCTGTCATGGCTTTACCCGAAGGGGTTCAACCCGAACGCGCCGTATTAGCCGCGAACATGGAAACCGCGCTCAACGCGGTGTGGGACGCAGCACCGGGCCCAGGCGATCGAATCGCAGTGGTGGGTGGGGGAGTCTTAGGTTGTTTGGTCGCTTTTTTGTGTGGCCATCTGCCCGGTGCAGAGGTTACCTTGGTGGATATCAACCCCCAACGCGCTGCGATTGCCAAGCAATTTGGTGTGAAATTTTCCAATGAAGCAGACGCGCCTCTGGATTGCGATTTGGTGTTTCACACCAGCGCCTCGGCACCAGGCCTGGCAACAGCGCTCAGGCTTGCGGGCGAAGAAGCCACCGTGCTTGAGTTGAGCTGGTACGGTACACAGATAGTTGGTGCACCGTTGGGCGGCGCGTTTCACAGTAAGCAACTACGTCTGCAATCAAGCCAGGTGGGGCACGTTTCAGCGACGCGTCGGCCACGCTATACCTATCGTCGCAGACTGAGCGTCGCGCTTGAGCTGTTGAAAGATGCAAGGCTTGACGCGCTGCTTGCGCCTGCGATTGCTTTTGCCGATTTACCCAAACAGTTACCTCAAATTCTAGGTCAACCAAGTGGCATCCTTTGCCAGCTGATTCATTACTCTTAATTTAGGTCAACCCAGCTGCATTCTTTGACAGCTGATT